>Ga0209188_1001825_pt1 | contig 16451 bp, 12 predicted proteins | sample C_130625_EF_Meta_FD_187307 | JGI IMG/M metagenome (GOLD analysis project Ga0209188, IMG submission 187307) | Freshwater microbial communities from Lake Croche, Canada to study carbon cycling - C_130625_EF_MetaG (SPAdes) (version 2) | ecosystem: Environmental > Aquatic > Freshwater > Lake...
CAAGATGAAGCAAATATTGGTTGGCTTTCATGCGGTTCAAGCACGTTTGCGTGTAGACCCGGATAGCTTGAAGTCGGTGTACTTTGACTCTGGTCGTCGTGATAGGCGGATGGGAGATTTTTTAAAGCAAGCTGAAGAGATTTTGGGCGAGCGTTTGCATGCAGCAGATGCCGAGCGTCTGCATAAGCTAACAGGACATGATCGCCACCAAGGTGTTGTTGCTTTGGCTGAAAAAATGACTGTTGCACGCACCGTTACTGAGGTCGTTGAGGATGCAGAAAGTGCGCAGAAGAAGCCATTATTTCTAGTTTTAGATGGCATTACAGATCCTCATAACTTTGGCGCTTGTTTGCGGGTTGCAGATGGGGCAGGTGTTGATGCCGTAGTAATCCCCAAGGATCGTTCTGCATCGATTAACGCCACGGTGAGTAAAGTTTCTAGTGGTGCATCTGAAGTAATGCCCGTCATTACGGTTACTAACCTAGTGCGTAGCATGAAAGAAATGCAAGAAGCGGGTGTTTGGCTTATTGGTACTGATGATGAAGCTACTAAATCTATTTATGACATCGATCTCACTGGCTCCATTGGTATCGTGATGGGCGCTGAAGGTGAAGGAATGCGTCGCCTCACCAAAGAAAACTGTGATGAACTCGTGCGCATCCCAATGCAGGGCGTAGTCTCTAGTTTGAATGTGTCGGTTGCAAGTGGCGTATGCTTGTATGAGGCATTAAGACAGCGCCTAACCGAAGTAAGTAAATAAGGTAAATAAATAAGGTAACAGACAAAGCTGCCAAGTAAAAACAAGGAGCTTCATATGAAATGTAATATTGGACATACAGATCGCGTTCTACGCATGACTGTTGGTGTAACGTTGATGGGTTTGGCTGGCTTTGGGATTACTGGCCCATGGGCTTGGATAGGCATCATTCCGCTATTAACGGGCATGTTCGGTAATTGCCCAGCGTATTCAATACTGGGCATCGATACTGCTAAGAAGTAGGTAATAGTCTTAAGTACTGTCAAAATCGTTATGAAAGCCATCCTGTGGGGTGGTTTTTCTTTTGCTGACGATGTTCTTCAGGGTCGCTTAAGTCATTATTTTAAATACTAGAAATATAGTCAAAAAGGGTATCTGCTAGCTTTTACTTTGCTGTCACCCAAAAATTAATCCCTAGGCACTGAGGTACTTGGTTTAAAGCCATTGGCATTGAGTCAACCTCTTTCCTATGATCTAAACACTGACCTTAGAGGGTTTGATTTTCATAATTGCTTCGCAATTTAAAGGTATTATTTCACGGAATTAAGGGAAATTTCTGCCAATTGGCTAACGTAGTTATTTAGTATCCCTCAATACTGATGAACTCAAATACTAGGATTTGATAATGAAACGTGAGTCAATACTAAAGGCCTTGTCTTTACTCTCTCTATTTATGTTAATCGAACATAAGACGCTCTAGGTAGCGTTATAGATTTTATTTATAGCTATTAGTTTTAGTGCGACGATAGCGAGGAGAAATTCTGCGAAATGAATTTAAAGAGTAATTCACATCGGACTTTGATTTTGCTTTGTTTTGATGCAAACTACGCCGAATGCGCTGCCGTAGCAACTTACTCAGCACATAAAAATACTAAATCACCCTTATTTTTTTATTGGATGGTGCCAGCAGATATTAAAGAGCGTGCCGAGAAGCTAAAAAAACATCTTGAGAAATTTGGCGTAGAAATTGAATTACATTTAGTTGATTTTTTAGAAGTAAGGGATTGGAAAATAAGCCATCACTTTACAACAGCCATTTTTCTAAGGTTATTCGCTCCAGATTTATTGTTGAGTGTGGATAAGGTGATTTATATAGACTGCGACACACTTGTTCTCACGGATCTTAGCGATCTTTACAACCTACCATTGTCTGATTCATATTTTGCAGGTGTTGTTGATGAGGTTGGTGCGCGAACTAGCAAGGTTCCCCGCAACTCCTCTGACGTATACATAAATTCTGGTGTCTTATTGATGGATTTGAAAAGTCTGAGGAATGACGGGTTTTTACAGAGATTAAAGGTACTCTATACAGAATATGAAACACAATTAGTTTGGGTGGATCAATGCCTTATAAACAAGTATGCTGAGGGTAAGAAGGTTATTCTTGATCCGAAGTGGAATCGTCAAATTTTCACCAACCAAATTAATGAAATAAACTTTTTGAAGTTAGCAAATAAAGAAACTTCGTCAATATTGCACTTTGTCGGACCCACTAAGCCTTGGCAAAAATGGTCAAACCCTATCATCTCAAATTTCTGGTGGGAGTATGCCCAAGATTTACAGATTGAAAATTTTAAGCCGACTCAGATAAAAACCGTCGAGCAACTTATTTCATTTGCCGATGTATTGCATCTAAATGCTTGTTTTGAAGAAGCAAGTACTGTCAAAACTAAGGTAATACAAGCACTGAATGATTTTATAAAAAAAATGCCATCAAAAGCGGATTAAGAGCAGAAGATTTAATCAGCATTAAAAGCACTTTGATTTTTAGCGATGCGATTAGAACAAGAGAAATTAGAGTAATACTGGTAAGAAATTGCTACAGAATTTGATGTACGAGGCTTAGGAAAATTTTTGTATACAAGGTTAGACTCGGGTGGGGTGAACTTTTTGAGAAGACGGCGATGTCGAGTCAAGTAAAGGGGTTGAAAATCCTTATGTCAGAAGTTCAATTCCGCCCGGGCCACTAAGAAATACCAAAACTACCTTCGGGAAGTTTTTCTTTAGGCGTCCATTATGGGTCGTTAGCATTCATGGCAGGGAGGGGTACTGTAAGCCATGTTGATTTGTATAGGTATCTCTGTATTGAGGGGGGTTACATCCCAATAAGTCGAAGCTCTAATCTCAATCACTTAGCCAGTAGTGCTTCCAACTTCTCGGTATCTACACAGAAGTTTCGAATCCCTTCGGCTAATTTCTCGGTAGCCATAGCATCATTATTGAGTTGCAGGCGGAAGCTAGATTCATCCAGCTTCAAAGGAGTAATGCTTTCGGCCTGTAAGGCAGCCCCGGCATGGGCGGCATCGAGTCTTTTCTCAACAGGGCTGCTACTATTTTGAAGCTCAGCCAATAGCTCAGGGCTAATGGTTAATAAATCTACCCCAGCCAACTCTAAAATCTGACTGGTATTGCGAAAGCTCGCACCCATGATTTCAGTAGGGATGCCAAAGTGTTTGTAGTAATGAAAGATTTTTTTGACTGATGTCACGCCCGGATCATTTGCGCCACCATTAGTACTGTCACTCCAGTTGCTACCTAACTTTGCTTTATGCCAATCAGTAATGCGACCTACAAATGGGGAGATCAGTTTGGCATTAGCAGCGCCACATGCAGCAGCTTGAACCAAAGAGAAAAGTAGAGTCATATTGCAATGAATCCCTTGCGCTTCCAATTCTTTTGCAGCAGCAATACCTTCCCAGGTGCCTGCCAACTTAATCAGAATGCGTTTGCGATCAATGCCATGAGATTCATACAGGGCTATTAAATGCTTAGCTTTGTCTACAGTACCCTTAGTGTCAAATGATAGGCGTGCATCGACTTCGGTAGAAACCCGTCCTGGAACAATTTTCAAAATCTCTAGACCAAATGCAACCAGAATGTAATCCACTAAATCCGTCGGACTCATGCCCGGATGAGCTGCTTTTACAGATTGAACTAAAGCCTGGTAATTACTCTGCTGAGCAGCTTTGAGAATAAGCGAAGGGTTAGTAGTCGCATCTTGAGGCTGAAATGCCTGCATACGCTCAAAATCGCCTGTATCAGCCACAACCGTAGTGATTTTCTTGAGTTGCTCTAATTGGCTTGGGTTTAAAGAGGTGCTATTCATAGGCTTGCTCAATGCTCTAAAGTGGGTTTCTGATGAATATCATATGATAGATGGATTAATTATTCAGTTCTAGTTAAGGCATAAGGGCGTTCAGCAGGCATATGAATCAAGATCAATTAAAGCAAATGGTAGGTGAAGCAGCGAGAGATGAAGTACTCAAGCTGCCAGCGGGGCAGATTTTGGGCGTAGGCACCGGATCAACAGTTAATTGCTTTATTGATGCTTTGGCGGCTCATAAAGATCATTTTGCTGGAACCGTGTCGAGTTCCAATGCAACCACCGAGCGTTTACTCAAGCATGGCTTCATGGTGCTAGATCCAAATGAAGTACAAAGCCTACCTGCTTATGTTGACGGAGCAGACGAAATTGATCCTTTGGGATATATGATCAAAGGTGGGGGCGGGGCGCTCACGAGAGAAAAAATTATTGCCTCCATGGCAAAGCAATTTATTTGTATCTGCGATTCTTCTAAGCAAGTGCCGGTATTGGGTAACTTTGCATTACCAGTAGAAATCATTCCGCTTGCTAAAGGTGTTGTTAGTCGTGAGTTAGAAAAACTGGGTGGAAAGGTAACGCTTCGCCTGGCAAAAAATACGCGCGCCGATCTCAATCAAACCCCAAGTGAGCCATTTGTGACTGATAACGGTGGCTGGATCTTAGATATAGCAGGCCTGAAGATTGCTGACCCACTTAAGATAGAAGCGCAAATCAATCAAATCGCCGGTGTAATCACGGTTGGCTTATTTGCTAAAGAAAAAGCCAATATCTTATTAGTAAGCAACGCTGCTGGTGTGAAACGTATCGCCCTCTAATTCTTGGATTGAATAACTCAGTTGAATAACTCAGGAATTAAAAAACCCGACGGGGTATGCCCATCGGGTTTGTTTGCCATGGTATGCATGGCGCAGGCTCTCGGAAGGTATTTAGTTCCTTGGCCTATAAGTACATAGATGTACTTATTGAGAGTGGCTTTCGCCAATGTAGCGGGGCACCATAACTGCCTCACCACGACTTCATCCTACACTTATTGTTGGCAGTGTCAACAGTAATTAAAAATATATTTCAATAAATTATTTGTTGCAACACGGCAAACTTTAAATACTTACTCTGCAGGAGGAACGTAACCTTGAGCCATGTCAGCACCACCTTCAAAGAAGTACTTTTCAACCTGCTTTAAGAGGTACTGGCGTGCGCGTGGGTCTGCCATATTGAGGCGATTTTCGTTAATCAGCATCGTTTGGTGCTTTAACCAAGCTGCCCAAGCCTCTTTAGAAACTTGATTCCAAACTTTTTTACCTAGCTCGCCCGGAAGCGGGGCAAAATCCATTCCTTCAGCCTCTTTATTAAGCTTAATACATTGAACCATGCGTGCCATCTGTAATGCCTTTCGTATTTATCTCGTATTGATTTCTTTTGTTTCTTAAATTGTCTTAAAGATCTTTAGTCAAAACCATGGACTTGCGGTCCCAGTTATAAATTTGTTTTCTTTCTTCAGGCAGATCTTCTACTGATGCCCGTTTGAAACCACGCTTTAAGAACCAGTGCTCAGTTCTCGTAGTGAGAACAAATAATTTTTTAATACCTTCTTGCTTGGCGCGCATTTCAACCCGCTTGAGTAGGCGCTCGCCGTCACCGGATCCCTGAACATCGGGATCAACAGCAAGGCAAGCCAACTCACCCACACCATTGGGGAATGGGAAGAGGGCAGCGCAACCGAATAGAACACGGTCATGCTCAATCACGGAAAAGCGCTGAATGTCACGCTCGATGACGTCTTGCCCACGAGCCGCCAAGATACCTTCTTCCTCCAAAGGCATAGTGAGTTGCAAGATACCACCCACGTCATCTTGATTAGCTTCACGCAAGTTCTCAATATCGGACGAGGCAAGCATCATACCGATGCCGTCATGAGTAAAGAGCTCTTCTAAAAGAGCACCATCTTGATTGCAAGGTAGGAAGTGAACACGACTCACGCCAGCACGAATAGCTCTGCCTGAGATATTGAGAAGACCCTTCATACCAATGTCTAGGTCTTTGTTTTCTGTCATGTAATCTTGTAGCTGTGGCAATGAGAGCTCTGTAATCAGATCGCCCTCTGAATCGTGTAAGCCTTCATAGGGACTTAAAAAGATTAGCTTATCTGCTTTTAAAGAAGCAGCAGTAGATGCAGCTACATCTTCATAGGCGAGATTAAAAGCTTGGCCTGTTGGTGAAAAACCTAATGGCGAAAGAAGAACAATCTTATTGCTGTCTAACGATAAGGTAATCGAAGTGGAGTCAACTTTACGTACTAAACCAGTATGAATGTAATCAACACCATCCACGACGCCCACAGGCATGGCAGTGATGAAGTTGCCAGAGATAACGGATATGCGCGAACCTGCCATTGGAGTATTGGGCAATCCCCGGCTAAAAGCAGCTTCGATATCAAGACGTAATTCACCAGCGGCCTCTTTGACGCACTCCAGTGCAGCAGCATCGGTAATCCGATAGCTATGTAGGCTGCTTTTGCCAAACTTGCTCTTAATCTTACGTAGCATCAGCTGCTCTTCAATCTGAGGGCGGATACCGTGAACCAGAACAATGCGCATGCCCATGGCATGGAGCATGGCAATATCTTCAATGAGGTTCTCAAGACCGATTTCTTGGACCAGTTCACCAGCAAAGGCAATCACAAAGGTCTTCTCGCGGAAGCTATGAATATAGGGCGCAACATCGCGCAACCACCCCACGAAAGGGAAGTTAGAGGTTGTTTCTTCAGCCATTGAGGCTTGGTTCGGTGCATTTGTTGGCATAGTGAGAAAATTATAGGGTGCAAGAGCCCATAAACCAACAAAAACCCAAAGCAATGCCCAAGCCTGTGCCTGCTTCCAACACCTCACGCAGACTGGAGATTCGCTTTCCAGAGGAATTGCCGGTCTCAGGTCAGCGTCAGTTGATCAAGGATGCCCTGCAAAGCCACCAGGTGGTGATTGTGTGTGGTGAAACAGGCTCAGGTAAGACTACACAGCTACCAAAGATCTGTTTGGATCTAGGTCGAGGTGCGATTAATGGTGGCAAGCTCATTGGCCATACTCAACCTCGCCGAATCGCAGCAACTGCCACTGCCAAGAGAATTGCCCAAGAGCTAGGCACTCCCATTGGGCAGGATGTAGGCTACCAAGTGCGCTTTGCAGATAAGACCAGCAATACCGCTTCTATTAAGTTAATGACGGATGGCATTTTGCTAGCAGGGACGCAACGTGATCCTCAGCTACGGGCTTATGACACGCTCATCATTGACGAAGCGCATGAGCGCAGTCTAAATATTGATTTCTTATTAGGCTATCTGCGCCAGTTACTACCAAAGCGGCCAGATCTTAAGCTGATCATTACCTCAGCCACTATTGATGCGCAGCGATTTGCTGAGCACTTTGCAATGAATGGCAAGGTAGCGCCAGTGATTGAGGTCAGTGGTCGACTCTTTCCGGTAGAGCAGCGTTACGCACCGCTAGAGCCTGATACGAATTTAGCCAATAAGTCTGATGGTAAAAAAGAATCCAAGAATGCCAAAGAGATTCCGGATGCGGTAGTAGAAGAAATTACTAGACTCTGGAGAGAGGGCGCAGCAGGCGCTGGAGATGTTCTAGTGTTCATGCCGGGCGAGCGAGAAATACGCGATTGTGCGGAAGCCTTACGTAAAGACCATGTCTTGCAGCAACGCTTTCATCCAGAAGTTCTAAGTCTATTTGCGCGTCAATCGGTTGCCGAGCAAGAGAGAGTCTTTAGTCCAGGTAATGGGCGTCGCATCATTCTAACGACCAACGTTGCTGAGACCTCATTAACTGTCCCGAATATTCGATATGTTATCGATAGTGGTTTAGCGAGGGTCAAGCGCTACTCCTATCGAAATAAAGTAGAGCAACTCCAGATTGAGCCAATCTCTCAGGCGGCAGCCAATCAAAGAGCGGGGCGTTGCGGCCGCGTATCTGATGGTATTTGCGTGCGTCTGTATAGCGAGCAAGACTATCAAGGCCGTCCCAAATTTACTGACCCAGAAATATTACGTAGCTCTTTAGCGGCAGTGCTACTACGCATGAGTTCCTTGCGCTTGCCGAAGATTCAGCACTTTCCATTTATTGACAAGCCACTTGGCAGAGCAATTGCCGATGGTGTGCAGCTCTTAGATGAATTGGGCGCGATTGAATTCGATGAATCAGAGTTGACAGATGGTAAAGATATCAATAAAGATATTAATAACAGTTTCAAACTGACCGCCACTGGTAAGCAGCTAGCAGATTTACCCCTCGATCCACGGATCGGCAGAATGCTCTTAGCTGCCAAAGAGCAGAATGCCTTGAAAGAATTGACCATTATTGCGTCAGCATTGGCTACGCAAGATCCACGCGATCGACCCATGGATCAAGCTGCCGCTGCAGATCAGGCGCACTTGCAGTTTGCCGATGAACGCTCAGAGTTTTTGAGTTTCGTTAAATTGTGGAATTGGTATCAGGATGCTTTGCAGCACAAACATAGCAACCGACAACTTGAAAATCTATGTAAGAGTAAGTTTTTGTCACCACGCCGCTTACGTGAATGGCGTGATGTGCATGGCCAGTTGCACACCATGCTTGGTGAGAAGGGCTGGAAAGAAAATGGCCTAGCAGCAACTTATGAGCAAGTCCACTTATCTTTATTAACTGGCTTATTGGGATATGTAGCTAAAAAAGAAGACGACGAAAAATCTCAAGACCGTAATAGCAAAACAGGTGGCTATGTTGGCGCACGTGGTATCCGTCCCTTTATCTGGCCCGGCTCGACGATTGGTAAAAAGGCTGGCGCCTGGATATTGGCGGGGGAGTTACAAGAAACAAATCGTATGTATGCCAGAACGATTGCAAAGATTGAGCCGCAATGGGTAGAGCGTGTAGCAACGCATCGCCTGATTAAGTCTTTGAGTGACCCTTTTTGGGATAGCCGCCAAGGTGAAGTGATGGCCTTCGAACGAGGCACCCTTTATGGTTTGCCAATCTATCACGGTCGGCGAGTGCGTTACGAGCCACACAACCCCAAAGAAGCTAGAGAATTATTTATTAGTCAGGCATTAGTTCAAGAAGAAATGTTTGGGCGTATGGATACACCAGCCTTGCAGCGTGAGACTGAAGCCGATGCCAAGAAAAAATACCCTAATCTGTTTGGATTCTTTTGGCATAACCGTCGCCTCATTAAAGAAATTGAAGCTTTAGAGCATCGCTCACGCCGTCCCGACGTGTTGGTCGATGATGAATTGCTTTTTGCCTTTTATGATTCCCGCATTCCAAAAGAGGTACGTAGTCGAGAAAGTCTCAAAGCATGGCTAAGCAAAGACAAAGGTAGGGATAAAGAAGGTAGTAAGGATTTAGATAATCAGTTGCACCTAGAAAAAGCCGACTTGATGCGTCATGAAGCGGCAGGCATCACTGTAGATCGCTATCCAAAAACTATGTTGGTTGGTGGTGCACAACTCAGCCTGACTTATCACTTCGAACCAGGCAGTCCTAAGGATGGCGTAACCCTGATTGTTCCCTTGACTCAACTGAATCAGATTGATGGACGCCGTTGTGAGTGGTTGGTGCCCGGTATGTGTGAAGAGAAGGTACTTCTCTTGCTGAAATCATTGCCGCAAAAATTACGACGTCACTGTGTTCCCTTGCCAGATTATGCAAAGTCCTTCCTTGAGCGCAAGTTAGAGGAAAAGCATTTTGGTGTAGGAGATTTTTTAGATAGCCTGATCGGCGATATTCGTAAAGAGCGTGGCTTAGAAATTAAACGTACCGACTTTAGGCCCGAGGCCTTACCATTGCATTCATCAATGAACTTCCGTTTGATTGATGAGCATGGGCGCCAGTTGGAGGTCGAGCGCAACTTAGCACGTTTACGATCTGAGTATGGACAGACTGCACGCAATGCCTTCCAAGCGATTGCCCAAGAGACTGCGCAGGTCGAGTTAGGAATGGAACCGCCAGTAGGCATTTCAAGGCTCAGTGCTGGTACTGCAGAAGCTACTCGAAAGGTTGAGCAGGGTGGATACCGCTCCTGGGAGTTTGGTGAGTTACCTGAAACTTTAGAGATTCAAAAAGGAAATAAAACGCTGTTTGGCTACCCGGCTCTAGTTGATCGGATTGATTATTGTGATCTTGAAGTATTCGATGATTTAGAGGAGGCTCGTAAGCAACATTCCTTGGGGTTACGCCGCCTATTTGCCTTGAGTAATAAAGACACTCTCAAAGCTTTGCAAAAACAGTTACCTTGGATTCGTGAGCTGGGCTTATTATTTATTAACGTGGGATCAGTTGAAGGTCTGATTGATCAAATACTCAATCTTGCTCTTGAACGAGCGTTTATGAATGAGCCACTTCCAGTCAATGCTGAACAATTTGCAGAACGATTGCAGGCAGGCAAACCTCGCTTGGCGCTGATTGCCCAAGAGATTGCTCGTCATGCTTTGAATGCTTTACAAGCTTATGCCGATCTGCAGAAAAAAGTAGCTAGTGCAAAAGCGGCGTCACCAACTGCTTATGCTGATATTCAAACGCAAATGCAAGGTCTGATCTTTCCGAAGTTTGTCTCTGAAATACCATATGCTCAATTAGTCCACGTGCCGCGTTATTTGAAGGCGATTGCCATGCGGATCGACAAATTGCGCTTAAATCCAAGCCGTGATGCGCAATGCCAAAAGGATTGGGAATCGGTAGCTCGCCCATGGCAAAAGCTGATGCAAGGCAATAAGGGTTCCTCATCTTATGCAATGGCTGAGGATCAAGCCTTGACCGATTTCCGGTGGCAGTTAGAAGAGTTGAGGGTGGCTTTATATGCCCAAGAGCTCAAAACTCCAACCCCGATGTCCATAAAGCGCCTTGAGAAGGTATTGGCGAGCTTGCGCTGAGTCAAAACCCCAACATATCCATTAGTTTGTAGAGGTCAATTTAGCCCCTCTGAATGCTTACAATAGAGGGATGCACATATTTATCATCATTAGAAGTTTTCGCATAGTTGCGATTTCTGTATTGTTTGCGCTTCTGTTGGCCAATCAAAACGCTTTTGCACAAGCTACTAATGCAGCAGCGACAGCAACACCGCCAACCTCAGCAACGACATCGTCTAACTCTGTAAATCAGCCAAAGATAGCAGTCATATTGAATTCAGGTTCAGCTTCAGTCAGCTTGATTGATATGAGTAGCCGCCAGGTGGTGAAAACTATTCCAGTTGGTAAAGAGCCACATCATTTGATGATTACGCCAGATCAAAAAACCCTATTGATCGCAAACGCTGCTGGTAATGATGTTGTACTGATGAATCCAACTACTGGCGAGTTGACTGGCAGGATCCCTAATATTATTGACCCATACCAAATTGGCTACTCGCCAAACCACAAATGGTTTGTAGCAAATGGCAATCGTTTGGATCGTGTTGATATTTATGCCGCCAATGGTTCTGATCTCAAATTAGCTAAGACAGTGAAGTTGGGAAAGACACCAAGTCACATTGCTTTTACTGCTGATAGCAAAATTGCCTTTATTACTTTGCAAGACTCGAATGAGCTCGCAGCCATTGATCTTGAAACCCAAAACGTATTGTGGGTGATGCCAACTGGAAAAGTTCCAGCGGGCTTGTGGATGACGCTCGGTGATCAATACTTATTAGTGGGCATTACTGGTGAGGATTACGTACAAGTGATTGATTGGAAGACTCATAAAGAAGTAAAGCGTATTTCTACTGGTAAGGGCGCTCATAACTTCCGCCCCTTAGGTGATAAAAAGCATGTTTTTGTGAGTAACCGTATCGCTTCCACTATTAGCCTGATAAATATGCAAACCCTAGAGAAGGTCGGGGACATTACCGGGCTTCCAGCTGGACCAGACGATATGGAAATCACGCCTGATGGCAAAACACTTTGGGTGACTTTCCGTTTCTCCAAAAAGGTGGGTGTGATTGATATCCCAACCATGAAATTAGTAAGCGTGATCCCAGTAGGTAAATCGCCTCATGGCGTGTTCTTTACTCCAAGGGCTGGATGGGAATAACTATCACTATGAAGCGTATCACCCATATCGTGCATATTCATTACGCACCTATTCGTATCGCATTCATTCACACCACAGCTGCGCTTTTGCTCGGCTGTTTTTCATTGGGCGCAATGGCCCAAGCAGAATGCAGTAAAAAAGTTTATTTAAGTTTTGATACCGGCAATATGTCTGTGGCCGAGAAGGTGGCAGAGATTCTCAAGCGTCAAAATGTCAAAGCAACATTTTTCCTTGCGAATGAAAAAACCTATCGCGGTGACTTTTCTTTGGATGATTCATGGAAAGTATATTGGCAAGAGCGCGTTAAAGAAGGGCATCACTTTGGCAGCCATACTTATGACCATACTTATTTTGTAAAAGACGGTCCTAGGGGCGAAGTATTTGAAAAGCCCCAATTTGGTTCCAAAGCGGGAATGACGATTCTTTTTAACGAAGCGGCCATGTGTAAAGAAATTCGCAAGGTAGATCAACGCTTCCAAGAGTTAACAGAGCATCCTATTGAAAAGATATGGCGTGCGCCTGGTGGTAAAACTTCGCCCACCTTGATTCGGATGGGTGATATCTGTGGCTTTGAGCACATTGGCTGGGCGCCAGCTGGTTTTTTGGGGGATGAGTTGAACTCCGATAAACATCCGAACGCTGCACTTTTGGAAAAAGCCACTCGAGACCTCAAGGATGGGGACATCACCATGGCTCACTTAGGCATTTGGTCTAGGAAAGACCCTTGGGCACCTGCGGTTTTGGAGCGGCTCATCATCAACCTCAAGGGGCGCGGCTTCTGCTTTGGGCTCCTACCCAAGAATTCTTCAAATCCAGCAAAATAAGACATGGATTTCAATACCATTACCTCCTATATCGCAGACGCCTATGCGAGCGTTCAGGAGTTCCTGTTCTCGAATATCGTGGGTCCGATTTTGTATCAACTCGACTTGATATCTTGGGCCGAGGATGTGTTTGATGGCATTGATTGGTTTTTGTTTGGTTGTATTCAGATTTTCTTAATCTTCCTTGTCCTCAGAACATGGGAGCGATTGGCCCCTGCAGAAAAGCAGGCACGCTTTGCAAGCTCGAGTAGGGCGGATGTCTTATATACCCTGTTTCATCGCCTCGGAATTTTTCACGGCCTCTTATTTATTGCTCTCTCGGGATTCTTTTTTGAAGTCGACTCCATCTTGCATGATGTTCGTTTTGATCGATTTAATATAGAGTCTTGGTGGCCCGGTGTGACATCAGTTCCCGTTGTTAGCTTTTTGATCTACCTCATTCTTTTAGACTTTGTGGATTACCTTTACCATCGTGCCAACCATGCGTTTAACTGGTGGTGGCAGTTACATGCTTTACATCATAGTCAAACTGTGATGACTGCTTGGTCCGATAACCGCAATCACATTCTCGATGACATCATGCGTGCAAGCTTCATGGCTTTTTTTGCACTGTTAATTGGCGTATCTCCAGGGCAATTCATCATGTTGATTGCGCTCAGTCAATTAATTCAAAGCTGGCAGCATGCCAATATCAAAGTGCACTTGGGCCCTGCTAAGTACTTATTGATCTCTCCGATGTTTCATCGCATGCACCACGCAGTAGGATATGGCCATGAAGCTAGGGGTAAGCCTGGTGTATTGGGTGGCTGTAATTTTGGTATTTTGTTTCCGTGGTGGGATATGTTGTTTGGAACGGCCATTTTCACAAAAGAGGCTCATCCTACAGGCGTCAGAAATTTAAGCGTCTCAGAAAATATTTTTACTCAACAATGGCAAGGGTTTGTCCACGCTGTTAAAGAGCTCATGCCTAAGTAGTTAACTGATTGGGTAATAGGAGTTATATGGTCGGATTGCAGCAAGCATTTAAATCTTTTGGCATGGCTTTAGTTGGAACTATGCACCCGCGCATGCTCTGGCTAAGTTTGAGGCCATTTCTGATCGTCTCAGTTTTATGGGGTATTTTGATTTGGCTCACATGGACACCCGCGCTCGAAGCGCTGAGTATCTTTCTAACAACATCTATCTTTACGAGCTGGATCCAAGATGGTCTCATTTGGGCTGGCTTTGAAAATGCCAGAGTATGGATTGCACCACTCTTTTTTGTGATGCTCATTATTCCCTTAATTACAATTAGCTTGCTGGTATTTATTGCTTTTTCTACAGTGCCGGCCATTGTGAAGATTGCTTCCAAACAATCTCAATTTCATGAGCTTGAATGTAAGCAGGGCGGCGGTTTCTTTGGTAGCTTGTTCTATAGCTTTTGGTCAGCTTTGATTTGCTTGGCATTGGTGATGTTGACCCTACCTGTATGGTGGGTGCCTCCCTTAGTAGCAGTATTGCCACCATTGCTTTGGGGTTGGCTAACAATGCGTTTGATGTCGTATGACGTATTGGCTAAACATGCCAGCACAGAAGAGCGTGACCTACTATTGCAAAAGTATCGCTGGCCTTTGCTCTGCATGGGCATTGCCTCTGGGATGTTAGGTGCGGTGCCCACTTTCTTTTGGGCTACCTCTGCATTGGCTTTGGTGCTTTTCCCCATCGTGAGTTTTATAGCTCTTTGGATTTATTCTCTGATTTTTGTGTTTGCGGCTTTATGGTTTAGCTACTTCTTATTGGATGCACTCAAGCAGTTAAGAGAAGAAGAGTTGGATAAGGCACTTACAGTGCAATCACGTGTTGTTGATATGGAACTTCCGCATCATAGCTAATACGAGGCTAATGAAATGAATGACGCAATGAACAATGCAATAAAAAAAGTTGAAATAGACGACTCAAAAGAAACACCAACTACAGTGCAACGTCGATTCGGATTAATCGTGGTTGGTGATGAGATTTTGTCAGGACGCCGTCAAGATAAACACATGAGTAAGCTCATTGAGTTGCTTAATGAACGCGGCCTTAGTCTTGCTTGGGCTAAATATGTTGCTGATGATCCTGAGCAAATTACCGCGACCTTAAAAGCAAGTTTTGCAAGTGGTGATGTAGTGTTTAGTACCGGCGGTATTGGTGCAACACCGGACGATCACACGCGTCAATGTGCAGCACTCGCATTAGGTACTAAGACAGAATTACATCCAACTGCGCAAGAACTCATTGCAGGGCGTATTCAGTCGATGGCAGAAGGTGATCCCCTGAAGGCAGACTTGAATACTCCGGAGAATCAACATCGCTTCAAGATGGGTGAGTTTCCCCTTGGTAGTGAAATCATTCCGAATCCTTACAATCAGATTCCAGGATTTCGAATCAAAGAACATCATTTTGTTCCTGGCTTTCCGGTGATGGCTGCGCCGATGATGGCTTGGTGTTTAGATACCTATTACAAAGATCTCTTTCATCAAGAGAATTGGGCTGAGCAGAGTTTTATTGTTCCTAAGGGGATTGAATCGACTTTGACGCCCTTAATGGAGCGTATAGAGACCAATTTTCCTGGGGTGAAGGTCTTTAGTCTTCCGTCTGTTGGCGATGCCACAAGAGGTGGTGTCTATGCTCAGCGCCATATTGAATTAGGTATTAAGGGCAACGCCAACCTGCTGGAAAGTGCTTGGATTGCCTTAAGAACAGGCACCCAAGCGTTAGGCTACGAAATTCACGATATCAGCTAAGTTTATTTGCACTAATATGGTGCAAATAGGAGTATTTGAAGCTGTATGAGGGATATTTGGGCACTTAAATAGTGCAATAATAAGGGTTCCCATTTGTTTGCTTCAGTAAATTACATACATCCATTAGGCATGTTTGATGCCTGGAATAAACAAGGGTGTATGCCTTAAGTTTTGATTCCGAATTTAGTTAATAGAGGAGATTTGCATGACGAAGACCGTCGCTGATGTGATGAAGTTAGTTAAAGATAAAGAATGTACTTTCGTTGATTTCCGTTTTGTAGATACCAAGGGTAAAGAACAGCACACGACAGTTCCCATCTCTGCATTCGATGAAAGTAAGTTTGAAGATGGTCATGCATTTGACGGTTCTTCTATCGCTGGCTGGAAGGGTATTGAAGCTTCTGACATGCTGCTCAAACCTGATCCAACAGCCGCTTACATCGACCCATTTTATGAAGAGCCAACATTGGTACTCACATGCGACGTGATTGAGCCAGCTGATGGCAAAGGCTACGATCGTGACCCACGTTCTATCGCTAAGCGCGCTGAAGCCTATCTGAAGAGCACCGGTTTAGGCGATGCTGCTTATTTTGGTCCTGAGCCAGAGTTCTTTATTTTTGACGGTGTTCGATGGGGCGCTGACATGCAGGGCTGCTTCGTGAGCATTGATTCTGAAGAGGCTCCATGGTCTTCTGGGAAAGAAATCGAAGGCGGCAACACTGGTCACCGTCCAGGTAAAAAAGGCGGCTATTTCCCAGTTGCTCCTGTAGACACATTCCAAGATATGCGTTCTGAAATGTGTTTGATTCTGGAATCATTGGGCATTCCAGTTGAAGTTCACCACCATGAAGTTGCTGGTCAAGGCCAAAACGAATTGGGTACTAAATTCAGCACATTGGTACAACGCGCTGACTGGACTATCTGGCAGAAGTATGTTGTTCAAAACGTTGCTCATGC
>Ga0209188_1001827_pt1 | contig 16448 bp, 5 predicted proteins | sample C_130625_EF_Meta_FD_187307 | JGI IMG/M metagenome (GOLD analysis project Ga0209188, IMG submission 187307) | Freshwater microbial communities from Lake Croche, Canada to study carbon cycling - C_130625_EF_MetaG (SPAdes) (version 2) | ecosystem: Environmental > Aquatic > Freshwater > Lake | place...
CGATCGGTGAGGCGTAGATGTTGTTCACCCCCTCGATCCGTGCTGTCTCCCACAGCGGCTTGCCGGTCGCGGCATCGACGCAGGTGAGGAGCCCCGACTTCTCCTTGTAAAACCAGAGCCGGCCGTCCGAAAGGAGCGGCGAGGCGACGTCGGGCGTGTCTTTGGTGCGCGTCCAGAGAACGCTCTTCCCCCCGTTGAGATCGCCATTTCCGGCGAGGTCGAAGGCCCCGAGGAAGGCGCCGCGGAAGCCGCTTGTCACCCAGGCGACGCCGTCGGCGGCCACGGCCGAGGCGCACGGCCGCTGCGTCTGCCCGGCGCAGCGCCACAGTTCCTTGCCCGTGGCGAGGTCGTAGCCCCGGGCCGCGTTCTGGCCATTCATCACCACCTGCAACCGGCCGGCCTTGTCGACGGCAACCAGCGGCGTGCACCAGCCGGTCGGTTCGTCGCGCGGTGTCTCCCACACCGTCTTCCCCGTCCGCGCGTCGACGGCGACGAGCTTCGATGGCCCTTCGTGGTCCCAGGGGACGAGGACGAGGTCGCCCGAGACCGTCGGGGAGCTCCCCTCGCCAAAGCCGTTGCGGACCTTCATGTCGCCGAAGTCGCGGTCCCACACCGGCTCGCCGTCGAGGGTGTAGCAGAACAGGCCACGCGATCCGAAGTGGGCATAAACCCGCTCGTTGTCGGTGCATGGGGACGCGGAGGCAAATCCGTTGGTCTGGTGGGTGCCTTCGTGGGGCTTCGCCGTCACGGCCGTTCTCGACCACCGTTCCTTCCCCGTCGCCCGGTCGAAGCAAAGGACGCGAAACTCGAACGTATCGCCGCTGCCGGCTACCGGCACGGCAGTGGTCACGAAGACGCGATCCCCTTGGACGACCGGCGATGACGATCCCCGGCCGGGGACCGCCACTTTCCAGACGACGTTTTCGGTGGCGCTGAACGAGACCGGCGGCTTGGCGTCGGGGGCGACGCCATTGCCGAGAGGCCCGCGCCAGTGAGGCCAGTCATTGGCCTGGAGCGGGCCTGTGGCGAGCGTCAGCAGAAGGATGCCGAGGGAGCGAATCTGGCGGTGCATGAGGAAACTCCTGGGAGGCTGTTGGGATGACGCACCTGTTTCCCGGTCGACGGATCGGGATCAGTTGCCAAGGGCCGATTCGAGGGCGTCGAGTCGGGCCCGCAGCGCCGCTACTTCCCCCTCGAGGGCCGCGATCTTTTCGACCAGTGGCGCCATCGCGATCGCGGGGGCGCTCGGTTGAGCGTTTGCAGGAGCCGCAGCGTGAGCAGCCGGCCGGGGCACCGTCACGGCGCCAGCGTCGGTGTCCTCGTCATCGTCTTGGTCGTCACCGAATCCGTCGGCCGTTGCGGGCAACGGCTCGGAGGCTCCGGCGGCGAAAGACTGCCCGGCCACGCCGAGCTTGGCACGGACCTTCTCGAGCTTTTCCTCCGGAAGAAGGCCGTGGGTGAGGATCCGGCCGCGGCCGGGAGGCGAGAGCCAGACGACGAGCCCGCGGGCCGCGAGGCCGTCGAGCCTGGTGCGGAGGATCTGGAGATCGGCAATCGGGTCCATCCGGCTGGCACGGCCGCGGAGATCCCCTTCGCTCTGCTCGCCCCGCAGAAGGAGCTCGGCGAGGATCGAGAGATCCTCCTTCTCGATGTTGCCAAACCACTCATACCCGTAATGGCGGTAGCGGGGGACGCGGCCACTGCCGTAGATCTCGGCCACGACACCGGCGGCTCGGAGCGTTTCGAGGGCCCGGCCGACCTGATCCTCGTCAACGTTCATGAGCGGGTCGCGGTTGCTCTTCTGGTTGCAGCCGGTGACGATCGCGTTGAGGGAGAGCGGATAGGCCTCCGGCGTCGTCTTCCCCTTCTCGATGAGCACCCCCAGAACGCGTCGCTCGACCGTGTCGAGCGCGCGAACCCGCGAACCTGGGCTCTCCGTTTCGGAATCCATCAGCGGATCAGCTCCTTCCCTGGACGAGATGCTGGTGACGGGGAACAGGCTCCCCGTCACCGGCCGGACAGCAAGACCGCGACGTCGATCACTTCCCTGTGGACGGCGCTGCATCGGAGTGATGCGGGCAGCCGTCGGGGCTGAACAGCGCGCTCGATTCCTCTCCCCGCGCCGTCACGTAGGCGACGAGATCGAGGACCTCATCGCGGGTCAGCTTGTCGAGGAGGCCCTTGGGCATGATCGACACGGCTGATGTTACTCGCTCCTCGATGTCGGTCTTCTTGATCCGGACAGGCTCGGCAGTGGCGACGGGGTTCTCCACGAGCGACAGCTCCTCCGGGGTGTCGGCGACCACGAGGCCGGTGAGCCGGCGGCCGTCATCCGTGACGATCGTTGTCGAGCGGTACTTCTCCTCGATCCGCAGCGACGGGTCGAGGATGTGCTTCGTGATCTCCAAAGCGGTCATCTTGGCTTCGAGCTTCGCAAGCTCCGGGCCGAACTGGTTGCCAGCGTCGCCAAGCTTGTGGCAGGAGACACAGCTCGCCGTCCGGAACAGCTCGCGGCCATGGACGAACGACCGCCCCTTCTCCATCCCGTTCACGCTCCCCTCGAGGTCGGCAAGCGTCCACTCGGTGCGCGGGCGACGGTCCTTGAGGAGGTCGTCCTTGATGGTGAGGGGATGGGCGGCGAGGTAGGCCGCCGGATCGGCCAGATACCCCTCGAGGTCATCGACGACATACATCGCCCCGTACATCCGCCGCCAGTGGCCAGGATAGGTGCACACGTAGGGATAGACGCCAGGCTCCGTCGGCGCCTTGAAGGTGAGCTTCTGGGAGGCCTGCGGCTGGAGGAGCGTGCTCGCCACAAGGACATCGGCCGAATCTGGCACGAATGCCCGCTTGGCAAACGATGCGTCCTGCGAGAGCTTCTCCGCGATCTCACCGAGGGCCTGCATCGTCCCCGGCTTGGCGACGACAAAGTTGTGCGGCATGACGTCGGCATTCTGGAGGACAAACAACACCGGCTTGCCCGCCTGGATGGCAATCGTCTCCTTGTCATAGTTCATCCGCTCGTAGACCGTGCCGATGCGGACGACGCGCACGCCGAGATCGGCGAGCTCAGCACGGCGGGCCTTCCCTTCGGCAGCCGGGAGGAGCGTGGTCAGATTCTCGGCGAATTGCCAGGCGGCGAGCCCGGCATCGCTCGAGCGCTGCTCGACAGCCGCTGTCCGCATCGATGCGAGGAGCGCGTCGAGAATCGGCGCCGCCTGCGCGGCGGGCCACTGCGCGACCGGGATCTTCTCGAGAGCCGCAATGGCGGCGTCGCGATCCTCCCCCTTGATGACAAACGGTGCGATCCGCTCGAACACCTCCTGCTCGCGGCCACGGACGCCGGCCAGCGCCGCGAACGCAGCCCTGCGGACGGCGGCCGTGAGCCTGGCTTCCTCGCTGGCGACGGCGATTTCAGCCGACGGCTCAGGTGCCGGCTGGTTTTCCACCTTGAAGACTTCCCGTCGCTCGCCATCGAGGATCGTGAGCTTGAAATCTTTCAGGCGCCCGGCGAGGCCGTCGCCACGGTTGAAGACGACGATCCGGTCGATCGCTTTCGCGGTGCCGAGATCAACCTCCCACCACGGGTTCTCGATCCCTTCCTGGGTGTGGGTCTGGCTGTTCTTGCCATATTCGGGGTCGGTGTTGCCGTCGATCGCCCGGCCCGGCTCACCACCGGCGGCGACGTTGATTTGGCTCGCCTTGCCGGCGCGGGCGAGATTGTCGTTGCCGGCGTAGACCTCGACCTCGGCCAGCGTCAGCGTCCGCTGCTTGCCAGGAAGCTCGACGCGGACGAACCGACCGACCGTCCCCGGCTTCACGGCCGTGGTCCCGGGGAGGCCGTCAACGAGCGGGAGGACCCGGTCATAGAGGCTCGTGCGGACACCCGGATCGCTCACGAGCGGCAGGGCCTCGACCAAGTCCACGAGCCGGCGGGGCTCCGCCTTGGCAAGCTCCCACACCTTCGCGCTCGGATCACCGCCGCCGATGGCGTCGATCGCCGTCAGCGCGACATAGCCGATCCGGCGCAGCTGTGGCCGCCGGGCGGAGGTCGCCATCCGCTCCATGTCGCCACGGAGCTCGGCCAGCTCGCTGGCGGGCCGCGAGAGCAGCACGCGGATCAGGTCAAAGACGGTGGCCGAATCGACGGCTCCCTCGCGAGCGTCGAGCGCGCTCAGGGCGTCGACGGCAACACGGACGACGCTCTTGCTGTCGGCGGCTGCGAGCCCCTCGACCGCCTCCTGGCGGAGGCGCTCGTCGAGGCCGGAGCGGAGAAGCATTTCGCGAAAGACCACAGGCGACCGCGGCTCGGCGGCGAGCTCGTCGTTGGTGAGCGAGCGATAGAGGAAACGTCTGCCGGCGTCGGTCGTGAAGGCGATCGCCTCCTTCGCTTCGCGGGCAGCCCTGAATTCCGGCTCAAGGACGCGGGCCGATTCCTTCTTCACGTAATCCATGTGCCGATCGGCGGGGAACTCGCCGGCCACGGCGAGGGCCTCGATGGCGGCGGGGTCGCGGAGATACGTCGCCGTGCGGACGGCTTCGAGGCGGACTCGCGGGCTGTCGTCACCGGCGCCGCGGACCACCCACTCAAGCGCTTTTGGCGCCCGGTCGGCGACGGCGGCCAGGACGCGCATGCCGGCGGCCCGCAAACGGGGGTCGGGGCTTGTCAGCACCTGCTCGAGAAGCAGCAGCGGCACCTGATCGAAGTGACGCAGCGTCCACAGCCCTTCGAGCCGATCGTGCTCGAAGGAAGGTGACTTCGGATCGAGCTTCGCGATCCAGGCGTTCACCGCCGGCACGACCTCCGCCTCGGGGCGGCCGTCGAGCTCGAGCTTGGCCCGATAGCGGACACGATCGATTGGGTCGGCGAGGAGCTTGACGAGCTCGGCCACGGGGCGGCCGCCGACCGGCACCGGCTTGGCCACGGGCTTGCCATCCATCACCACCCGGTAGACGCGGCCGTGGATCCGGTCGCGGCTGGGGTCGCGGAGGTTGTGCTGCATGTGGCCGATGATCGGGTTTTGCCAATCGGTGAAGTAGATGGCACCATCGGGCCCCATCTCGAGATCCGCAGGGCGGAAGTTCGGATCGCTCGACGCGATGATCGGCTCGACTTCCGTCGCCTCCGGATAGCTGCCGTCCCCCTTGGCGAGCTTGTACTGAAGGATCCCCTGGAAGCCGATCACGTTGCCGACGAGGAGATTCCCCTGGAACTCGGCCGGGAAGTGGGGGCTCGAGAGGAACTCGATCCCCGGGCAGGGGCGGGTGCGCTGGTTGTAGACGCTCGGGGCGCCGCCGTGCTTGTCCATCCCGTTGAGACGCGTCGAGAACACCGAGCCCCAGTAGGGGACCGATCCTGTGCCGTCGACGACGATGTCGTCGCCCCAGGCGTCGAAGGCGTGGCCGTGGGGATTGGCGAAGCCATAGGAGGTGTAGAGGCCGAATTTCCCCGTCCGCGGCTCGTACTTGAAGACCGCGCCGTTGGCGACCCGCACCGGGGGGCCCCACGGTGTCTCCCCCTGGGAGTGGTGGAAGGTGCCTTCTTGGAAGTAGACGGAGCCGGAGGGATCGAACGTGAAGCTATTGGCGGTGTGGTGGGTGTCAGCGGTGTCGAGGCCGCCGATGATCCGCGTCTTGATGTCGTAGTCGTCGTCGCCGTCGGTGTCCTCGAGATAGAGGATGTCGGGGCCCTGGGCGACGATGACGCCCTTTCCCCAGAACTCGAAGCCGGTGGGGTTGTGGAGGTCGCCGGCGAAGGTCTTCACCTTGTCGGTGCGGCCGTCGCCGTTGGTGTCCTCGAGGATGAGGAGCTTGTCGTTCATCGGCTCGTCCGGCCGCCAGTGCGGGTAGGTTGGCCAGGCGGCAACCCACAGCCTGCCCTTCGTGTCGAAGGCCATCTGCACCGGATTGATCAGCTCCGGGAACATCGACTCGTCGGCGACGAGCTCGACCTTCATTCCAGAGTGGACCGTCATCTTCGCGATCGCATCGGCGCCTGAGAGAAACTCATGCTTGCCCCCCTCGAGAGCGCCCGGCTTGTTGGTGACCACCGGAATGAAGTCAGGGAGGCCCGACTCCTCGACCTTGGGAAGAGGGGCATTGGCATTGCCGAGCGTGGCGGCCGTGGCCCAGATCCGCTTGTCGCGGTTGGTGGTCTTGACGTCGAGGTAATCCAGTTCGCGCTGGCCGACCTCGTAGTTCGTCTGATCCTCGACAAACTTCAGCCACGCCCGGCCACCGTAGGTGGAGTAGCCGTCGGTGACGCGGTAGCGATTGAACCAGTAGAAGTTCTTGTCGGCCACGGCTTTCTGGAGCCGCTCGAGGCTCTTGGGATCGCGGGCCGGCGGGGCACCGAACAGCGATTCGTCGATGATCTGGGAGATCTCGCGGTCGCCGCGGGGAGTCGGGTGGATGCCGTCGGTGGTGAGCGGCTCCTTGATCTTCTCGCAGGCTTCACGCGACGGGGTGAAGAGGTCGACGTAGGTCACTCCCTTGGCCTTGCAGACCTCCTCCATCGCCTTGGCATAGAGGGCGATGTTGGCGTTGTGGGCCTTGCCGTCGGGCCAGTGCGGCCGGTCGAGATTCTCATGAACGATCGGGGAGAACATCACGACGCGCGGCGCCGAGACGCCGTTGTATTTCTGGCCGAGGGTGTGCTCGAGGAACTTCTCGACCTCGGTCTTGAAGGCCTCCAGGCCGGCGGGGCCGGCATGGGCTTCGTTGGCCCCGAAGAAGGCGAAGATCACGTCGGCCCGGGTGTTCGTGAGCTCGAAGCGGTTTTCGCGGACGAAATCCTTCGTCTTCAGGGCGCCCGGATTGGGGATCGGAGCGGCGCCCGAGAGCCACTGATCGGGCGTGCCGAAGTCGGCCGAGCGGAGCCGCTTGGCGGGATCGATCTCGTCGCCGTCGTAGGCGAGGTTGCGGATCACGAGTCGCTGCTCGGGGAAGCGGGAGTGGAGCAGCGTCTCCAGCCAGCCAGTGTGCTGCATGGCGTCGGCCACGCCGCCGCCGATGATGCAGATGTGGTCCCCTTCGCGAATCTCGAGCCTGCCGGCGGCCTGGGCCGGGGGGCTGAGGAACGCCGCCGCCAGCAGCATCACGGCAACCAGACGAATCTTTGCAGACATCACAAAGGCTCCAAAAGATCGAGCAAGAAAGACTGGAGAGGAGACGGCACTCGGACGACGTCGGACCGCCGACCATTTCGGACAGCCACCGCAGAGCACGCCGCAGTGCCCCGATTACTTCAGCTGCCGCATGTACTCCACAACATCGAGAAACTCGGTCGGCGAGAGCGTGCCTGCCAGCCCTTCCGGCATGCTGCTCTGGCGGAGGACTGTGCGTTCGTCGATCTGGTCCACCGGAATCGACTTCTGTTCCTTGCCGTCGAAGATCACGAGCGTCTCGGGCGTCTCGCTGACGACCAGACCGGTAATGCTCGTCCCCTCGTGAGTGAGCACTGACGTCGAGAGGTACTTTTCGGCGATGTCGGCGTTGGGATCGATGATCGACTGGACCAGCTTCGGGCCGGTCAGCCGCTCCCCGACCTTCGACATCTCGGGGCCGAAATCTGCCCCCGCGTCCCCGACCTTGTGGCAGCTGATGCAGAGCCGGCGGAAGACGGCTTGTCCGTTGCCGGCATCGCCCCCCTGCACGTCGGCGATCGCCTGGATCGCCTTCGAGCGCTGCTCCTCAGGGCTCGGCTCCCGGCTGAGCAGGATCTGCAGGTAGGGGACCACCTCGGCAGCCTTCTTGTCCAGCGCGATCACGCTGTCGAGCATCGCGGCTGCGGGTGAACCCTTGGCGGCCAACTCTCCCTTGAGATGCTGGCCACGCCACACGTCGACATTCGCCCCCACGGCCGCATCGGCCGTGTAGGCCAGGAATCGATCGGAGGGGTCGGCATTGGCGGCGGCGACAACTGCGGCCATCGCCGTCGCCGTCGGGAAGAAGCTCAGGCCGCGGAGGGCTTCGGTTCGCACCCGCGGATGGGGATCGAGCGATTGCTTGACAAGCAGCGCCTCGGCTCCCTCGATCCGGAGACGCTCGTCGGTGAGCACGTGAGTGGCCGCGGCACGGGCTTCGGGCGTGGCGGTCTCGAGCAGATTCTCGAGCAAGGCGCCGTCGACGGCATGGAAACTCTGCTGCAGCCAGAGCACTTCGCACGCCAGCCGCTCAGCGGCGGGGTCGCTCGCGTTGGCCGCCAACCACGCGGCAGCACTAGGGAGCACCTCGGCCGCCGGAAGGGCCTGAAGGTGATCGCGGGCCCGGCAGCGCGTCCGCCATTCCGGGGATTTCAGTTGATCGAGGACGACAGCCATCGGCTTCCCGACCTGCGTCTCGGGGTCGAGCAGCGGTTTGCCTGTGTAGAAGAGGCGATAGATGCGGCCATGGACATGATCGCGGTTGGGATCGCGCTGGCTGTATTGCATGTGGCCGATGAGCGGATTGGCCCAGTCGCCAAACCACAGCGCGCCGTCGGGGCCGATCTGCGGATCGACAGGGCGAAAGTGCTTGTCGGTGCTCTTGATCAGATCGAACGCGGTCTTCGGGTCGGCCGGGTCGTGCCGGACGCGCACCCCCTTGAAGCCGGCGCCATCGTCGGAGAAGGTCCAGCGGGGCATCCCGTTGGTATTGATGACGCACGCATAGAGAAACTGTCCCTGCACGTCGTCGGGAAACTGCCGCGTGTGGAGGAACTCGCTCCCCACGACCGGCCGCATCCCCTCCACGTCGAAGACCGGATTCATCCCCTTGCGGCCCCGGTATTGCTTGCCCGAAAGCGGCGTGTCCCAGTGTTGGTTGGCACCGGTGCCGTCGCCGCAGAAGCCCTGCCCCCACTGATCGAACACGTAGCACCAGGGATTTCCGTAGCCCGCGGTGACGAAGTGGCTGATCTGCCAGGTGCGGGGATCGAGGACGTAGGCACCGGCGGAGCCATAGTTGCGAAACGGGCCCCACGGTGTCTCGACCGTGGTGCTCATCGCCACCCCTTCGAGCATGTGGACGAGCCCGGCGGGGCTGGTTTCGAAAGCGCCGACAGTGTGGTGCGTGTCTTCGGTCGCCCAGCCGTCGAGGACATGGACGATGCTGTCGGCGGGATTACCGGGCGTGACCTGGCTGTCGCCGTCGCCATCCTTGAGCCAGAGGATCCGTGGCTGGTCGACCACGAGCACACCTCCGTTGAAGAAGGCGAAGCCGGTGGGGCAGTGGAGCCGGTCATAAAACACCGTGCTCTTGTCGGCCGTGCCGTCGCCATTGGTGTCTTCGAGGATCAGGAGCTTGTCCTGGGGGCGCGGATCACCCGGCTGCCACTGCGGATAGCTCGGCATCGTGCTCACCCACAGCCGGCCTTGGCCGTCGAACGACAATTGCACCGGCTTGGCCAGCTCGGGAAACCGTGATTCATCCGCGAACAGCTTCATCTCGAAGCCGGGGGGAAGCGTGCACGACTTGATCAGGTCGGCCGGCGACACGATCACCGGGCCACCGGTCTGGTTTTCGCTGTAGGCCTGTCCGGGAACGCCGAACCGTGTCGGCGGCGTGTGCAGTTCGCCGGTTGCCGAATCGTCGGGCTCCGTACGCACCGTCCGTCCGGCGACGAGATCCCACACATAGGCATCGCGAACCGCCGCCATCCGCCGCAGCTTGGCGTATTCGCGGGGGAAGGTTTCGGTGTCGAACGTGCGGCGGCCTCCATACACATACCAGCCGTTGACCATCCGGTAGTCCTGGAGATGAATCCACGATTTGTCGATCACGGCGGCCCGAAGCTTCTCGAAGCGATCCTTTGTCAGGGCTGTCACCTTCGCTTGGCCGGCCCCGTCGAAGAGGAGCCTGTCGAGGAGGTTTCCGACGAGCGCATCGCCGGCGGCATTCACATGGCAGCCATTGATCGTGAACTGCAGTCCGGGGGTGGCGGTGAAGGCCCGCTCGGTGTCGGCGAGGAGATCGACAAAGGCGATGCCCCTGGCCTTGGCCACGTCGCGGGCGGCGTCGCGGTAGAGGGCGAGGGTGGCATTCTGCTCGGCGGCATCGGGGAGAAGCGGGTCGCCCGAGGGCTCGACGGCGATCGGCGAGACGATCACGAACCGGGGAGGCGCGCCAGAGTCGTCGCGCGGATAGCGCCGCGCGAGTTCATCGAGCAGCTTCTCGTAGTTGGTGCGAAACTCCGCCACCCCTTCCGGGCCGGCAAACGACTCGTTGAACCCGAAGAAGAGGAGGAAGGTGTCGGCGCCAAAGGCGGCCAGCGGATCGTCGAGCGCCGTGTAGTCGCCGCCGCGCTGCCGATTGGCCACCTCGTCGGCCGGTCGGGCGAAGTTGCGGACGACGAGATGCTTGTCGGGAAAGCGCTGGTGGAGGAGCGTCTCAAACTGCCCGAAGAGGTTCATCCGTTCGGCGGTCGAGTTTCCCACCAGGGCCACCCGCTCGCCATCGAGCAGTTGCAGCGGCAGGCTGCTTTGGGGAAGGGCTGGGCGGGCCGGGCGCGGCTCGGGCGTGAGCAGCTCGCGGGCGGTGCGGAAGGCCGCCTCGCGCTCGGCCTTGGCAGCCGCCTCCTTGGCCACCTTCTCGGCGGCGGCCTTGGCTGCGGCGTCTTCGGGAGAGGCCGCCGCCGGAGCGTCTGCGGCTGTGGTGGGCCGGCCAGACAGGAGAGCGAATCCTGTCAGGCTGAGCGCGGCCACCGCCGCGATGCCGATTTTTCTCCACCCAGCCGCATTCGCGCCATCGCGCATGGTGATCCCCCACAGTTGACGATCGATCCACCCCTGAATCCCGGCAGGAGAGGTGCAAGGCGACCATTATAGCTGGGTGGGGCTCGAAGGGGGGCCCGCGTCCAGCCGGCTCAAAAGTGAGCCTGTGAATGCGCCCAAGCGGGGCTCGCCATCGTCGCCGGAGGATGCTGGCGTGGCGGCCCCGGCGCCTCACGCCATCAGTTCGGGGATCACCCGGGCGTGGTCGACGCCGGTGAGCTTGAAGTCGAGGCCGAGGTGGCGGTAGGTGAAGCGCTCGTGGTCGAAGCCGAGCAACTGCAGCACCGTGGCATGGAAGTCGCGGATGTGAACCGGATCCTTGACGATGTTGTAGGAGAAGTCGTCGGTCTCGCCGTAGGCTTGGCCGCCCCGGGAGCCGCCCCCGGCCATCCACATCGTGAAGCAGCGCGGATGGTGGTCGCGGCCGTAGTTCTCGCGCGACACGCCCCCTTGGGAATAGATCGTCCGCCCGAACTCCCCGCCCCAGATGATGAGCGTCGAGTCGAGGAGACCGCGGCTCTTCAGATCCTGGACGAGGCCCCAGCAAGCCTGGTCGATGTCCTTGCACTGCATCGGCAGCCGGCCGGAGACGTTGGCGTGGGTGTCCCAGTTGTTGAGATAGATCTGCACGAAGCGGACGCCGCGCTCCACCATCCGCCGCGCCATCAGCACGCTGTTGGCAAACGATCCCGGCTTCTTCGCCTCTTCGCCGTAGAGGCCAAACGTGCTCTCCGGCTCGGAGGCGAGATTCGTCAGGTCGGGCACGCTCGACTGCATCCGGAAGGCCATCTCGTACTGCGCGATGCGGGTGCGTGTTTCCGGATCACCGATCTGCTCGAGCGTCCGCTGGTTGAGGGCCTGGAGGCCGTCGAGCGTTTTGCGGCGCACTTCGGAAGGGACGCCGGAGGGATTGTTGATGTAGAGGATCGGGTCGCCCGCGGAGCGGAAGCTGACGCCGGCGTATTCACCGGGGAGATAGCCGCTCGACCAGAGCCGGGCCCCGATCGCCTGCACCTGCTCGGTGTTCGTCGGCTTGGCGACGAGGACGACGAACGTGGGGAGATCTTGATTGAGCGAGCCGAGGCCGTAGCTGGCCCACGATCCCAGGCAGGGACGGCCATGGAGTTGGTTGCCGGTCTGCATGTAGGTGATCGCCGGCTCGTGGTTGATCGCCTCGGTGTTCATGCTGCGAATGAAGCACATCTCGTCGGCCATGCTCGCCGTGTGGGGGAGCAACTCGCTGACCCACATCCCGCTCTTGCCATGCTGGGAAAACTTGAACTTCGACGGCGCGATCGGGAAGCGGGTCTGCCCCGAGGTCATGGTGGTGAGCCGCTGGCCGTTGCGGATGCTCTCGGGGAGATCCTTGTCGAACCAGTCGTTCATGAGCGGCTTGTAGTCGTAGAGGTCCATCTGCGGTGGCCCGCCGACCATGTGCAGATAGATGACGTTCTTCGCCTTCGGCGCGAAGTGGGGGCCGTGGGCCCCGGGCACCCGCGCCACGCCGTCATTCCCCACGATCGCCGCCCCACCGCCATCGCCACGGGCCAGGCTCTCCCCCACGAGCGTCGCCAGTGCCGCCCCGCCGAGGAGGTGGCTGCCGCGCTCGAAGAACCGGCGGCGCGTGAGATTTTGTCCAAGCGCCGTCAGGTCGGAAGGAAGCGGGTTCATGGAGAGACTCCTACGGGCCAACGGGAGGCGATTGAGGATCGAACGGAACCATTCTCAGGAACCTTTCTCAGGAACCCTGAGAAGATTCCGCGAGCGGCAACGGGTTCGTTTATTTACAGAGGACTTCGTCGAGGTTCATCAGTTCGTTGGTGAGCATCGTCCAGGCCGCGAGCTGCGCTGGGTCGGCAAGACGGGGCTTCGAGTCGCCGACCGTGATCAGCTGCTTCGCCTCTTCCGTGTGGGCGCCGTAGTAGGCCTGGAGATCGGCGAGCGACTGCTTAACGATCGGCAACTCCTGGGGCGAAAGCGGACGGGCCACGAGCCTGCGGGCGAGGAAGTCGATCCGCGAGTCGTCGGTCTGGCCGCCGATCTCCCAGGCCCGGTCGGCAAGGGCCCGGGCCGACTCAACAAACTGCGGGTCGTTGAGCGTGACAAGCGCCTGGAGCGGGGTGTTGGTGCGCTCGCGGCGGATCGTGCAGGTCTCGCGAGAGGGAGCGTTGAAGATCTCCATCGACGCTGGCGGCGCCGTCCGCTTCCAGAACCAGTACATGCTCTTGCGGTAGAGATTCTCTCCAGAATCACGCTTGTAGCTGCTCGTGTTGCCCCCCATCGAGACCGCCTCCCAGACGCCGTCGGGCTGGTAGGGCTTCACGCTCGGGCCGCCGATCTGGCGGACGAGGAGGCCGCTGGCCGCGAGGGCGTAATCGCGCACCATCTCGGCATCCATGCGGAAGCGAGGGCCGCGCGAGAGGAGCCGGTTGGCGTTGTCCTTGACGAGCTTCTCTGGGGTCGTGACGGCCGACTGCCGGTAGGCGGCACTGGTCACCATGAGCTTGAAGAGCCGCTTCACGTTCCAGCCCGTTTCGCGGAACTCCACCGCCAGCCAGTCGAGCAACTCAGGATGGCTGGGGACCTCACCCGAGACACCGAAGTCGGCGCTCGAGCGGACAAGCCCAGTGCCGAAGACCTCCTGCCAGAAACGGTTGACCGTCGTCCGGCTGGTGAGCGGATGATCTGCCAGGAGGAGCCAACGCGCCAGGCCGAGCCGGTTGCGGGGGGCCCCCTCCGGGAAGCCGGGGAGGACGGCGGGGGTGTTTGGCTGGACCTCGTCCAGGCGCTTGTCGTACTCGCCGCGGGCGAGCACGAAGGCCTTCGCCATCTCCGGCTTTTCGTTCATGACATGGGCCACCGTGCCGCGGCGACGGATCTCCGCCTGCTCGGCGTCGAGGGCCGTAGCTTTGGCCGTGGCGGCCTTGAAGGGCTCGTCGGCGGTGGCAAGCCACCAGTCATAGAGCGGGCCGGCCGCAGCGGGGCGGGCGGCGGGATCGAGGCGGACGATGTCGGCGAGCGCCTGGCCTCGGGCGAGACCATCGATCTCGCCGTCGGCAAGCGTCCGGCCCCACACGGAAAGCCCCGCCAAGCCGCAGGCGTGGGCCGGGGTGCCGGAAGACCGGCTGCCGATCGTGAACGGCACCTGGTTCTTGATCGTGTTTTTCTTGAAGGCGTTCGTCTCGATGTTCAAGCCTTGGAGCTTGCCGTTGTAGAAGACCTTGATCCCCTCGGGACGGCCCGAGCCGTCATAGGTGATCGCCACCTGCGTCCAGGCGTCGGCGGGGAGCTGATCCTTGGCCGAGACCTTCATCGCGTCGTCGGGCCAAGCGTGGACCATGTGCATGCCGAGGCGGCGGCCCTGGATCCACGCATCCCAGCCGCGGTGGGCGTTGGCGACGTCCATCCGGGCGACGACGGCATAAGCGGTGTCATTAGCCGGCGGGCGAACCCAGAACGAGAGGCTGAAGCCCTGGTCCTGCTCGAAGTCGCCGAGGCTCGGCAGCTCGGCTGCCTTGCCATTGAGAAGGAGCCCCTGGGAGCCGGGGGGCCCGGCCTGCCAGGTCGTCTCGGGGGTGAGGATGAGGTCGCTGTCGACGCCGGCGAGCTTCACCTTCGTGACGCTCCCCTGCCCTTCGGAGAGCGCCAGCTCCGCAACGGGAGCGTCTTGGGGAAGCAGCTGGCGGACGGTGTCGACGCTGGCAGCCGTGATCCAGGCATCGAACTCCGGCCGGGCCGAGCCCTTCCTCGCCTCGACGGCGGCCCGGGCGGCGGGCAGCTCCTGCTCGAGTTGCGTGAAGCGGGGAAGATCGTCCGGCTTCGGCACCGCCACGATCGGCGGCGTGTCGTGGACGTTGCCGTCCATCGCCGGCTGGGTCGTGTTGTTGAAGAACGCCGACAGCTCGTAGAACTCCTTCTGCGAGAACGGATCGAACTTGTGGTTGTGGCAGACGGCGCAGCCGGTCGTCAGCCCCATCCACACCGCAGAGGTCGTCTCGGTTCGATCGCGGCAGTAGATGACGCGGTATTCCTCGTCGATCGCCCCCCCTTCGCTCGTCGTGATGTTGCAACGGTTGAAGCCGCTGGCGATCTGGTTGTCGAGTTGCGTCTCGCGCGGCAGCGACGGCGTCTCTGCGTTCACGAGATCGCCGGCGAGTTGGAGAATCGTGAACTCGTCAAACGGCATGTTGCGGTTGAACGCCTGGGCAACCCACTGCCGGTAGGCCCACAGCTCGCGGAAGTTGTCGATGTGGATGCCGTTGGTGTCGCCGTAACGGGCGTAGTCGAGCCAGTAGCGGCCGCGGTGCTCGCCCCAATCGAGGCTCGAAAGCAGCCGATCGACAAGCTGCTCGTAGGCATCGGGAGAACTGTCGGCGACAAACGCCTCGACAAGGGCCGGCTCCGGCGGCAGCCCGGTGAGATCGAGGGCGACGCGGCGGGCGAGCGTGCGCCGGTCGGCCTCGGGGGCGGGAGCCAGCCCCTCGGCCTCGAGACGCTTCAAGATGAACCGATCGATCGGATTGCGGACCCAAGCCTCCTGCGTCACCGCCGGCGGCTCCGGCCGCTTCGGCGCGATGAACGACCAGTGGGGCTCGTACTCCGCCCCTTCCTTGACCCACCGGGTGAGGATTGCCTTTTGCTCTTCGTTGAGCGGCTTCTTCGAGGCCGGCGGGGGCATCACCTCCTCGGGATCGTCGGAGTAGACGCGGTCGAGGAAGGTGGTGGAATCGGGGTCGCCCGGGACCAAGGCGCCGAACTCGATCGCCGCGTCGCGCTGGTCGAGCCGCAGGCCGGCCTTGCGGGAGCCGCTGTCGGCCCCGTGGCAGGAGAAGCAGTGCTCGACCAGAAGCGGCCGAACGTCTTTGTTGTAGGAGAGTTGCGGAGCGGCCGCAGGGGCCGGCTCATCGCCGCGGGCGGGGGCGGAAAGCGCAAGCAAGCCCAGGCAGGCCAAGGTCGTGCGACCCAAACGGTGAAACGGGGTCATGGTGTTTCCCTTGCAGATTCTTGCGGCGCCTGAGCGCGGACGCTCGTGCCCTCCCGAAAACCACCCCGAATTATAGCACCGCAGGAAGCCGCGGCGAGCAACCGGGTCGCGAAGCGCAAGTCGTTTCCAAGAAACAGCTTGTCGCTGGGCTCACTTCGTTGCCGGGCCGGGCTGCCGCGGGGTGGCGGCCGCGGGCTCCGCGTCGGCCTTGCCGGCGAGGAGTTTCTCCACCGCCGTGCGGATCACCTCATCCCCCTTCGCTCCCGGCCCCTTCAGCTCCCCCTGCCACCAGACCCGCAGATAGCCCTGCTGATCGATGACATACACCGTCGGCCACATCGTGTTGCCCCACGCCTTCCAGGTGGCCGAGTCGCCGTCGAAGACCACCGGATAGTCGATCCCCGCTTCCTTGGCCGCGGCAATCACTTTGCCTGAATCCTTCTCGGCCTCGGTCTCCGGGCTCTGGACGCCGATCACGACAACCCCCTTGTCGGCGAAGGCCCGGTGCCATTCGGCGTAGATCGGGAGGTTGCGCTGGCAGTTGATGCACTCAAAGGCGTAGAAGTGAAGGATCACGACCTGGCCGCGGAGACCGGCAAGTGAGAGGGGCTTGGCATTGATCCAGGTGGCGGACGGTGCCAGTTCCGGCGCCATTGGATAGATGCGGTCGAGGGTCACCGTGTCGAACGGGGCCCCGACGAGCCGTCGCCATT
>Ga0209188_1001835_pt1 | contig 16396 bp, 15 predicted proteins | sample C_130625_EF_Meta_FD_187307 | JGI IMG/M metagenome (GOLD analysis project Ga0209188, IMG submission 187307) | Freshwater microbial communities from Lake Croche, Canada to study carbon cycling - C_130625_EF_MetaG (SPAdes) (version 2) | ecosystem: Environmental > Aquatic > Freshwater > Lake...
TGCCGACCGCCCCTTTTATCTCCAGGTCGCCTTCAATGTTCCCCACTTCCCGATTCTTGCGCCGGCTGCTTCAACGGCAAAATATGCTGGGCTCCCCGAGCCCCAGGCGACGCGTTGTGGGATGATCGACGTTCTTGATACGAGTGTGGCACGGGTGCTTGCGGCGCTCGACGCGCGCGGGTTGGCAGAAGAGACGATCGTCCTTTTTCTCTCCGACAACGGTGCCGACCGCTCCGGCAGCAACGCCCCCTTCCGGGCCCGGAAGGCGACGGTGTACGAAGGAGGGATCCGCGTCCCGGCGATCGTGCGTTTCCCCGGCCGTCTGCCGGCCGCGACCGTTTCCGAGCAACCGATCGCGATCCAGGATCTCTTTCCCACGCTCTGCACCGCGATCGGCATCCCACTTCCTGCCGACGCCCGGTGTGACGGCATCGACCTCTGGCCGGCGCTGTCGGCGGGGCGCGTCGACGATCGGCCCCCGTTCGTGATCGCCACGGCCGACCGGGCCTGTTTTGGTGGCGAATGGAAGCTCGTCGTCAACGCCGCCGGGGAAACGGAGCTTTTTCATCTCGGCACCGATCCCGGTGAGACCCGCGACCTTCATGCCGCCGAGCCGGGTGTCGCCGCGATCCTCCGATCGAGGTTGGCCGAGAGTGAAGCCGGGTTTGCAGCGCCTTTGGGCCGGGCTCCTCCATCGCGGCGCGCCGTCCAGGGAAAGGCTCCGGAGGGGGGGAACCGCTGATCCGCAAGCGACGGATGAATCCGGCCACGATCCTGCTCTAATCGGCTCCATGGATCATCCTTCTCACTCCGCGCCGCTTCCGCCCCGTGCCGCTGAAGCCCACGCTCTCGACATCGCCCGTGATCTCCCCGGCGAACGGATCCTCTGCACGACCCTCGGTCGGGCCCAGGCCGGTCGGACCTTGGCGGCCGAACGCCCCACGGCGAACGTCACCGTTTGGTTCCTCGACCTCTTCCGGCACGACCTAGCGCGGGACGACATCGCCAAAGGGGAGCCTTCGGCCGGCACAGCCAAGCTCGTCTGTGCCGCCGACATGCCTGAGGGGCCCTACGATCTCGTCGTTCTTCCCACCGCTTCCGGCGGCGAGGCGGAGCTGACCCGCGAGGTGATCCAGCAGGCACTGCTCAACATGTGTCCCGGTGGAAAGCTCGTCGTTTCCACCGACAACCCCCGTGACCGCTGGCTCCACGAGCAACTCACCGCGACCGGCGAGACCGTCCGCGTCCGCCAGGGCACCGACACGGTCACCTACATCATCGAGAAGACGCGCGAGCCGGCGAAGGTCCGCGACTTCTCCTGCGAGATCGTGTTTCGCGACCGCGGCCGACTCCTCAAGGGCCTGACGCGCCCCGGTGTCTTCTCCCACCGGCGGATCGATCCCGGAGCCCGCCATCTCCTCAATGCCGTCGACGTCGCCCCCGACACGCGCGTCGTCGACATCGGCTGCGGTCCGGGGAGCGTCGGCCTCGGCATGGCCGCGCGCGACCCCACCGTCCATGCCCATGCCTTCGACAGCTCCGCCCGTGCGGTGGCCTGTACCCAGTGGGGGGCAGCCACCAATGGCCTGCCAAACCTCCACGTGGCGCTCGAGGCCCATGGCAGTGTCCCCGATCCGGGCACGTACGATCTCGCCCTCGCCAATCCCCCCTACTACGCCGACTTCCGCATCGCCGCCCTGTTCGTGGAGGCGGCCCGGCGGGCACTGGCGCCGGGTGGCACCATCATCGTGGTGACGAAGCAGCCGTCGTGGTATCTCGAGCAGCTGCCGGCCGAATGGGACTCGGTCGCCCGCGAAGAGGTGAAGCACTACCACGTCATTGAGGCGGTGCGTCGCGACGGGGCCGCCGAGATCACCTGGGGCGGCCGCCACGAGGCGTGGGCACCGGAGACAGATGCCGAGGACGATTGACGCGGCGGCCGGTCGTTTTCGACCGGTCACTTTTGATTGATGTGGACCACCTTCGCCGGCGGGAAGCCGTTGAAGTGGGTGCTCGACGCGGCGGAGTAGGCGCCGATCTTCTCACTGTAGAGATAGTCGCCGATCTCAAGATCGGGGAGCTGCTCGGCGAGGCTGATCGTGTCGAGGGCGTCGCACGTCGGCCCGAACACGGCGCAGAGCTTCGGCGTTCCCTTCTTGAAGCTCTTCATGTGGTAGGTGCAGTGGTCGAAGATCACGCCGGAATAGGTGTGATAGACGCCGTCGTCGACGTAGTAGCAGGTCTTGTCGTTGCGAAACGCCTTGCCGATGATCTTCGAGACCGCCCAGCCGGCCGACGCCACGAGAAATCGCCCCGGCTCCGCGAGGATCTCCACGGAAGCGGGGAAGAGCCGGTCGAGCTCGTGGTTGATCGACTTGGCAAGCGACGAGAACTCCGGCACGCTGTCGTCGTAGGCCGCGGGGAATCCACCGCCGATGTCGAGGAGCTTGAGTTCGAAGCCACGGCTCTTCGCCTCGGCAAACACGCTGGCGCAGAGGTGGAGGGCCTGGATGTAGTTCTGGGGATTCGTGCACTGGCTGCCCACGTGGAACGAGAGCCCCTCAACGACGAGATCGTGCTTGTGGGCATACTCGATCAGCTCCACCGCCTCCCCCGGGAGGGCGCCGAACTTGCTCGACAGTTCGACCATCGAGCCGGTATTCGGCACCCGCATCCGCAGCGCGAGCCCGGCGTGCGGCGCGTACTTGGCGATCTTCTTCACCTCCTCGTGGTTGTCGTAGGTGACGAGGGGACGGTACTGATCGAGCTCGCGGAGCGTCTCTGTCGGCTTGATCGGATTGGCGTAGATGATCTTGTCCCAGATGAAGTCCTGGCGGGTCTTCTTCGGGAGATGCTCGATGTACTGGTGGACGGTGTGGAACTCCTGCATGCTCGCCACGTCGAAGCTGCCACCGGCCTTGTAGAAGGTCTCGACGATCGCCGGATCGCTGTTGACTTTCACTGCGTAATAGACCTGCACCCGGGGGAAGTGCTTGCGGAACGTGGCGTAGTTGCGGCGCAGTTCGGCGTGGTCGACGACGAACAGGGGCGTGCCGTGGGTCTTGGCGAGCTTGAGCAGCGTGGCGGGAGTCATGGGGATTTTTGTCAGCCTCCGTCGGGGAGCAGGAAGTTCTTGAATTGCCAGGGGTCGTCGTGGTCGCGGCGGGAGTCGACCGGGCCGCGGAAGGGATCGTACGACCGCTTCAGCGGCGACCAATCGCTCTGAACAGAGATGAACTTGCCAAGATACGGCTTGGCAATTCCGAGAACGTACTCGTGCGGCAGGTCGTCGGGAAGGTGCACCCCCTTGTCGGGGTTTTCGATCATCCACATGCACGCGGCCACGACCGAGATCGCCACCTGCACGGTCGTGGCGTTTTGGTGGGGCACCAGACGCCGCGACTCGTCGATCGACAGATCGGTGCCACACCACCAACTCGTCAGCGGGTGGCCCATGACGAGGGCGCCGAGGATGTCGGAGCCCGACGTGATCTCGTCGGTCATGATCCGCACCCGCGGCTGGAGATCATAGTCATAGCCCCGCAGCTCGTGGAGGCTGGCGACCGCGGCATCACTCGGACAGTAGGCGTAATGAACGGTGGGCCGGTAGACCGTCACCCCGTGGTCGTCGCGCACCGAGAGTTTCTCGGTGATGCTGAAGGCCTCACCATGACGGACCACCATTCCGATGATCTCATGCTGCGGCACCCAACTCGACACGAAGGTGTTCATCCCCATTCGAGCCAGGCCGATCTGGCTGCGGGGGCCATCGGTGTGCTCGAAGGCCCGGTCGGGGAGTTCCTTTTCGTGCGTCCCCCAGCCCATCTCGGCGGTGGTCGTTCCTTCCTCGCGGAAACCTTCCACGCTCCACGTGTTGACGAACTCGTCCACCTGCTTCGGCCGGTTGGAGATCTGCGTGTCGCGTTCGCTGCAGTGGATCACCTTGACGCCCAGTTCGTGGGCGAGATGGTTGAAGGCGCGCGTCCGGGAGAGCTCACGGATCCGCTCCGCCTTCCGGCCGGTGAACTTCCGCTCCTCGAGGCAGCGCGTGGCGATGTCGAGGAGGGCGTGCTTAGTGAAATGGCTGATGAGGCCGGGATTGGCCCCGTGCTCGAGGACGGCTGACGGGCCGGGCGTGCTCCAGTTGGCGATCATCCGCCGCAGGTTCATGTGACGCCAGTAGAGCGTCAGTTCGTTCGGCTTCGCCGTCACGGCATGCTCGTACGGATCCCACAGCTCGACGGAGGTGTTGACGTAGAGCACCCCCTGATGATGGCACCACTGCACGATCTCGCAGCCGTCGATGTTCCAGGCAAGATCGATGAGGAGGTCACCTGCAGAGAGGTGCTTGCCGAGGATTTCGCCGAGGTTATCGGGAGTGATCCTCTCGCGCACGAAGCGCACGCCCCGTTCCATCCAGGGACGGATCGCGGTCTCGAGGGGCTCGAAATCGATGATCGTAATGTTGTGGGCTGGCACCTTGATGTGGTCAAGGAGAACCGGCAGCGTGCAGCGGGCCACGGCGCCAAAACCGACAAACAGAATCCGGTGGGGGAAGTCGATCATCGCTTGTCCGCCGTGCGCGTGGAGAAAAACCTCCCCAGCCGCCGCGCGACGACCGAGGAAGTGGGGCAGAGTATAGCGACCGGAAAGAGCGTCTGCCGGATGGTCTCGGGCCGATCCGGCCCGCCCTCCGCGGGGCGTTCCCGAGCCTGCCAACGATGACGATCCAATGACGATCCGGAGAGGACGATCCGGGGAGACTGTTACGCAGCTCCGGCCCGGATGGTTCGCGCCATGGCGCGTCGATGCCTTTTTCGAAGCCGTGTCCCGGCAAGCGTCAGGGCCGAGACGTGGGCGGGGCCGGATTGAGATCGACAAACACTTCGTCGCCGACGGCGATGCGGACAAACGGCTCCGGATCGAACTCCACCGTCAGGCCCCGGCTGACGCGCTCCCAGACCACGCGCGTCACGCGGCCGATCTGCACCGGCCTCGCTTCTGTGCCTGCCTCCGCCGCCACGCGATAGACCGGATCGCCGAGAGCGACGTTCGGCCGGAACTCGAGCCCGCCGTCGCGACCGACATGGCTCGGCGTGTCGCCGAGATAGGCCGCGTCGAGACTCTCGATCACCTCGAACAAGAAGCGTGTGCCGGGTGGGGCCCGGTTCAGCGTCGCTTCGAGGTCGTCTGCCTCGATCCTGCCGGTCGAGCCGACCATCGGCAGGGATGCCCACAGCACTCCCCCGAGAAGGATTGACACCACCGAAACACGCCGCACGATCAGATTCAGAGCCATTCAGCCCCTCCAAGGAACAACGCGAGGCTTGGATGCGGCAAGCTCACCGCCACGCCCGGCAGCATGTCAGGGGGTGTGTTCGGCAGCCATTCGGCCAAGGGCGTCGGCGCCGGAGCGGATGGCAAAGCTGACCACCATCGGGGCCGCGACGAGGATCGCCGCCGCGGCGATGAGGACGACAACGACAAAGAAGGCATCATGCCGATTCATGGAACACTCCGCGCAAGGGGAGTTCACCGACGCCCCCCCACCGTCTCCGCAACGATCTTTTTATAGAGTTTCGCCGGGGTGTGTTGCAACATCGCGAAACAGGCCGACTGGCAAGGCCTTGCAAGGGGGTCAAGGGGGTTAGGATTCGGTGAGAGTCGCTCCATCGTGGAGCGGGACCCAGGAGATGGAGGGTTCGATGACGACGTTTGGCCATTGGATCGCGCTGGCGCTGGCTGGCGGGCTGGGCACGGTGGCGAGGGCCGGTGTCACGACCGTCGCCACGCGGCTCTTCGGCACCGGGTTCCCTTGGGGCACGATCGCCGTCAATGCCCTCGGGGCGCTCGCCTTCGGCGTGATCGTCGGGGCTACCAGGTCGCGCGTCACACTGCCCCAGGGGATCGAGACGATCCTGCTCGTCGGCCTTCTGGGCGGCTTCACGACCTTCTCGAGTTATGCCTTCCAAGCCGTCGAGCTGTGGGAATCGGGGCGACCGGGGCTGGCCCTCGCCTCCGTCGTGGCGTCGAACCTGCTCGGCTTCGTCGCCGTCTGGGGCGGCCTCAGGCTGGCGGGGTGAGGTCTTGCCGACAGGCCGCCGGCGACTGAAGAGTCTGGCCGAAGGCATTGGTCACCACCCCCACCCGAGCGTATCCTTCGACTAGGGAATCGATTTCGGCAGGCCCTCCTGCCTCCGAGACAGTCAACCATCGCAGGGAGAAATGCATGAAGGCTCGAGGCTGCGCACTGTCCGGTCGAATGGTTTTGGAACTCGTGAGGAGCGTGGCCCTCCTGCTCGCCCTGACGGTGGTTGCCGGTGTGGCCCATGCCGATGACGGCGCCACCGCCGTGGCCGAGCCCCCTCCGGCTGCCGAGGTGAAGCCTGCCACCGAACCGGCCCCTGCGGCCGAAACGCCCCCCGCCGAAGCAAAGCCGGCGGACGCCAAGCCTGCCAACGAGAAACCCGTCGAAGCGAAGGCCACCGAAAAGCCAACTGACGCGGAGGCGGCGCGGGCCGAGAAGCGAAAGGAAGCCGAGGCGAAAGCGAAAGCCGAGGCGGCAAAGCTTCAGGTGCAGCTGATCACGCTCGGCGGGACCTACGAAGACATCGTTGGTGCCAACGAGTTCGATCCGACGAGCTTGGTCATCGGCGGCAGCCCGGGGAAACGGAGGAACTTCTACAAGCTCTGCGAGCTCCTCGAAGAAACCGCCAAGAACCCCAAGATCCATGCCGTTGTCATCGATCTCTCCGATGCCGATCTGACAATGAACCTCGCCCAGCTCGACGAGCTCCTCCGCCGCCTCGGGAGCTTGCGGAAGGCGGGGAAGAAGGTGGGGGCGTGGCTCGAGAGCGCCGAATCGGCCCACCTCGCGGTGGCGGCCGGCTGTGATCACGTGGCGATGGCCGATCTCGGCGGCGTCGACATGCCGTCGAAGACGATGCAGTCGTATTTCTATCGCGACGCGATGGATCTCCTCGGCCTCAAGGCCTCGGTCGTCCGGGCGGGCAATTTCAAAGGTGCCGTCGAGCCCTACGTGAACTCGGCGATGAGCGAGCATCTCCGCCAGCACTACCTCGACATGCTCACGAGCATGAACGATGCCCAAGTGTCGATGATCGCCCGCGGCCGCGGCCTGACCACCGAGAAGGTCCGCGAGCTCCAAAAGCAGCGGCTCTTCCTCCCGGCCGAGGCTCTTGCTGCCGGCCTCGTCGACGAGCTCGCCCCGTTCGGCACGATGAAGGCGACGCTCAACCGCTGGGTCGGCGGCGAGACGAGCTGGGTGGAGGCGGCGGCGAAGCCGAAGAAGGAGATGTCGTTCTTCGAGCTGATGGGGAAGGTGATGTCGGGGGGCGGCCCCGACAAGGCGGCGAAGGTGACGGAGACCTCGATCGCCGTCATGCACCTCTCCGGGGCGATCGTCGACGGCAAGAAGGAGTCGCCGGGCTCGATCGTCTCCGGCCCCACCGTCAAGGCGATCCAGGAGATCGGCCGCGACGACAAGATCAAGGGAGTCGTCGTCCGCATCAATTCACCGGGGGGCTCGGCCACGGCGAGCGAAGCGATCCGTCAGGCGCTTGCGGAGCTTGCCAAGAAGAAGCCGACGGTCGTCTCGATGGGGGAAATGGCCGCTTCGGGGGGCTATTGGGTGGCCTGCCTCGGGGTGCCGGTCTACGCCGAGCGGGGCACGCTCACCGGCTCGATCGGCGTCTTTTCCATGAAGATCAGCTTCGGCACCCTCCTCAAGCGCGTGGGGCTCCACATGGAGAACATCGCCCTCGACGAGGCGGCCAGTGCCTTCGCTCCCGACCGGGGCTGGAACGAGGAAGACCAGGCGAAGCTCCAAAAGACGATCGACGACGTCTATGGCCGGTTTCTCAAGCTCGTCAGCGAGTCGCGTGGGATTCCGGTCGAGAAGCTCCAAGATCTGGCCGGTGGCCGGGTGTGGTCGGGGAGCCAGGCGAAGGCGGCGGGCCTCGTCGACGAGATCGGCGGCCTCGACGACTGCCTTGCGGCGGTGGCGAAGAAGGCTGGGATCGAGAAATACGAGATCGTTCATCGGCCCAACGTCTCGGCAGGCCTCGATCTCTCGGTGCTCTTCGGCGATCCCGATGCCAGCACCCGGCTGGCAGCGCTCGGTGTGTCGCGCGAGGCGCTCGCCCTCCTCGGCAAAGCCGGCCTGCGGACGGGCGTGATCGACCTCTTCCTGCGGGAGGTGCTCTCGGACACGTCGGCCCGGCCGACGATCTGGGCACTCGCCCCGGATGATCTTTCCATCCGCTGATGGGGCGAATTGGGCGGCGTGAATCGGACCGACGAAAGAACTTCGGGGGCGTTTTTCTCCCGGGTCACATCCTGCGGACGCCACGCAATCTGTCCTGGAAGCCGACGCTGAAAACAGACCGGGCCAGGCACCTTGCGATGCCCGGCCCGGCTCTCTGAATCAACGAACCTGAATCGACCAATCGAGATCCCGGATCAGGCCGTGAGGCCGAGGAGACGACGCGCACGCCGCTCGAGGAGCCCCAGCGACCCGGCCACGAGAGCGAGAGCGCTGCCGAAGGAACTTGGGTCGATCTCTGGGACTGCCGTCGTGGTGGACTCGGCATAGATCGCGATGCTCAACGATGGGACCGTATTGGTCCACGGGGCCAAGTTATCGCTTTGCTTCGTCCCGAGGTAGCTGATCCCCGAGGCAAGGTGCGTCGTAGGAGTGCTGAACGTGTCGTTGGTGTACCACGCGTAGTTTCCTCCCGAAGTGGCGGCATTCGCGTTGGAGAGCACCACCCAGTAACTCGTGTTCTGCTGGGCAATGAATGACCCGGTGAAGGCGTAGATGGCCTTCGCGTCGACCGGCGAACTGGTCGTGTACGTTGCCAGAGCCGAGCCCGGAGCGCCTGCCGAATCACTCCAGATCTGCACCACGGGGGAAGAAAAACCAGGCGTAAATAACCCGAGGTCGATCTCTAAAATCTTCCAGGCCGAGTTGCCCACCTGCGGGCCGACGCTGAATCCCTGCGCCTGGTACTGGTTCTCCTGACCTCCTCCCAAGAAGCCAACTCCATTTTGGGTGGTGGTGGTGTTGACGGTGCCTAGGTTGCCATAGACATCGGCCGGACCGACCGGACCGGCGTGAGCGGTCGAGAGACCCCCGATTGCCACCGTCACGGCCACCATCCAGGCACAGCGTGCCAGGGTTTTGAGCATGAAACTTTTCCTCTCCTTGGAAGGGTCGCTTTCGAAAGCGGGCGACCCATGAAAACGGCCCCTTGAAACCGGGAAAAGTCTATCTGGATGCCATTCCAACGGTCAATCTGTCGTTCGCGCGAGGAGCAGCGTGGGCCGTTCAGCCCTTTTTATCCGGCGGCATACGAGGCTGGTCGCCCGCTCAGCTAGGAAAGACGACCTCCAGCAGGGGGGGCGTGCCGCGAGCGCGATGAACGGCCACGGCATCGGCGAGAATGCTCTGGTAGATCGCGAGCGAATCACCGGCCGCCGAGAACGGGAACGCCTCGTGGACGATCACCACCCGCGGCTGATCACTGAGCCAAGAGAGATCGCGGAGACATTCTTCGAGCGCATCCCAATTGTGCCCGAAGTAGCTCGGGAAACGGAGCTTTGCGGCGAGCACGCTGAGAAGCTTCTCCTTCCCCCTGGCCTTGGCGGGAATCCGCACCACGAAGGCACCCTCGGCCCGATATGCCGCCGGATCCTCGCTGAACAGGAACGGGCCAGGAGCGCCTGGGGCGTTGCTCATCGGATCCGGTTCTCCGTGGGAATGCGGCGGAACGTGCGGTAGTGGTCGGAGGTGTACCAGACTTCCCCCGCGTCGCCCGTGATCAATCGTTGCGGGCCCGGCCCCGGTTCCTTTGGTGTCGGCACGACCCACTCGCGGTAGTATCCCGGCGGGCGTCGCGGGAGGCGATTCTCGCGGTTTTGAAACGTGGTGCCATCATTGGGGAATCGCAACCGTCGGCCGGCCGCGATCCGCTCGAGCGTTGGGGTCAGATCGATCTGACCCCGGTAGATCGTGCGGCCGCTCGAATCTCGCAGGGAAAGCCCATCGATCACGAGCGGATCGGCTGCGGTCGGTGGAGCCCTCGGCGCTGCCTGCGGCGTCGGCTTCGGCTTCGATTGGCGCGGCGCGGGAGTCGCGGCTGATTCGGCGCTGTCTCGATCGCCACGCGGTTCCGCGCGCTGGGCGGCTTCCGCGCCGGATGGAGCCTCCTCGAGCGTCGGAGCCTCCGCTGCGGCATCAGCGCCGTCGGCGGCCGCGAGGTCTGTCGATGGCGGCGGCGCAGCCGGCTCGGGTTGCCAAGCGACAGGGGGCTGCTCGGGGGCGACCTGCCCCACAAACCCGTAGCGTTCAGCCGCCCACACCACGGCGAGCAGCGTCAGTCCGATGAGCACCCGGAGGAGACGGAGTCTCCAGGGATCAGAGAACAATGCAGCGAACAAGGGAGAAATCCTGGGGAAAAACCAGGGAGGTCGGACGGACACCCGCCCCTGCGGGATCGCATCGTCATCAGCGCCGAGCCTTCTCACGGGTCGCCGGCACTTCCGGTTCGACTACGAAAAGCCTTGTTGTCCCGTCTTAAACCGAATCAGGGCGAAAGGATTCGAAGGCCCAACGGCTTAACCGAGAATACCAAGATCTCCGGTTCTTTCAGCGCAAATCCAAAGGGCTTTCCGCCGGCGCATGTACCTGGGGCAGACCCAAGCCTGAAACCCACATCGCTTGGTACGGGTAATCCAAGCCGGTCCCCTCGGGATCCGCTGCGGTTTTTGGTGGTCGATTTTGTGCCACGGGCGATCTGGACGAATCCGGACAAAAGGCAGAAATCCGGTCGTCCGGTAGATCTAGGCTATCGGGACGCGGCGCGAATCTTGCTGATAATCGACTGGACCCTCTCGGGGTGCGGCAAGCCGTTGACATCAATTTCCATGTCGGCCTGCCCGGTGGTGCAGATTGTTACGCGGCCGACACCCAAGATCCGCTGAACGAGGTTTTGGGCTACCTGCACGTTTCGAATGTCTGAAATGAGAATGTCGCTCGTGTACTTACTCAGGATCCCCTTCCGGAGCGTGACTCTGTCGTTGGTGACTACCAGAGAGGTTTGCCAGCATTTGAGCCACCAGACGATGAGGATGAGCAGTCCGATCCCGAAAGGGGCCACAGCGCAGCAAATCAAAAACAGAATCGGGTGGTTCCGGAACATAGCCGGGCTGTCTTTGTAGAGCACGGTTTCGGACACGACGTTCGCTCCAAATCCAATAGCGGGCCGTTCAGGCGACACGCCTCTATCATGGCAGGCTTCTTCTCTCTGGCATTCGGGATTTCCTCCGGATTTGTCCGATTGGGTGCGGAAACAATATCCCCTTTGCCGCTGTCGACGTGCAGGCGGATCCTCGCTTGCCGGTTTGCGGCGTCCAGCCCGGTGACGGTGTCGCCATCGGAGACGCGGATCACCCGTAGGTCAGCGGCGACCACCCTCCGGCGAGGGCGAGGATCAGGGCGACGGCGAGGAGGAGGGGGCGGGGCATGCGCTGGTTGCTCTAGTTTCGCTCTGCGAGAATCGCTGCAACGTAGTCTTGCCGCTCGGCGTCTGACACCTCAGGCGTGGAGAAGATCACAGCGAAATTGAGTCCTCGCGTCGGCTTTTCGCGGGTTCCACCGGTGACCTCGAGAATTACGCCTTCGACGGCCATGTCCGTCCATACGGACGAGACAATGCGTTCTGCCATGTACTCCGGTGCGTACCCGATCTGCTGGATCTTGCGGCCGAGGAATCCAGGGGATTCCCACAGTACTTTGGTCGCATAGACGCTGAACGGGTTGTTGGGATCCTGCTGAAAGATAAGCGGTTCCCCGCGGCGGCATTTCTTAATGATGCTTTGGCGGTCAGAGCCGTCATCATTTTTGAACGTGACTCCAGAGACTTTTGCGAACTCGTGGCGAAGGCGGTTTCTCCGCCGCTCCTCTTCGGCTTTGGCCTGTTCGCGTTCGTCTCGAATCCGTGCCTTGTCCGCGGCTTTCTCGACGCGTTGTTGCTCGCGGATTCGCTGCTTGGCGGCAGCCTCCCGCGCTTGTCGGGCCTCTTTGACTCCGGTTCGAAAACTGGCCGGGATCACGCGCTCGATCGCGAGGTGCAGTTCAACGAGTTCGTCGCGATCGATTCTGCCGTCAGCCGTGATGCGCGTCATGATCTCATGCAGATAGCCGATTGCTGGAACGGTTTGATTTCCTTGGTTGGCCCGAAGCCATTGGCGAAGGTCCTTGATTTCTGCCAGTTCGAGGCGACCGTCCAAGGCGGCCCGAACCGTCAGTTCCAGCAGTTCTTTACCGACCGGGCTGGTGATTTGCTCCGGGGTCAGTGTGGCCTTTTTCATCGGCGAGGCTCTTGGAGGAGGTGGGTTCGGTAACCCATCGTAGTCCCCTCGTTTCGGGGAATCGACCCACTGCCTTGTTGCCTGCCTGCCTGCCTGCCTGCCTGTCGGCGAGGGTCTGCCGAACGCCCGCGAACGGCGGAGCGGGTGACGGCGTCCGATTACGGCCATCGACTAGGAGGAACCGCTTCCGGTATCTCGGCCCGACGGCGTAGATGAGGATCGGCGGCGGCGAGATACCGTTGCGGATCGACCAGCCGACTCAGCTACTCGGCTTTCTGCTGATTAGGCTCTTCGGTGGCGACAATCTCCTTGACGTACATCAAGCGGATTGGTTTCTCGACGTTTTTCAGACGCAGCGTTCCCTTGGCCAGAGACTCGGCTTTTCCACGGATGAAGTCGCCATTCTTCATGGTTACCGATAGCCAGTCGTTCTTGCCGTCAAATATGACTGAGTCGAGGTGCTCAATCGGAAACGACCGGTTTGTTGGCGGCGGCCCTAATTGCCCAAGTCCGAAAGCGCCTTTCTGCCATTTTGGCTTGGACGGAGGGATGAACCCCACTTTGTCTTCCTTGTGGTAGAGCACCTTTTTGCCGGACACACCGTCGAATTGACCGTCGATGCCTTCCTTGGCGAGCGGGTCTTTTTGAATCGCTTTTTTATTGAGCTTGAAGGTGTCGGCGATCGCTGAACGTGCGGCGATGCTGGAACTCGCGAGCATGGCGAGGACCAGGGCGACGACGAGGAGTGCGGGGCGGTGCATGCAGGCATCCTACCGCCGGTCGGCATCGGCCTGGAGGATGCCGTTGAGACCGGTTCGATCTTGCTAGCCGCGTGCCAGTGCCGAAGGGCCCGAGGACACGGGGTCCGACCCTGTCCGATCGCCTAGCGATCCGGTACTCGCCCCCGCCATCGCTTATTCGGAGGGGATGTTCTCCCCGGGGGACTCGAGCGGCTCGAGAACGTGCTCGCCGGGGGGGCGAAAGCGGCGATTCGACCGGCGGGATTACCTCGCCACGGTTGCGCCGGGATTGCCCCGAGCGATTCCGCCGATCAGCAGCGACCCGGGTCGATCGCGGCAATGCTTTGTTTTCCAGCCTCAAACCGAATCGGGGCGAAAGGATTCGAACCTTCGACTTCCTGGTCCCAAACCAGGCGCTCTAACCAGGCTGAGCTACGCCCCGTCGCCAGGCCCTTCGGCCAAGCAGGAGAAGTCTACCCGAAATCGGCCGGAAACCAGTCCGAGGACGGTTTCCAGGCTCTTCCCGCGCCGTCACCCCAAGTTCCGCACCGCCAGAGGATCCTGGGCGTCGACGCCATGGAGATGGAGAAGGAGGGCGTCGAGGTGGAACTTCGCCGCCCAGTTGGGATACGTGTAGGCCATGTACGCCCCCCAGATCGGCCACGATCCGCCGACCCCGCCCGACTGGCCGTCGCCGGCCCGCCACGGCAGCACCTGCGTCGCGCTCACGCTCTGGAGTAATTCAAGCGCGATCTCGTCATAGGGGAGCGAACGTCGCCCGCTCCGCCACAGCCGGATCAGGGCGCCGGCGAGTTGCGCGTCGCCGGTGAGACAGCGCCAGGAGACCACCGGCCTCCACTGCGTCGCGTAGCGGCCAAACGTCCGACCCGTCTCGAGCACATGCCGCGCAAGCCCCGCCGCGGCCCGGTCGGCCCCCGCGATTGCCGCCTCGTCTGCAAACAGCGTCCCCAGGCCGAGCAACCCCTCGATGACATAGACGATGTTGTGGAGGAGCGGCTCCTCGCCGTGATGGAAGGCATTCGAGGCAAACCATCCCGAATCATCCTGCATCGAAAGCGTCCAGACGCCGTTGCGGCGGCCTGCGTCGACGAAATCCTCCCGGCCAAAGAGCACTCCCGATTCCGCCAGCGCCCACGCCGAGCGGACGTTGATGGACAGCGGCGAGACTTCGGTGAGATTCGAAAGATTCTTTCGCCACGCTCCATCGGCATCGAGGTTGCCCACGAGCCATTCACCGGCGCGAATCGCGGCGTCGCGGTAGCGGGGATCGCGCGTGGCACGCCAGGCGGCGTTCCAGCCGAAGAGGACTTGGCCGGTGTCGAAGACCGCTGGCGCGACCGGTGTGCCGAGCGGCCCGCTGCGGACGGCGCCGTCGGGGAGCTGAACATCGATTTCCCAATCGGCCATGTGGAGGGCCCGCGTGCGGAGCGAGTCGTTGCCGGTCACCTCCGCGGAGGCAAGAAAGCTGGGAATGATGTAGCCGGTCGTCTCCGGGTAGCTTGAGCGCCAGCCGGCGGTGAGGCTGTAGCCATACGACACTCCGCCATCGGGCGTGGCATCCTGAGCGGCACAGAGCCAGGCAAGGGTGGACTCGAGCGCCGTGTCGAGCGGCACCCGCAGCCGGCCACCCCGCCAAGAGCGGTCGATCGCCCGTATGCATCCGAGTTTGTCGTGGGCACGGAGCAACGTCTGCAGCTTGTTGAGCATGGGAGCAGCGGCGATACGGGTTTTCGGGGCTGGAGGAGGTCAGCCTACCGACCCCGGCCACTCATTACAGCCCTGCCGATATCCGTCGCCCGCTGAACGGTCTCAGCCGGTGATTTGCCGAAGAAGGCGCTGGAATTCGTCGAGATCGCCGAACGGGATCACGATCCGCCCGGCCCCCTTGCCGTTGGCATGGACGACGACTTTCGTCCCCAGGGCGCGCCGCAACTGGGCCTCGACGGCCTGCACCTGCGCCGTTCGCTTCGTCGCCGGCCGCCCCGGCTTTCGCTTCGTCGCGGTCGGCGCGGCAGGAGAGAGAAGGTCGTCGTCCCCCTCGCCGTCTGCCACGGCGGTCGAGACGCCGTCGTCGTCGGCGAGCGCCGGATCGTCTTCGTCGGCGCGGAGAATCTCCTGCACCTGCCCCTCGATCGCTCGCACCGACAGCCCCTCGGCAACGATCCTCTGGGCGAGCTTCACCTGCTCATGCTCGTCGCCGAGCGGCAGGAGCGCGCGGGCGTGCCCCATCGAGATCTCGCCCGCCCGGAGGCGCTGCTGCACTCCTTCGGGAAGCTCGAGGAGACGGATGAGGTTTGTGACGCTCGAGCGGTCGATCGAGAGTCGCTTGGCGAGCTCGTCTTGCGTGCATCCCCAGGCGGCGAGGTAGGTCTTGAAGCTCGCCGCCTTCTCGAGGGCATCGAGGTCGCGGCGCTGGAGATTCTCGACGATCGCGATCTCCGACATCTGCCGGTCGTCGACGTCGAGGACGCGGACGGGGAGCTTCACCCATCCCAGCCGACGGGCTGCCGCCAGGCGGCGCTGGCCGGCGATGAGCTGGTAGCGGTCGCCCCGCGCACGGACGACGATCGGCTGGACGAGGCCGTGTTCCCCGAGGCTGGCGGTGAGCTCGGCGAGGGCCCCGTCGTCGACGACCGACCGGGGCTGCCAGGGATTCGGATCGACGAGCGCCGGATCGACCTCGTTCACCGGCAGCGTCGCGGCCGCCTGCTCGACCTCCTCCGGCGCGTGGAGGATGAGGCGGGCGGCACCGGTACCGAGGCCACCGATCCCCTTGCCGGGAATCTCCAAGGGCCGCCCCGGAAGGGGAGCGGATTGCGAGGCGAGGGCGCCGGTGCCGTCGGTCTGCGGAGGGGCGGGGGTCGATTGCGGGTCGAGCCCCGCACGGCCGAGCAGCGCTTCCAATCCCCGACCGAGACGTCGTTCCTTACTCACAGTCCCGAACCTCCATGCACAATTCCGTGTAGGCCCGCGCTCCCCTCGAGCGCGGCGCGTAATCAAGGACGCTGCGGGCGTGGCTGGGAGCCTCCGACACCGCGACGTCGCGCGGGATGACCGTCTCGAAGACGATCTCCCCGAAAAAGTCCCGAACCTCGTTCTCCACCTCGCGGGTCAGCTCCAGATCGTCGTCGTGCATCGTGAGGACGATTCCCCCGAACCGCAGCCGGCCGGGGCGCTCGTCCATCACGTCGCGGATCACTTCGATCATCTGCGTCAGCCCCTCGAGGGCGAAGTACTCGCAC
>Ga0209188_1001837_pt1 | contig 16389 bp, 18 predicted proteins | sample C_130625_EF_Meta_FD_187307 | JGI IMG/M metagenome (GOLD analysis project Ga0209188, IMG submission 187307) | Freshwater microbial communities from Lake Croche, Canada to study carbon cycling - C_130625_EF_MetaG (SPAdes) (version 2) | ecosystem: Environmental > Aquatic > Freshwater > Lake...
GAATGTACTTGTAGGTATACCCAATGTGAAAGTACACGCTAAAATTTGTGTGATACAAAAAAAGCAAGCGGGTAAATTAATTCAATACGGATTTATTAGTACCGGTAATTTAAATGAAAAAACGGCTAGAATTTATGCCGATCATTGTTTGTTAACAGCCAACAAGGCATTATTGATGGAAGTGAATAAAGTATTTACTTATTTATCTAACTGGCAACTAGGGGACAAGCCTATTGAGAAAACAAAGAATTTACTTTTATCTCCTATTAACATGAGAAATTCTATTGTTCAATTAATTAATAACGAAATTAACTTTGCAAAGCAAGGCAAGCCAGCAAAAATAATTATTAAATCGAATTCCATTAGTGATCAAATATTATTGGACCATTTATATAATGCCTTAAAAGCAGGCGTTGAAGTACATTTAATTATTAGAGGTATCTTAACACTAAAAAAGAGAACTGCCAAAGCAAATGAAAATTTAAACGCCATTAGTCTTGTGGATCAATATTTAGAACATGCTAGGGTAATGATATTTCATAATAATGGAAAAGAAAAAGTATTTATTTCAAGTGCCGATTGGATGGTTAGAAACTTGGACCACCGCATAGAAGTAGCTGCACCCATTCTAGATGAAAAAATTAAAAAGGAATTAATTGATATTATAAATATTCAATTAAAAGATAATCAGAAAGCTAGAATTTTAGATACAGAATTAAGCAATAAGTATGTACCTTCCGATGGAAAGAAAAAAGTGAAATCTCAGGTTGAAACATATAATTATTTAATAGGAAAAAAATAGAACTAAATTGATACTCGCAGCAATAGACATTGGAAGTAACGCAGCAAGATTACTTATTTGTGAAGTTATAAAAAAAGGAAAAGAAGTTACCATTAATAAATTAAACCTATTAAGAATTCCGGTTAGATTAGGTTTTGATGTATTTGAAAAAGGTAGTATTGGTGGGCAAAAAAAGAAAATGCTTATTAATACTATAAAAGCTTTCAATAATTTAATGAAGGTATACGAAGTGGAGCATTATATGGCATGTGCTACAAGTGCTATGCGAGATGCCGAAAATGCCAAAGAAATTATCAAGGAAATTAAAGCAGAAACAAGTATTGAAATTGAGGTCATTACAGGTGAATTAGAAGCTGAAATTATTTATGAAAACCATATTGCGGAGTTACTTGATAGCAATAAAAGTTATTTATATGTAGATGTGGGCGGAGGTAGCACCGAACTTACTTTATACCATAAGGGAAAAATCATTTTACAAAAATCATTTAATATTGGAACTGTGCGTTTAATTATTGATAAAGTAAAGGATAGCACTTGGGACGAGATGAAAGAAACTTTAAAGGATTTATCTAAAAAGTATGAAAATATTATTGGTATTGGTTCAGGCGGCAATATTAATAAAGTATACTCCATCACTGGCGTAAAACCCGGCAAGTCAATGACCTACGATGAGATAAAGGACATTTATAAAGAAATGGAAACTTTATCTATTGAGCAAAGAATGGAGAAATATACCCTGAAACAAGACAGAGCGGAAGTAATAGTTCCAGCACTTCGAATTTACAATGCAGTTTGTAAGTGGGCAGATATTACTGAGATGCATGTCCCAAAAATTGGCTTGGCCGACGGACTTATTCATCATTTATATGATATGGTGGAAGATTAATTTTAGTATATTTAGTTAACCTAAATATACATTTATGAAAAAGTATTTTTCTCTATTACTCGCTTTAGTTCCTTTTTTAGCCTTTGCACAATCAATCGATTCTGCTTGGGTAGTGAATAACTATACCAAAACAGAATTAATGGTTCCTATGCGTGATGGTACTAAATTATTTACCACCATTTATGCCCCAAAGGATAACAGCGAAAAACATCCCATTTTATTAGAGAGAACCCCCTATTCTTGCAGGCCCTATGGCGCCAATATATATGCAAGCTATTGGAACTCTCCTAGAAAATACTTTTTAAAAGAAAACTATATTCTTATTATACAGGATGTACGCGGTCGTTGGATGAGTGAAGGTATTTTTGAAGATGTTAGACCTTATATTCCAAATAACAAATCAGGCCAAATAGATGAAGCCACTGATACTTACGATGCCATTGACTGGATGGTTAAAAATGTAAACAATAATAATGGTAATGTGGGTGTATTTGGTATCTCTTACCCTGGCTTCTACGCTACATTAGCAACGCTTAGTAATCACCCAGCTTTAAAAGCAGTAAGCCCACAAGCGCCCGTAACAGAATGGTTTATTGGAGATGACTTTCACCACAATGGTGCCTTTATGTTAGCTGATGGTTTTGCTTTTTATTCAGGATTTGGAAAACCAAGACCTAAACCAACCACTGTTGGGCCGATAGGATTTAATTTCACTAACCCCGACAACTTCGATTTTTATTTACAAACAGGGGCCATCACAAATTTTACAAAAATAATGGGGGATAGCATTAAGTTCTGGAATGATTTAATGGCACATCCTAATTACGATGAATTTTGGCAAATTAGAAATACAAGAAAGCATGTTGAGGATATTAACCCGAACATTGCCACTTTAATTGTGGGTGGCTTATATGATGCAGAAGATTGTTTTGGTGCATGGAATTTATATAAAGCCATTGAAAGTAAAGCGAAGAATAATAATAAACTAGTAATGGGACCTTGGTACCATGGACAATGGGCAAGCAATGATGGTACTCATTTAGGGAATGTACAATTTGGATCTAATACTAGTGAGTGGTATGGTCAAAATATAGAACTACCTTTCTTTAATTATTATTTAAAAAATAAAGGAAGTATAGAGAAAATTAAAGAAGCCAATATATTTTTCTCAGGCTCTAATGAATGGAGACAATTACCCACTTGGCCAGTGGCAGATATGAAAATGCAATCTTATTTATTAAGTGACCACGGCAATTTAAAAGCAGGCAATAAAGCCACTACTATTGCTGGTTATGAAGAATATGTTAGCGACCCTGCTAAACCCGTTCCTTATATATCAGATAACTATATGATGAAAAGCAAACCTGCTAGACATTACAGAGAATATATGGATGATGATCAAAAATTTACTTCAAGAAGAACTGATGTACTAGTATATAAAACACCTGTATTAACCGAAGACCTAACATTAGGTGGTCCTGTAGTGGCCGACCTAATGGTAGCCATGTCTGGTACCGATGCCGACTTTGTAGTGAAGTTAATAGATGTGTATCCAGATAATTTTGAATACGAGACCAATAAGAAGGATTATTTAATGAGCGGGTATCAACAATTAGTTAGAGGAGAAATAATGCGCGGCAAGTATAGAAATAGTTTTGAAAAGCCAGAAGCCTTTGTGCCTAATAAACCAACTGCCGTTAAATTTACCTTACCTGATATTGCACATACTTTCAAAAAAGGTCACCGAATGATGATTCAAATTCAAAGTAGCTGGTTTCCTTTGGTGGACAGAAACCCACAACAATTCATGAATATATATGAAGCAAAAGATAGCGACTTTAAAAAAGCAACTATTCGTATTTATCACGATGCATCTGTGATTCAGTTGCCGGTGTTGAAAAATTAAAGTTGAATGAATAGGAATTAGAACTTAGTAATTTTAAAAGTTTAAATAAACTAGAAAAAATACATAAGTACTATAATACAAAAAGCCTTCTTCTATTATAGAGGAAGGCTTTTTCAATTTAAAATAATTTTTTTAAGATCGGCTGTCAGGTTTTCAAATTCATCACTGGCATTATTACACAAAATAATAAGCGTGGCTCTATTTTCTAGAAAACGAATAATAATAGTTTTATAACCCGGGTTGTCTCCATTATGCCAAACAATATTTTCTTGAGGTCTCAACTCCCATCCAAAACCATAATTAGATAATTTACCTGTGCTTAATTTCATAGGTGTAAATGCTTCTACTAAAGTACTTGGTTGAACGAGCTTACTTGTGTATAAGGCCTGATCCCATTTTAATAAGTCTTCAACATTTGAGCTAATTCTTCCAGGACCTTTTCTGTTGCCTAACCAAATAGTATAATTAGAGGAAGGGAAAGAGTCGGCTCTTATATATGCATTTCTTTCTGATACAAAAACATGGCCTAATGCAAAATTAGCGATGGCTGCTTTCTGCTCTAATGTTCTTATTGCCGTACTTTTCATTTCTAATTTATTGAAAATTTCTGTGGTGCAAAATTCAATAAAATCACGACCACTTATTTTTTCTGTAATACTAGCTAGTATAACAAAGCCTGTATTGCTATATAAATATTGCGACCCCGGTTCAAATAATTTGGGTGGTGCATACTTATTTAAGTAGGCAATGATATCTGTGTTATTAGCTACCTTAGATTTATCCCAATGCTCGTCCATAATGGCTTGGTAATCGGGTAGGCCACTAGTATGAGTGAGTAATTGTCGAATAGTAATGCCTTTATAAGGAATGTCAATATACTTCTCTACTAGTTCATCATACTGCAATTTACCTTTTTCATGCAGCATCATAATAGTCATGGCTGTAAACTGTTTGCTTACAGAAGCTAGTTCAAATAGGGTAGAGTTTTTTAATGGAGTTTGATTAACATATTCAATAAACCCATTGGCCTTTTCATATTTTATTTTTCCTTTTTCAGCAATAAGTACAACGCCACTAAATTTATTTTTTGCTACTAAATTATTGATTGTGGCATCTACTTTAGCATAGTCAATATTTTGACCAAATACTGTGTACTGTGTAGTAAATATAATTAAGAGAAGGGCGCAAAATAGTTGAATAGATTTTTTCATAGATAGAAATAAATTATAAATAATCTAGGTGCTTTATCACTAACAAATTAAGATTTTTCATTCAAACTATGCTTATTTATAGTTAATTTTAAAAATGACGATTACCTTGTTTATACTGCTTTTACTTATTGGGGCGATTGTAGGCTACTATTCAGGTTTGATTGGCACTGGAGGTAATATTATTCTTATTCCAGTATTCGATATTCTTTTTCATTATTTAAAAATTCCTGAAACAGAGGTTGTAAAATTTATTATTGCTCATTCTTTTTTTATCACTGCCTTTACCGGACTAAGTGTTAGTTACAAACAATTTAAAGTGAAAAATTTGCATGTAAAAGAAGTTTTGTATATAAGTATCGCTGGAATGATTACCGCTTATTTTATGACTGAATTTATTAAAAATGGTAATTGGTATCATAAATCCGATTTTGACTTGGTGTTTTTTACTTTACTATTAATACTTGCAATTAGAATGTTGTTTTTCAAACAACCGCCACCTCCTATATCAGACAATAATTTAAACAAATCTTATTTTCCTATTATTGGAATAGTAGCAGGGCTTATTTCTTCATTATCAGGGCTGGGTGGAGGTATTATTGTAATACCTATTTTAACCGATATGTTAAAGACACCTTTAAAAAAAGCAAGCTCTATTTCTATTGGGGTGGTAGCCATGTTGGCGCTGCCAATTAGTATTAGTTATTTGAGTATTGACGCGCAATCAGTCATGAAGCATGTCTTACCTATGCAAGTAGGCTATATTTCTATGTTTATTGCAGCGCCTGTATTAATAGGCGTATTCTCCACCACTGGCTGGGGTGTTCGAACCGCTCAAAAATCAAACCCCAATACACTAAGACTCATTTTAGGTATAGTAGTTATTTTGCTTTGCGCTAAAATGGTCTTTGGGTTTATCGCAAAATATTAAGTGTTTAATTTCAACAGTCTAAAAAAATCGTTTTCATTTAATTCAATTACATCGCCTGGTCCCATAGATCCAATGGTAATATCCTCAATACTTGTTCTAATAAGTCGAATACATTTATGATTTACTACAGCAACCATTTTACGAACTTGATGAAACCTGCCTTCTGTTAAAGTTATTTCCAACCAAGAACTTTGTACATTTTTATGCAAGGGTTTTTCTACTACAGCTAAATGAAGCGGCTGGTCTAGAATTTTAACTATGCAGGGAGTGGTTTTAAATATTTGCCCATTACTAGCACTAATCTCAATACCACCTGCTAATTTTTCTGCGGTTTCAGTTGTTACCTTATTTTTTACTTGTACCAAGTAGGTTCTATTATGAGGCACAGGACCTTGAAATAAAAGCTTGGTAATTTTTTTATTGGTGGTAAGTAATAATAGGCCTTCTGAGTTTTGATCCAACCTACCTATTGCATGCGTGCCCTCTGGAAAACTAAAGTCTAATTGATGCAATAAATTCACCTGGTGTGTACTTACAAATTGAGAAACCATATTCACTGGCTTATACACTATAAAATAACGATGGGTTTGCATAGCAGCAAATTACTTAATATTGCATATGCAACAAGCTTCGAACGATCCTTTACATGGAAAAACCCTAGAATATATAGTCACTGAACTAGTGAACTATTTCGGCTGGGAGGACCTTGGTCAGCATATTCCTATTAACTGCTTTAATAGCAACCCCAGTATTCAATCTAGTTTGAAATTTTTAAGAAAAACGCCTTGGGCACGAACCAAGGTAGAGCAGTTGTATATTAGAACACTTCGCCCAGGTTCATAAATATTCCTTTTGAACCTCCTTGACCAATTCCATAATCAATGGCAACATTGGTATTGGAATGCTTACTTAGTTTAATTCGAATGCCCGCGCCATAACCAGGCAAAATACTTTGTAAAGGTTTGCCTTGTCTTTCTGAAATACTTTGCACATTAGCAAATACGACTCCTCCTATAAAACCATTTTCTGTAATACCAAAACGATATTCAGATTCTGCATATACTAATTTATCTCCTCTAAATCTTCCTTGTATATAGCCTCTTCCAGTATTATTATAGGCATCAGCTGCAGTATAGGGTAAATCTAAATAAGGTTGCTTTCCTCCTATTGTAAAAACATTATAGGACCAAAAAGCTAAAATATTTTTACTGCCCATTGGAAAAGGAAGGTACTTTCTATAATCTAATAATAAGCTTTGCCAAGGCGCATCACTACCTAAAAAACTTGTATTGTCTCTGTACACTAAATTAAAATAACTACTATTGGCCACTGGATAAACCAAAGATTTTCTACTATCATATAATAAATTCAATAAAATACCAACTGAGCTTGAATGCTTTGTAAAACCGTATTCATTAAAACCAATAATGGGTTTGTTCTTAGTAGTGGTATCTGTTATATTCCAGTGGTAGTCAATGTTTAAGCCTGGTCCAAAATATAAATTGGGTGCAATTCTTTTTAAAATGGACTGATGCAATTTTAGATAAGAATAATCCAAATTATCAAATAATTTCAAATCGCTAGCGCTACCTAATCCAAAATCCTTTTGAGGATATTTCAAATAAGACCAATTGGTATTCACATTATACTCATTGTTTTTTAACCAAAGATTAGAAACCATTTGAGCAATGACTTGTTTGTTTTGTGTGTATTTTATTTCAGAAGAAATAATAGATCGGTTATCAAGTAAATTTTTGTAGGGTAATATTACACTTGCACTTACCGAACTAGCAAAGCCAGTAGCCAAACTATATTCAACTGCAGGCACAAAAGTATAATGCATCTTATCAGTTTTTTCTTCCTGGCCTCTTATTTTATTAATTTTAAAAACACGATACAGTCCGTCAATAAAATCAACCATGGAATCTAAACCGGGTTGTTTGTATAAGCCCAATGTGAAAATATTTTTTTTATGCAAAGGCTGCTGATTTTGCGTACTATCTTGTGCAGACAATTTCAAGCAAGTCAATAAAGAAAATAATAAATATATTTTAATAAGGTTCCATTTCATATGCTAATAATTAGTTGCTATTACTTCGCAAAGATAGTGCTTGAGCTTCATATAGCCCTAATACTTAAATGAATACGCCGCTTATATAACGGGATAAAAATTGTTTAAGAATTTGAAATATTTTTAATAGATTTATGAAAGAGAGTTCATTCACTTTTAAAATAAAAAATTATGGGTAATAATCGTAGAAATTTCATCAAAAATATTGGAGGCTCCATGGCATTATTAGCTGTTGGAAATACCGCTAGTGCAAATAGTACAAATGCAAATGCTAGTATTTTAAATTCAAAAATAAAGGTAGGCGCCAATGATAAAATTCGCATTGGCTTAATAGGTTCTGGTATAATTGGACATTTTGATACAGATACAGCGTTAAAAGTACCAGGCGTTGAACTAGTAGCTGTTTGTGATTTATATAAAGGCCGTTTAGAAGGCGCCAAAGAAACTTGGGGTAACAACTTATTTACTACGCAAGATTACAGAGAGTTATTAGCTAGAAAAGATATTGATGCAGTTTTAATTTGTACCCCAGATCATTGGCATCAAAAAATATCAATTGATGCCATGCGTGCAGGTAAACATGTGTACTGTGAAAAACCAATGGTACAAAAAATTGAACAAGGCTGGGGTGTTATTAATGCACAGAAAGAAACCGGTAAAGTATTTCAAGTAGGAAGTCAAATGGCAAGCTCAGTTGGTATATTGGAAGCTAAAAAGTTATTGGCCGCAGGCACTATTGGAGAATTAACAATGGTAGAATCGTTCTGTGACCGCTCTGATGCAAGAGGTGCTTGGAATTATTCTATTCCTACAGACGCTTCCCCTGAAAATATTGACTTTGACACCTTTTTAGGTAATGCCCCAAAAGTACCTTTTGAAGCAAAGCGTTTTTTCAGATGGCGTAATTATGGTGCTTATGGAACCGGCGCTGCAGGCGACTTAATTGTACATTTATTAACGGGTATTCATACAGTAACAGGCGCAGTAGGGCCAGAAAAAATTATGAGTATTGCCGATTTAAAATTATGGAAAGATGGAAGAGACTCATTTGATATAATTAATGCTGTGATGAATTATAAAACCACTGAAAAACATAACGCATTTCATGTGGTTACAAGAGTAAATTTAACAGATGGAGAAGGTAAGGGTCCATTTGGTATTAAATTAATTGGAACAGAAGGTGTAATAGAATCCTTTGGGAATGGTTTAGTAGTAAAAACATTGAAAAGACGCGCTGTGCCTGGTTATGGTGGTTATGATTCTTTTGATAGCTTTTCTAAAAAACAAAAAGAAGACTTTAAAAAATGGTATCAGTCGGAATATGGTAATGATACAAATGGTGGATATGATATAGGAAAAGAAATGAAGTTTGAGGCACCAAATAATTATGATGATAGATTAGACCACATGATTGTATTTTTCAACGCAATAAGAACAGGTAGTAAAATTTACGAAGACGCTTCCTTTGGCTTGAGAGCAGCCGCACCTGCTATTGCTTGTAATTTAAGTGCACAACAAAACAAACCTATCTTGTGGGATCCAATTGGAATGAAACTGGTGTAATTATTTTTTGTCTTCTAATTCGTATTTAACGAAGGCGAATTTTTTACCATCGGGCGACCATGAAGGAACATTGATAGTGCCTTGACCTCCAAAGAAAGGCTCTGTTAAATCCTTGATGGTTTTATCTTCTAGGTTAACCAGTCTTAATTTCACTTGCATACCAAATGGATGCTTTTGACCTTGGTCTTCTAAATAACTTATAATGGTGGCTTGCTTGCTATTAGGACTAATATGCGCAAACCAATTAGAATAATTATCAAAAGTTACTTGCTCTGGTTTTGATCCATCGGGACGCATTCTCCAAATTTGCATCTTTCCTGTTCTAAAAGAATTGATATAAATAAATTTCCCATCTGGACTATATTCAGGACCATCGTCTAATCCTTCAGTTTCTGTTAATCTTGTTTCTTCACCACCTTCACTACTCATGGCATACACATCATAATTGCCATTTCGCTCCGCACAATAAACAATTGTTTTACCGTTGGGTGATACTCCATGCCAGTAGGAAGGGGTATTGGCTGTAAGTCTCATGGGATTTCCGCCTTCGCTTGGAACTTTGAAAATAAAAGAAGAGCCCTCTTTAACTGAAGGTAAACTGCTTGATATAAATAAAGTTTTGCCATCAAAGCTATAGCCATGGTCGTTATTTGCATTGGTAATATCACCAGTTGGAACTGTCCCTAATTTTTCTCCCTTTATACTTACTCTTTCTAATATGCCCGAAGCATTAATTAATAAAAATTGACCGTCATGCGACCAGTTGGGCGCTTCAAAATGTCTTTTTTCATGCAAAATTAATTCTGTTTTACCGGTTTCAAGGCTATACAAATACAAAGAACTATTGACTGTTTTACCTTCTGGAATTTGCGCATTTAGTTGAAGCGATAAAAAGCAAAAGCATAGAAAGTTGAATATAATTTTCATGGGAGTCATTTTTTGGTTAATACTTTAGACCTATGAATAAGATCATGTTTAATACTAATAAATATAAGTAAATTTACATCACTCTTTTAACAAATAGTATGAACCGAAGCGAACAATTACAAGCTCTTACCACCGATACTATTTGGGACATTGTTGTAATTGGAGGAGGTGCTACTGGACTAGGCACCGCTCTCGATGCTTCATTAAGAGGCTACAAAACCGTACTTATAGAAGGACATGATTTTGCGAAGGGCACTTCTAGTAGGTCTACCAAACTAGTACATGGCGGTGTAAGATATTTAGAACAAGGCAATATTAAATTAGTAAGAGAAGCTTTAAGAGAAAGAGGTTATTTATTAAAAAATGCTCCGCACTTAACATCGGTGCAAACCTTTATTGTACCAGTATTTAGCTGGTGGGAAAAAATGTTTTATGGCATTGGTTTAAAAATATATGATTTACTCTCTGGAAAATTATCACTAGGCAATACCCAAATACTTTCTAAAAAAGAAACACTTGCTCATTTACCTTCAATTAATACAAATAAATTAGTAGGAGGGATTTTATATTATGATGGTCAGTTTGACGATAGTCATTTGGCTATAGAAATTGCAGCCACTGCTATAAAAAAAGGAGCCACTGTAATTAATTATTGCAGGGCCACGGGTTTTACAAAAACCAATGATAAAATTACTGCGGTAGAATGTATCGATGTATTGTCTGAAAAAAAATACTCACTAAAAACAAAGGTGGTGGTTAATGCCACGGGGGTTTTCACCAATGCGATTGTACAAATGGACGACGATTCACAAGATGATTTAGTAAGTCCTTCACAAGGAATTCATTTAGTAATAGATGCGCAATTTTTTCCAGGTACGGACGCTATGATGATTCCTAAAACAGATGATGGTCGTGTATTATTTGCAGTGCCTTGGCATGATAAAGTAGTTTTAGGTACAACAGATACACCTATTGACACTGTTTCATTTGAGCCAAAACCATTGGAAGATGAAATTGAATTTATCATTAAACATATTAACAGGTATTGTACTAAACTTATCACAAGAGCCGATATTAATAGTGTGTATGTTGGTTTACGCCCACTAGTGAAACAAAAAACTCATATAAGTTCGGCGCTTATTTCACGTGAACATCATTTAACTGTTTCACCAAGCGGGCTAATAACTATTACAGGAGGTAAATGGACCACATATAGAAAAATGGCCGCTGATGCAGTTGATAATGCAGCCTTTATAGGAAAATTAAATAAAGAAAAATGTATAACTGCGCATACCCAAATTGGCGATAAACAAGAAAAAGAAAATAGATTCCAAAAAATATTAAAAGAGGATGTATCACTAGCCGAAAAAATTCATACTAATTATTCATTTACAAAAGCGCAGATAGTATATGCAGTTCAATATGAAATGGCTATGGGTATTGAAGATATTTTAGCCAGAAGAATTAGATTGCTATTTTTAGATGCTAAACTAGCCATTACCCTCGCCCCCATGGTAGCAAGTATAATGGCAACTTATTTACAAAAAGATAAAAATTGGGAAGCTGCTGAAATAGCCAGCTTTACTCAATTAGCAGGGCAATACATTTTAAGCTAATGGTGTATGTTTTTTAATAATTTTTAATTATTTTATTTAAGTAAAGTCTATCTCCTCCCCCTTTATCTTTGATACTTTGCCGGGTGTATAGCCACAACTAGAATAACCACAACCAATTTTATATTTAGCAGCATATATTGAATAGATAATCATGAACAACCCAAAGATTCCTGCCATATAATCACTGGTTTGATAACCTACTATTGACAAAGTACCACCCATCAATAATCTAAAAATTAAGGTTAAGTCAAGTTTTTGTAAAAAACGTATCATAGTATTTATTTTATACAAAACTAAAGTGCTTACTTATTTTATAATGTGATATTTATTACATAAATCAGTTAACTTCATCTTAGAACAAATCTTATTATGTTAACAATTGCAGCAATTAAAAATTTATTTCCCGATTGGGAAGAAGGTTTATACGAGGCTATTGTAAAAGAAGCTGAACTAAAACAAGCCAAGGCGGGTGATGTATTATTAAAAATGGGCCAAAATATAAAGTCAGCTATGTTAGTCGTAGAAGGGACTATAAAATTATACCAAGAAGATGAAAATGGTGGTGAATATTTTATGTATCACTTAAACCCAGGGGAAGCATGCGCAGTTACCTTAGTTTGTAACTACCATCATGAACAAAGTCATGTATTAGCCAAAGCAGTCACCGATATTCAATATTTAGCTATACCCATTGAGTTTATGGATAAATGGTTAAATGAATATAAAAGTTGGCATTATTTTGTCATTAAAACCTACCGAAGCAGGTACGAAGAGTTATTGAAAACCATTCATGAAGTGGCTTTTAAAAATATGGACGAGCGCTTGGAATTTTACATCAAAAAACAAGTAGCTCAATTTGGTGTTACGGTAAAGCTCACGCACCAAGAGATAGCCAATGATTTGAATACTTCCAGGGAGGTCATTAGCCGTTTATTAAAAAAAATGGAGCATAATAACTGGATCAAAATGAATCGAAATTCATTCGATTGGATTATTTAAACATCTGTGATAAATATCACAAATTCGTAGTTTGATATTATAGATATTTGCATTAGAAAAAACAAACTATGCAAAACATCATTCAATCTATTAAAGAAAAAAGAGGAACCTTATTAGATGTAAGAAGTCCTATGGAATTCGAGTCTGAGCATTTACCTGGTGCCATAAATATTCCATTAGATACTATCGAAACGAACTTGAAAACAATTACTACCATGGCAAAACCAATAGTAGTTTATTGTTTAAGCGGCGGAAGAAGTGGAGTGGCCACAAGTATATTACACCAAAATGGAGTTGCTGAGGCATACAATGGCGGAGGTATAAATTCTTTATTAAATATTTTAAACAACAACTAATATGTTTAGCTTTTTCAAAAAACTTTTCGGACCAGGCACTGATTACAAATTGCTAGTACAAAATGGAGCAGTTATTATAGATGTACGTAGTCCTCAAGAATTTGACAATGGTCATATCAAAGGATCAAAAAATATACCTGTAAATATTATTCAAAGAGAAGTAAATAGTATTAAAAAAATGGGCAAACCCATTATTACTGTATGTCAAAGTGGTGCAAGAAGTGGCATGGCTAAAGGCATATTAAAAAATGCAGGAATTGAAGTATATAATGGTGGTTCATGGTATGGATTAAGATCTAAAATTTAAAATGTAAATAATTTACTAATGAGCAGCTTAAAAATATGGATACAAAGAAATAAATTAAGTCTAATTGGAATAGCAGTAGGCGCCATAGGCGGATTTATGTATTGGAATTATATAGGCTGTGCCAGCGGTACCTGCATGATAACCTCTAAGCCACTTAACAGTACATTATATGGGGCCTTGATGGGATTTTTACTTTTTGGAATATTTAAGAAAGAAGAAGTCGTTTAAAAAAATTGATTACATATATCATAGAAATTAAAAAAAGCTATGAGATGGATCATTGTCTAAAGGATTTATAAAAATTAGATTTACATAAATAGTACTTTATGTCTAGGATTGTAATTCTTGGTGCTGGCATAGCAGGTCATACTGCAGCAGCTTATCTTCAAAGAGGGCTCAGTAAAGAACACGAGATTACTGTTATAGCTCCGTCTAGTACTTATCAATGGATTCCTTCAAATATTTGGGTAGGTGTGGGTCGAATGACACCTGAAGAAATTAAATTTGATTTAAAACCATTATATAAAAAATGGGATATCCGCTTTATTCAAGCAAAAGCTCAAACATTTTTTCCGGAAGGAGATGAACAAATCTCTAATGCTTATATTGAAGTTGAATATACTTCTGAAGCGCAGAAAGGAGAAAAGTTAAAAGTACCTTATGATTTTTTAATCAATGCCACAGGACCCAAACTAAATTTTGAAGCAACAGAAGGCCTTGTTCCTGGCAATGGCAATATTGCATCTGTATGTACTTTTTCTCATGCAAGTCATGCTTGGGAATTATTACAAGACAAGTTGAATAAAATGTCAAAAGGCGAAAAGCAAATTTTTGTAATTGGTACAGGGCATCCTACAGCAACTTGTCAGGGCGCAGCATTTGAATATATTTTAAATGTAGATTTCGAAATTAAAAGAAGGGGCTTAGAAAAACAAGCAGAGGTCATTTGGATTACTAATGAGTATGAATTAGGGGATTTCGGTATGGGTGGTGCCTTTATTCCAAAAGGTGGTTTTATTTCAAACACGAAATTATTTGCAGAATCCTATTTTGTAGAGAGAAATATAAATTGGATTAAAAGAGCAGGAGTAAAAAAAATTGATGCTACTAAAATTTATTACGAAAATTTAGATGGAGAATATTTAGAACAAGCCTATGATTTTGCAATGCTTATTCCTGGTTTCTCAGGCCATGGGTTTAAAGCTTTTGATAAATTAGGAAATGATATTACAGAGAAATTATTTGCACCCAATGGACTGATGAAAGTGGATGCCGATTATACTCTAAAGCCATTTGAACAATGGAGCATTCAAGATTGGCCAGAAACCTATCAAAACCCTTCTTACCCCAATATTTTTGCGCCAGGGATTGCCTTTGCACCTCCTCATTCCATTTCAAAACCAATGAAAAGTAAAAATGGCACTCCCATTTTTGCTTCAGCTCCAAGAACTGGAATGCCCTCTGGTATTATGGGAAAAGTTACAGCAGATAATATTATTGATTGGATTAAAACAGGCAGCTCCGAAATGAAACATAAGGCATCAATGGGTCGAATGGGGGCAGCCTGTATAGTTTCAGCAGGCTATGGTATGCGAAAAGGAACTGCCGCAACAATGACAGTTAGTCCAGTGGTGCCAGATTGGGATAAATACCCAGACTGGGGAAGAGATATAAAAACCACTATGGGCGAGCCTGGACTAGCCGGCCATTGGTTAAAGTGGCTAATGCATTATATGTTTTTATATAAAGCAAAAGGCAAACCATTTTGGTGGCTTATTCCTGAATAGTTTTCAAAATAAATAAATACAATAAAATGGAAAATAGACTACTTATTACAAAGTACTCGGAGCAGTATTACCCTCCTACCCCGAATAATTTTACCTTATTTCTAAGAAGGTCAATTTTATTCCAAATTACAAGATTTTTTATTTTAAACTATAAAATATTAAAAATATTAATAAAGAGTCATTCTTAATTATTCCACCAACCAAATTTTATCATTAAATCAAATATTATGAAAAAGAACATGGGTAATACAGACAAAGCCATTAGAATTATTCTGGCTATTGCATTTGCTGGATTGTATATTACTAAATTGGTAGAAGGCAGCTTGGGTTTAGTTTTACTTACAATAGGTGGAGTATTATTATTAACTAGTACGATTAGCTTTTGTCCACTTTATACATTGTTAGGTATGAATACTACTGAAAAGAAAAAATAAGCAATTTCATAATTATATTTATACTCTACAAAAAATATTAATGTAATAATGCTAGGATGAAAAACATAAAAATGGAGACCATCGACGAATATATTACAGCACAGCCCCTTGAAAAAAGGGCAAGTTTAGAAAAGATAAGATCCGTTATACAAAAAGCAGCACCCAAAGCCACTGAAGTAATTAGTTATGGTATGCCTGCTTTTAAACAAGAAGGTATTTTAGTGTATTTCGCAGCTTTTAAAAATCATTATGGTTTCTTTCCTACCGCAAGCCCCATCGTCATTTTCAAAAAAGAACTAGTACCCTACAAAACATCCAAAGGCGCTATACAATTTCCAGCAGACAAGCCCCTACCTACTAAGCTCATACAGGCTATCGTAAAACTTAGAATTACCCAAAACAAGGAAAAAGCACTCATTAAAAAGACTAAAAAATAGAAACCTTCATTCAAAAAATGGAGTAGGTTCTTGATTTCCTAAGAATAAGTTAAAAGCAATTTATAGGCTTAAACCTTTAATAAAGTTTGAGGTCTTAATTCTGCTTAAAACTTATCATTATGAAAAAATCAAACTTATTTACCATTGCATTTGTGCTAT
>Ga0209188_1001839_pt1 | contig 16387 bp, 15 predicted proteins | sample C_130625_EF_Meta_FD_187307 | JGI IMG/M metagenome (GOLD analysis project Ga0209188, IMG submission 187307) | Freshwater microbial communities from Lake Croche, Canada to study carbon cycling - C_130625_EF_MetaG (SPAdes) (version 2) | ecosystem: Environmental > Aquatic > Freshwater > Lake...
CCGCCGTTGACGTGCAATTCCTGCCCCGTCACATAGCCGGCTTTATCGCTTGCCAAAAAGGCCACCGCATGGGCCACATCCGCAGGCTTGCCAAGATGTCCCAAGGGAATTTGTACTAACAGGGCTTTTTGTTGCTCTTCGGCCAAGGTTGCGGTCATATCGGTTTCGATGAAACCAGGTGCCACACAGTTGACCGTGATGTTTCGGCTACCCAACTCGCGCGCCAGAGCGCGGGTCATGCCGGCCACACCGGCTTTGGCGGCAGCGTAATTGGCTTGGCCTGCGTTGCCAGAAGCTCCGACCACGCTGGTAATGCTGATGATGCGGCCATAGCGCTGCTTCATCATGGGCCGCATAACGGCACGCGACAGGCAGAAAACAGCTTTGAGATTGGTGTCGAGCACGGCGTCCCAGTCGCCGTCTTTCATACGCATGGCCAAGGTGTCACGGGTAATGCCCGCGTTATTGACCAACACATGCAAGGCTTTGTGCTCGGTGGTGATTTGCTCGACCAAAGCGTCTACCGCGGCGGCGTCATTCACATTGAGATTGGCACCACGGCATTTGGCGTGGGCGGATAAAGCTTGGCTGATTTTGGCGGCACCTTCGTCTGTGGTGGCGGTGCCAATGACTACAAAACCTTGGTGTGCGAGTTCCAAGGCGATCGCCGCACCAATGCCACGCGAAGCGCCAGTGACTAAGGCAATGTAGGGGGTGGTTTCTTTCATTTTTAATCTTATGTAGTTAAGCCAAAGCCGTTTTTACCTCTGCCAACGAGGCAGGGTCATACATGGGACATCCGGTGAGTTCAACGTCAATACGCTTGGCCAACCCAGCGAGCACTTTGCCAGGGCCGCACTCGACCAGGGTATGCGCACCGCGGGCTTTGATTGCGGCGACGCATTCGACCCAACGCACGGGGCCAAAGGCTTGGCGATACAGAGCGTCGCGAATGGCGTCGGCATCGGTTTGTACCGCAACGTCGATGTTGTTAATTACTGGAATAGCGGGCGTGGCGATGGGGGTGGCCGCGAGTTTTTCTTTCAAACGTTGCGCGGCAGGCAACATCAAACTGGAATGGAAAGGTGCCGACACAGGCAAAGGCAAAGCGCGTTTAGCACCTGATGCTTTGAGCATTTCGCAGGCTTTTTCGACAGCGGCTTTGCTACCTGCAATCACAGTTTGTGCGGGGTCGTTGAAGTTCACGGCTTCCACAACTTCGCCAGAACCGTTGGCAAATGTGGCTTGCGCTTGGGCACAACCTGCGATAACTTGTTGGGAATCCATTCCCAAAATAGCAGCCATCGCACCTGTGCCGACTGGCACAGCGTCTTGCATGGCTTGCGCACGAAAGCGCACCAATGGCACGGCCTGCGCTAGCGTCAAAGCGCCAGCCGCAACAAAGGCGGAGTACTCACCCAGCGAGTGACCCGCCACAACAGCAGGTTGCGCGCCGCCTTCTGACAGCCACACGCGATAAGCCGCGATGGCAGAGACCAACATCACGGGTTGTGTATTGGTCGTCAAGCCGAGTGCTTCTTTGGGGCCTTCGTGAATAAGTTGGCCGATGTTTTCGCCCAAAGCGTCAGAGGCTTCTTGTAGGGTTTGTTTCACTACGGGGTGATCACCCCAAGCGTCCAACATACCAACAGATTGCGAGCCTTGGCCGGGAAATACAAATGCAAATGGTTTCATACGGATTTACAGTTTCAGTAAAACAGCGCCCCAAGTAAAGCCACCGCCCACGCCTTCGAGCATGAGGGTTTGGTTGGGCTTGACTTGACCGGCGCGCACCGCGGTGTCTAGTGCTAAAGGAATTGAAGCAGCAGAGGTGTTGCCATGGTCTTGCACGGTCAACACCACTTTGTCCATCGAGAGCTTGAGTTTTTTTGCGGTACTTTGGATGATGCGGATATTGGCTTGGTGGGGAATCAACCAGTCAATCTCAGACTCTTGCACGCCTGCTTTGTTCAACACGGCATGGGCCGCGTCTTCTAACAAACCGACCGCCAATTTAAAAACTGCCTGTCCGTCCATCTTGAGCAAGGGGTCGCCCAATACGTTGCCATTGCTGACATGTCCGGGAACGCACAAAATGCCCACGTGTTTGCCATTGGCGTGGATATCGGTGGCCAAAATGCCGGGCGTCTCAGACGCTTCCAACACTACTGCGCCAGCACCGTCGCCAAATAAGACACAAGTGGTGCGGTCTTTGAAATCGAGCAAGCGCGAGAAAATTTCAGACCCCACCACCAAGGCACGCGTGGCATTACCAGCGCGAATCATGGCGTCGGCCACGGTCAAAGCGTAAATAAAACCTGTGCAAACAGCCTGAACATCAAATGCGGCGGCGCCTGCGATTCCTGCGGCGTCTTCATTGATTTGGGCCAGCTCGTGCTGCAAGATGCAGGCGGTCGACGGGAAGACCATGTCGGGCGTGGACGTCGCCACGATGATCAGGTCAATATCTTGGGGCTGGCGGCCGGCGGCGGCCAAGGCGTTTTTGCAGGCCTCGAAGGCCAAGTCACTGCTGAAAACACCAGGGGCGGCAAAGTGGCGGGCTTGGATGCCAGTGCGCTCAACAATCCATTCGTCTGACGATTCAACACCCAAAGTGGCTAGTTCTGCGACCAAATCCGCATTGGTTAACCGACGGGGCGGAAGGTAACTTCCGGTGCCAGTAATACGAGAAAAACGGGTCATCAAGGGAGTGGCTCAGTCCGAGACGGGAGCCGCTGGCACGCTCAACAAGGGGGCGGCATGGGCAATACGGTCGCGAACGCGTTCGAGCAAGTTGTGGTGTGCCGCATCATACGCGCGGGTCAAAGCGGTCTCGAAAGCTAGTTCGTCTGCCGAACCGTGGCTCTTAAACACAATGCCATTGAGACCAAGAAGGGCTGCGCCGTTGTAGCGGCGGTGGTCTACTTTGTCTTTAAAGTCAGATAAAACAGGATAAGCGCAGATAGCGGCAATTCGCGTATAGATATTGCGCATAAACGACTTTTTGAGCGTTTCGCTGATTTTATGAGCAAGCCCCTCGCTGGCTTTTAGGGCCACATTGCCGACAAAACCGTCGCAGACGATCAAATCGACTGTTCCCTGGTAGATATCAGTGCCTTCAACGTTGCCGTAGAAATTGAGATCACCGCTGTTAGATGCTGTTCGCAACAGTTCGCCTGCTTTTTTGATGATTTCGTTGCCTTTAATCGCTTCTTCGCCGATATTCAATAGGCCTACCGTGGGGCTTTCTATGTCATAGAGCACCGACACCAAGGCCGAGCCAAGCACTGCAAACTGCAATAAGTGCTCAGGCGTGCAGTCGACGTTGGCGCCCAAATCGAGCATGGTGGAGCCACCACCTTTGAAATTGGGCATACGTCCAGCGATCGCAGGACGCTCAATGCCGTCCATGGTTTTGAGCACATAACGGGCAATCGCCATCAAGGCGCCCGTGTTACCTGCGGAGACAGCCGCTTGGGCAGCGCCATCTTTGACCTGCTCAATGGCCACGCGCATGGAGGAGTCTTTTTTACGGCGTAAGGCGACTTCGATAGAGTCGTCCATTTCGACCACTTCTGTCGCCGCCACTACTTTGGCACGAGGATGGACGAAGCCAGACAAAGCTTCTGGCAAACCTACCAACAACAAAGATGCGTCTGGGTGGTTATTTAAAAACTGCCTGCACGCGGCCAGTGTGACGCGGGGGCCGTGGTCACCCCCCATGCAATCAACGGCAATTGTGATCATGCGGGTATCTTTAGGGAGAAAAACAAAAGCCCGAGGCGCTATGAGTGCCGCGGGCCGTTTGGTATTGGCGTGGATTACGCTTCGGTTTTGCTTTTCAGCACTTTACGACCACGGTAAAAGCCGTTAGGGCTAATGTGGTGACGCAAGTGGGTTTCGCCCGTTGTAGGCTCTACGGCCGTACCGGGGGCAGTCAAAGCAGTGTGCGAGTTGTGCATACCGCGCTTGGAAGGAGATTTTTTGTTTTGCTGGACAGCCATGTGAGGCTCCTAGACGGTTAAATGGGTTAATTTACGGTGCCGCCACTAGCAGAAACCAGTAACACACTAAGCCCATGATTATAGCGTATCTCGTCTGATTGTCAGTCTTTGCTAAGCCGCATCGTGGCCAAAACCGCAAAAGGGTTGGGTTTGGTGTCTGCTTCCGCGCCGGAATCTTCTTTCGAAGTGGGCGCGTGCTCACTTTGACAGCTAGTGTGCATAGGCACCAAAGGCAAAGCCATCAACAACTCGTCTTCGACCAAGGCCAGCAAATCGAAGTCTTTGCTAAGCACCAACAAGTCTTCATCGCTTTCATCGTCTTGGGCCTCGGCCGTCGCCTCGTCTTTGACAAAACGAAAACTTCTATCGATCTCCAAAGCTTGCTCCACCGTTTTCAAACAGCGTTGGCAGGTCAGTGGAACCTCGGTTTTGGCTTGCAAATGCATCCAGACGGCATCCTGTCCGTCGCTAGCTTGACGCAACTCGCCTTGGGCAGACCACTCTGCCTTGCCGGCGACTTCTTCTGCGCAGTCCGCGCGCAAGCGGGGCATGCTGTGCAAATCGACCTCGCCCGACAACGCGCTTTGGCTCGTTGCGAAGGCCTTTAGATCAAGATGTTGCGGGCTGAAGGGGGATGACATGGAGTGCAGTGTAAGAGAATCACGTCCTATGCCCCCTACCCCTCGCCTCCTCATTTTGGGTTCCACCTCGCGCTATCGGCACGAATTGCTATCTCGTCTGCGCATCCCGTTTGACGTAGTCGCCCCCGATGTGGACGAAACCCCGTTCGATGGAGAGTCTCCGCTCGCCCTAGCCAGCCGTTTGGCGTTGGCCAAAGCCCACGCGGTAGCCAAACTTCACCCGCAAGCTGTTGTCATCGGCTCCGACCAAGTGGCCGACTTGCATGGCGAGCCTTTGGGCAAACCTGGTAACCATGCACGCGCCGTGCAACAGTTGCAACGTATGCGCGGGCAAACCGTTGTGTTTCAAACAGCGGTGGCCGTGGTGTGTCACGCAACCGGCTTTGAACAAATGGAAGTAGCCCCCGTTCGCGTGCGCTTTCGTGACCTCACCGATAACGAGATCGAAGCTTATCTGCAAGCCGAGCAACCCTATGACTGCGCAGGCAGCGCCAAAAGTGAGGGGCTTGGTATTGCTTTGTTGGACGCCATCGACAACGACGATCCAACTGCGCTCATTGGCTTGCCATTAATATGGACCTGCAAGATGTTGACAAGCGCGGGCATCCCTATTTTTTCAGTGCCAAGCCATTAACCCAGCAGTTTTAAGCAGCTAGCCAAACGCCGCTCGACCAACACTTTCATGACCGCCCCACAAAAAGGCACCCTCTACTTAGTGCCCACACCACTCGACTTTGGTTGCGACACCTCTGCACCCATCGCCGACGTATTACCGCAAGCCACTTTGCGGGTCGCGTCAGTCCTGACCCACTGGATCACAGAAAACGCCAAAAGCACGCGCGCATTTTTAAAACGCGTGAATGAAGTTGCGCCACTCACCGTCTCTTTGCAAGAGATGCAAATCACCGAACTGCCACGCGAAGTTCATAAAAAAGGCGATCACCAAGGCGAGTTTGATGCCAAGCCCCTGCTTGCATTGGCATTGAAAGGCCAGGACATCGGTTTGGTCAGCGAGGCAGGTATGCCAGCAGTGGCAGACCCTGGCGCTTCCGTCGTGTTAGCAGCGCACCAACTGGGAATTCGTGTCGTTCCTTTGGTGGGCCCCGTATCGTTGCTACTAGCCTTGGCCGCCAGCGGTTTGAACGGACAAAACTTCGCCTTCGTGGGCTACCTGCCGCAAGACAGTGCAGCGCGCTTACAACGCATACGCGAAATTGAAACGCTGGCCATGAAAACCGGCCAAACCCAACTCTTTATTGAAACGCCCTATCGCAACAAAGCTTTATGGGAAGCGCTGCTCAAAGGCTTGCAACCCAACACGCGACTTGCGCGCGCCAGTGGCATGACCTTGCCGACTATGGATGTGAAGTGTTTTGCGGTGAAAGATTGGCGCCAACAAACAAGCGGCATCAATGATGCACCAGCAGTGTTTGCCATTGGCAAATAATCAGCTAATCGAAATTACTTAAGGCGAAAAACTTCAGTAATTTGCGCATGAAATCAAAAGCCAAAATACTTTGTAAGTTGGCTTTTAACGAACAGCTGGTTGTCTCTGCAAAGCATGCACCGCGCCTTCACCCATCGCCGCACCAAAGCGTTTAGCTAAACGTTCAGCCACATTGTCGTGACGGGTGTAGTCGATGATGTCTTCGGCTTTGACAATTTCTCGCGCCACGTAATCTAAATTACCCAAGCCATCGGCCAAACCTAAATCAACCGCTTGCTGTCCACTCCAAAACAAACCGGTGAACAACTCAGGCGTTTCTTTCAAACGCTTGCCGCGTCCTTCACGCACCACCTGAATAAACTGCGCGTGGATTTGGTCCAGTAACGTTTGCGCATGGGTGCGCTGGGCTTTGGTTTGCGGGCTGAAAGGGTCTAAGAAACCTTTGTTCACGCCAGCAGTCATTAATCGACGCTCGACGCCTAATTTATCCATCAAACCGGTAAAACCAAAGCCATCCATCAACACACCAATGCTGCCAACAATGCTGGCCTTGTCGACATAAATTTCATCAGCGGCAACGGCAATGTAATAAGCCGCAGAAGCGCAAGACTCTTCCACCACGGCATAAACCGGCTTCTTGTGCTTGGCTTTGAGACGGCGAATTTCATCGTTGATGATGCCGGCCTGCACAGGACTACCACCTGGTGAGTTGATTTGCAACACGATGGCTTGCGAGCCTTCGTCTTCAAACGCAGCACGCAAGGCATTGACTGTCCATTCCGCGCTGGCGTCAGCGCCGTCGGCAATCTCACCTTTGATAGCCACCACGGCCGTGTGCGGCTGGCTAGGCCCCGAACTTCCCACCCCTGCTCGGTGCAAACCTGCCCAAGCCAATGTTGCAGCCAGGACCAACCATGCAAAACGAAAGAATATGCGCCAGCGCCGGCCCGCGCGCTGTTCGGCCAAAGTAGCAAATGCCAAACGTTCTAAGGTATCGCGTTCCCACACCACTTTATGGCTGGGTGCGGACGGATTATTGGGTTGCTGGTGGTTATCTGACATGTCGGGTGTTAAAGAGGAAATTCAAAAGGTTTTAAGTTGTAAGCAGTATGCCAGTGGACCACGCCGTCTGTTTCAGAAAGGTCAATCTTGACCAAGCCGCCGCGGCATGGGCCGCCAGAGCATTCGCCGGTATCGGGCGCATACACCGCACCGTGCGTTGCGCACAGCAACCACCTGCCGGTATCGTCAAAAAACTGGTCGGGCTGAAAATCCAGTTCCATAGCCACATGGGTGCAACGATTCAAATAGGCATGGGGCTGGCCTTCAAAACGCACCGCAAAAGCGCGGCAGGTTTGGCCCGCATAGACCACATCAAACGGTACGGCTCTTGCGCCTTCTTGTAAATCTGCACTGGCACAAAAGGCTATGCGTTGATTTGCGTCATCTGGGTTCATCCTGTCCTCGCTACCCGTTTACCAACAACCAATCGTGTAACTCCCGCACGGTGTGAGCCACAAAGCGCGGTTGCAAAGGCGCAAATTCTGAATGGTCGTGCGCGCCGTAACTCACCCCCACACTGGGGCAACCGGCTCTTTTGGCCATTTCTAAATCGTGGGTGGTATCGCCCACCATCAAGGTGCGCTCGGGCGGCACACCAAATTCGCCCATCAACTCTTGCAGCATCAAAGGGTTGGGCTTGCCCGCGGTTTCGTCGGCGGTGCGCGAGGCATCAAACAAGCCCTGCAATTGCACGGTATTCAAAGCCTCTGACAAACCTTTGCGGCTTTTGCCGGTGGCCACTGTCAAAACATGCTGACGTTCACGCAAGGCGTGGAGCATGGGCAAGACGCCTTCAAACAAGCTGATGTCGTTGACATGCTGTTGGTAATGGAAACGGTAGCGCTCGCCGAGCAAAGGGTATTTCTCTTGTGGCACATCGGGTGCGGCATGGGCCAAGGCAGGCATGAGCGCCATGCCGATCACATAAGCGGCTGCCGTGTCACTAGGTTTGGCGCCACCCACATCTTGCACCGCCGCTTGGATGCAACGCGTGATGATTTGCGTCGAATCAAACAAAGTGCCATCCCAATCGAATGCGATCAGATCAAATTGCCGAGTCTTTGTCGCGGAGCTCATATGGGTATAGGAGGTTGCACAGAATCGATAAATTGTTGCAGAGCCGCTGGCATTGGGGCTTTGACGGTAACGGGTCGCGCGCTCACAGGATGCTGAAACTTCAATTGCCATGCATGTAAAAACATGCGTTTGAGACCCAGCTTTTGCAACTGCTTGTTTTGCTCAAAGTCGCCGTATTTGTCGTCGCCTGCAATCGGATGCCCTTGGCTGGCCAAGTGCACGCGAATCTGGTGGGTACGGCCCGTTTTGATCGTCACTTCCAGCAAGGTGTAAGGCCCAACCGTGCGCGCCACACGCACCAAAGTGATGGCGCGCTGCCCGTTTGGGTCGTCCTTACCCACCACTTTGACGCGACGCTCCCCTTCGCCTTCACCGGTGGCCACGGTGTATTTAAATAGAGGCACATCGATCACTTTTTTATTAGACGGCCACAAGCCCAAGACCAAGGCCAAATAGGTCTTGCCAGTTTCGCGGTCACGAAACTGGTCTTGCAAATGTTTGAGGGCACTGCGTTTTTTGGCTATCAGCAGCACGCCCGAGGTTTCACGGTCCAAGCGATGCACGAGTTCCAAGTTCAAACTAGCCGGCCGCGCGCGACGCAATTGCTCGATCACCCCAAAACTCACGCCACTGCCACCGTGCACCGCCACACCGGCGGGTTTGTCGATGGCGATCAAGGCTTCATCTTCCAACAGCACCTCAAACTCGCGGGCAGGGGCGGGAGCGTCTTCTTTGGCTTGCACTTGGGCGGAAATGCGAACGGGTGGAATACGGATTAAATCTCCAGCAGCCACCCGCTGATCTGCAGAGGAGCGGCCTTTGTTCACACGTACTTCACCCGAACGGATGATGCGATATACATGGGTTTTGGGTACCCCTTTGAGATGGCGCATCAAAAAATTGTCGAGTCGCTGCCCGGCCGAGTCGTCGTCTACGGCTAGGGTTTTCACCGAGGGGTCTGGGGCTGGGTGGATAGCCCCTATAATGTGTTTCACCAGCGTTTGCTTGTAAGTGCTTGATTTAACTGAGATTAGAGCACGGACAGAGTAACGCGGTGAGGTCGATGCCCCTTTTGGACCCGTTTCGCAGACCCAGTACCAAAGAGACTGGATGGCCAAACGCCCCAAAAGTTGAGCAGACGCTCAGAAAACACTGAAATGGAATACCCCAAAGTTGGTGAGGCGCTAAAAGAGCCTCATCAGCGGATTACAGCGAGTTAGCAATCCCATGGTTGTCGCGATATTTATCTCCGAACCCGCTCTCATCCACGCGCCCACCCTCCGTCGGCAGCGCTAGTAGCGCACGCCTTGACGGTCGCCACGGCAATTCCCTTCGTTTTTTGACGTCCTCTCTGGCATCGTTGGCCCGTCATGGGCCTGTGATGTTTAAGAAATGTGAAGGTACGCTCCATGAAACGGATGCTCATTAACGCCACCCAGGCAGAAGAACGCCGCTTGGCGATCGTCGACGGACAAAAACTCCTCGACTACGAAATCGAAATCGAAGGCCGCGAACAGCGCAAAGGCAATATCTACAAAGCAGTTGTGACACGCGTCGAGCCCTCGCTCGAAGCGTGCTTCGTTGACTACGGCGAAGACCGCCATGGCTTTTTGCCATTCAAAGAAATCTCCAAACAGTATTTCGCCGCTGGCGTGTCGGTGAGCCAAGCGCGCATCCAAGACGTCATCAAAGAAGGCTTCGAGATGCTGGTGCAGGTCGAAAAAGAAGAGCGTGGCAACAAAGGCGCCGCACTCACCACTTTCGTCAGCCTTGCCGGTCGCTACGTAGTACTTATGCCGAACAACCCGCGTGGCGGTGGCGTCAGCCGTCGCATCGAAGGTGACGACCGGGCAGAACTCAAAGAAGCGATGGACCAGTTGGAATATCCCAACGGCATGTCTATCATCGCCCGCACCGCCGGCATCGGACGCAGCGCGCCCGAACTGCAGTGGGACTTGAACTACTTGCTCAAACTCTGGGGCGCGATCGACGGCGCCAGCGGCACCAAAGGTGCTTTCTTGATTTACCAAGAATCGAGTTTGGTCATCCGCGCCATCCGCGATTACTTCAACAACGACATCGGCGACATCCTGATCGATACCGACGATATCTACGACCAAGCGCAGCAGTTCATGGCCCACGTCATGCCCGAGCATGCCGCCCGCGTCAAACGCTACCGCGACGAGACGCCACTCTTCAGCCGCTTCCAGATCGAACACCAAATCGAATCGGCCTATGCTCGTACGGTCACCTTGCCATCTGGCGGAGCTATCGTGATCGACCACACAGAGGCTTTGGTCTCGGTCGACGTCAACTCAGCCCGCTCCATCAAAGGCGGTGACATCGAAGAAACCGCGACCCGCACCAACCTCGAAGCCGCCGACGAAGTTGCACGCCAAATGCGCTTGCGCGATTTGGGTGGACTGATCGTCATTGACTTCATCGACATGGACGAGAGCCGCAACCGCCGCGATGTTGAAAACCGCCTGCGCGATGCCCTGCGCCAAGACCGCGCCCGTGTGCAATTTGGCACCATCAGCAAATTCGGCTTGATGGAAATGAGCCGCCAACGCCTGCGCCCTGCGCTGTCCGAAGGTGCTTCCATTCCTTGCCCACGCTGCGGTGGTTCGGGCCATGTGCGCGACACCGAAAGCTCGGCTTTGCAAATTTTGCGAATCATCCAAGAAGAGTCGATGAAAGAAAACACCGCCGCGGTTTACGCGCAGGTGCCTGTCGAAGTTGCCTCTTTCTTGTTGAACGAAAAGCGTACCGAGATCGCCAAGATCGAAATCCAACAACGCTTGAATGTTTTATTGGTTCCCAATAAAACGCTCGAAACGCCTAACTACAAGTTAGAGCGCTTGAAGCACGACGACCCGCGCTTAGACCGCATCGAAGCTAGCTACAAAATGGCCGAGGAATTCGAAGATCCGACTGCTGTCACACGTCGCTCACAAGAGCCCACCAACAAACAATCGCCTGTCATCAAAGGCGTCTTGCCAGACTTGCCAGCGCCGATTGCAGAACCCAAAGCACCCGCTCAACCCAAGCGCAGCCCACACAAAGCTACCGCCGAGGAAAAAGCACCTGCTGAAAAGGGCTTCTTCTCATGGATCAAAGGCTTGTTCAGTGGCGACAAAGCAGATGCTCCCGCTACCGACAGCAAAAAACCCGCAGACAAAAAAGATGACAAGCGCGAAGGCCGTGAAGGCGGACGCAACGCACGTGGTGGTCGCGGTGGACGCGGCGGCCGAGGTGGTGACCGCGCTGAACGCGGAGAGCGTAGCGAAGAAGGTCGCAGCGAGCGCCCAGCCCGCGGCGGTGATAGAACAGAACGTGGTGACCGTGCAGAGCGGGGTAACCGCAATGAACGTGGCGATCGCACCGAGCGCGCTGATGGCCCCAACGAGACCAACCCAGAAGGTCGCGCGCCGCGTCAAGAACGCGGACGTGGCAGACGTACTGGCGCAGCTACTGGTGCGGGCAATGCAACCAACGAGTCCAACTTGTCTAACAACACCGAAGCCACTAGCCAAGTGGGCGGTCCAGAAGACACCCTGCAAGCACAAGCCGAGATGCGCGCCAAGGCGCGCAACGAACGCATTGCGCGTGAAGACAATGGTGATGCTGGCGAAGCGACAAACCGAAGCGAAGCCCCTCGCCGTGAGCGCGCCCCGCGCGGTGAAAACCGCCGCAACGAGCGTCCTCGCCATGATGAATCTGCACAAACCGAAACACCTACGGGCTTGTCTTCTACCGAAGCGCCTCAGGCTAATGGCGAAGCAGGAGCGGACAACAACGGCGAGCGCCGCGAACGCCGTTCACGCGACCGATACGGCCGCGACCGCCGCGAGCGCGGAGGTGAGCGCACCGATCGTCAAGAAGGTAGTTCACAAGAACAACTGGGTTTTGACGACCAGCCTGCTACTGCGTCCACACAGCGTGGTCATGGCGCAGGAGCTTCTAGCCATGCGCAAACATCGCATGCAAACTCCGCAACTACCAGCGCAACAACGGCTCGCGCCAGTATGCCTAAAGTTCAGCACTTCAACCTCTCTTTGCCAGAGTTGCAAGCGATTGCACAAAGCAGCGGTTTGGAATGGGTCAATTCAGACGCGGCGCGCATTTCGACTGTTCAAGCGGCCATTGCAGCAGAGCCAAAGCCCGTGCATGTGCCACGCCCTAGACCAGATCCTGTTGTTTTAGACGAAGGTCCTTTGGTCTTGGTCGAGACGCGCAAAGAATTAGTCTAAGAACACACCTCCCATCAAGGGGGGGTTCGGTCAACAGACTAAGCCACTACCACTTCAGCGGCGCGTTTCCAGTAAATCTGGGCACGCGCCGTTTCTTCTTTGTGCTCGGCCAATAGCGCCAATGTGCGCCATGCTTGGCGTTGCAACTCCGCTTGCATGAGTTGCGGCGCTGCCATTTCCAACATTTGTTGGGCTTTGCCCCATAGTGCGTGGTGCCAACACACCATGCCAGCGAGAAATTGCAATTCCACCCAACGCGGATAGGTTTGTCTGGCGCGGTCAATGCTGGCTAGCCAATCTGCGTCAGGCGGCACCATCAACAAAGTGCGGCTCAGCTCTAAAACGATGCGATGGCGCATGGACGGCGCGCAACTGTCGGGTTGCTGCACCATACGGTTCCACAAGGGGGTGAGCCACGGCATGACCTCAGTCGCTGGCGCCCCTAATTTGTGTAAGCGTTGTGTGGCGTGCAACACCACCTCGGGCGCTTCACGTTCGCTGGCTTCCAGCTGGCCCCATGCGGTTTGCAATTGCGCGCTATCGTGGGCATCGTTCAAATGCGCCATCACCAACTCACGAATCAAACTGTTCGCCGCTGTTTCTGAAAACGCGCCATGTTTTTTAAGCAATCGCGCAGTATCCAAGGCAATAGTGTGCTGACGGTTCAAGCGGGTGGCTTTGAGCCGCAAACGCAAAGCCAAGGTGCGCCTGGCTGCGCCAAGCTTTATGCCATCTAGCCATTGCATCGCTTGCTCGGGTTCGCGGTCACTCAAAGCCCAACGGGCTGCGCCTAAGTGGGCGGCTTCCATGGTTTCTTCCAATTCGCCAGAGGTTTGGCCTTGACCCAAAGTAATCGCAGCATCAAAGTGCGTGGTACGTAGTTCGCGATCGCGCAATGCATGGGCACTTTCAGCGGAAATCAAATGCGCCAAGATTTGCATCGGCGGCAAATGCTTGGGCAAGGTGTCACCCAACTGTTTGACCGACTGCAAAGCTTCGCTAATCTGCAACACCTGCTCTGCTGCTTTGACCGAACGCACATAGCGTCCTGTCAACATATGCAACAAGGCATCCGTCAAAGCGCCATGCATGGCGCGTTCTTTTTGTTGCAAGCGCCAGCGCCGCGCTTGGTGGGGCAAGGCAAACAAAGCTGAGACGGTACGCCAAGCCACATGCAAACCCACAAAACTGCCCAACAACACCATCAATGCCAAATTAAAAGACACATCGATGCGATGCGGTGGCCAAAACAGCGTGACTGTGCTTTGGTTGCCGCCCAATAACAATGCCGCAGCGACAGCCACCCCAAACAAGGCCACCAACCACAAAGCGGCTTTCATATCAACGCCCTGCCGCTGCCGTGGCCAACGCAGCCAAGGTGGCATCGATGCGCGGTATCTCGGTGTTCTTAGATTGCGCCAAGACGTCGCGCGCCAAAGCCACGGTCAACGGACCCTGGCCGCTGGCTACGTCAAAGTATTTATTCAAATCGCGCGAGACTTGGTTCATATCAGCTTGGGCCGACTCAAAATGCCGTGCCAACACGGCCAAGCGCACATTGAGTAAGCGCAATTTAAGGTTCTCGCGCACAAAGTAGCTTTGCTCAGGCGCCAACAAACTCGCTTCAGGTCTGTCAATCCGGCTGATGCGCACCAAACCTTGTGCGTTGTTCCACAAGTCGTTGAGCATTTTTTCCCACCAACCCATGCTGATGGCTCGGGCCCAGCTTAAGGTTTCAGGGGCAGCAGCAGGTTTTGTAATGGCATTGTTTGCAGTTGATGCGCCGACGGCATTGAGTAATACCAAGTTATCTACCGCACGCACTAACTCATCAATTTTGATGAGTAATGTGGGGGTGTCAGTCACGGGGGTCGCTTTGATCTGCTCGATATCTCGCAGGATGGCACGCAACAAAGGTGCTAAGCGTGGTTGCGCGACTTTGGTCAAACGCAATTGCGAAGACTGCAGTGCGGCCAACAACGGTTGCACGCTGCCCGTGAGTTGCGACTGTTGTTGGGCGAGACGAATGGCCGATTCGATATCGACCACTAGGTTTTCGTCACGCGAACGTGACAAGCTTTGCATCAAGTCTTCGAGTTGTGCGCGTTGCAGTGCCACTTCGCTCAACTTAGCGTCTGTCACTGCTAAGCGGGCCGCTGTATCGCGCGCCAGTTCTTCGGCTTGCTTGGCACTTACCCGTGCTTCCACTGCTTGGGTCGAAACGTCAGAGGTTTGCTTAGCGAGAATTTCTTGGATGCTGTTGAGTTTGAATACGGTCCACACAGACACCAATGCCCCGATCAATGCCAATGCAGCAACGCCAGCAAAGGCCCACTTAGCTAACTGACCTTGCCAGACAGACGTTTTGGCGTCCATAGACACATCTGTGCTGGTGGTAGAAGTTGGGTTGTCTGCAGGTTCTGGCGTCATGCCAAGGATTCTAATGAGGCCAACACATCTGACAGTACAGGTCGCGTTTGCACAACCTTGAGAAAACCCACCCCATGCGCCGTTTGCGCAATGCGCGCGTGTGTTGCCACACATCTTGCTTGATACCACTTCAGCAATGGAAGTTGCGCTTGCAAATACAAAACAGCTTGGGAACTACTGAAGCACCAAACACTGCCGTCCGATGCCGCTTGCTTAGCTATGCCTAATTGTTGGGCGCTCCAACGCGGCGGACGACGCGAATAGGCGACTACGAATTCGACACTCGCACCCGCTTCGACAATCTGTTGCGCTAACCAATCGCGTCCTACCCCTTGGGGGTTGACAGGTTGGTTGTTGCTTGGGCTTGGGTTTACGTGTGTAGTGGTTGGCGCATTACTCTCCGAAGTATCTTCATTCCCACGCACGATCAATACAGGGGCTTGCTTTTTGAGCGATGGCGCAACGACTTGCCACAAAGCTTCGGAATCAAACTGGGCAGACTCTGCGCTGGGTGCATCAATGCGATTTGTCGCCACGCCAGCCTCTATCAAGGCCTGTCGGGTTCCGGGACCAGTTGCCCAATATCGCGGGCCAACGGGTTCACCCAATACGTATGCTGAATCTTGCGAAGAATGCTTGGTTTCAATTGGAACTTGGTGAGGCCGTTGCGCAAAAAACATGCGCACCGCTTGTGCGCTGACAAACATCACCGCTTGCCAACGCGGCCATTGTTGCCACGCGAGGTCTACCGCTTGTGTATCGGGTGCAGGTCCGATCTCGATCAATGGCAGATAGACCGCCTCATGGCCAGCCTTTTGGATAGCGTCCAGCCATGCTTGCGCATCGGTTTCGGGGCGGGTCACGATCACGCGCATGGCAAATAAGCGACTGGGGTGAATAAGAAGGTGCAAATAGTAGCAGTCGCACCCCATAAAATCAGGGAATGTCACAAAACCAACTCGACAAAAAATCCCAAGCGTGGTCGGCGCTGTTTTCTGAACCCATGAGCGAACTGGTTCAGCGCTACACGGCTAGCGTCTTCTTTGACAAACGTTTGTGGCAAGCCGATATCACCGCCAGTTTGGCGCATGCTGAGATGTTGTGTCACCAAGGCATTATTTCCAAAGAAGACCACAGCGCCATTGCCAAAGGTATGGCGCAAATTTGGACCGAGATTGAAAATGGCAGCTTCGAATGGAAGTTGGCGCTAGAAGACGTCCACCTCAATATCGAAGCCCGCTTGACCCAGTTGGTCGGCGATGCTGGCAAACGTTTGCACACCGGCCGCAGCCGCAACGACCAAGTGGCCACCGACGTGCGTTTGTGGTTACGCGGTGAAATAGATTTGATCATCGGCTTACTGTCTGAGTTGCAACGCGCTTTGTTGTCGGTTGCCGAACACCATACGGAAACCGTGATGCCCGGCTTTACCCATTTACAAGTCGCGCAACCCGTGAGCTTTGCGCACCACTT
>Ga0209188_1001842_pt1 | contig 16370 bp, 17 predicted proteins | sample C_130625_EF_Meta_FD_187307 | JGI IMG/M metagenome (GOLD analysis project Ga0209188, IMG submission 187307) | Freshwater microbial communities from Lake Croche, Canada to study carbon cycling - C_130625_EF_MetaG (SPAdes) (version 2) | ecosystem: Environmental > Aquatic > Freshwater > Lake...
TGTTTTGACTTTCAACCTTATTAGCAAAAGCTACCGAACATATTATTAGGCTCACCACATAACAACAAAACTTCAGCAATTTATTTATTTGTTGATGGAGCGGCATTAGTTAATTTTTTCTTTTCTTCTTCAGAAATAATGTCGAATAACTTTACAACTTGTTTAATGCTTCCGCTACTTTTACTCACGATAGTCGCCGTTGCTTTTGCTTCTAAATCAGTCGTTATCCCCATTAAATAGACGCTGCCAGCCTCAACCGTTATTTTGATAGAGTTTGTGGGCACATCAGTAGTAGCAATTAATTTTGCTTTTACTAGTGTAAAAAGTGAGCTATCGGAAAGTCTTGAACTCGTTGAACTAGGTAAGCCAATTTGTATTTCATTCGCTGTTGATCGTATATTTTTAATGCCTGCAATTGAATTCTGAATTTGCTCTTTAAGCTCTTGAGTTTTCGCTTCTCCAGTCAAAAGAACTTTTTGATTAAATACATTTACATTAACGTGCACATTGTCTTGAAATTTTTGAGAGATGATTGAATCAGCCTCCAATTGAATGCCGCGATCTAGGGTAACAACACCAAGTGGGCGTCTATCTCCGAGTATTAAAGCGGTTTCAGTGATGCCACCCACCGCTACTAGAGCCAAGCATCCAGTTAAGCTGCTTAACGATACACACATGAGAAATATCCATAATGTGTTTTTGAGTATTTTATTTTTAGTCATAATTAATCCAATAGTAGGTGATCGATGCCATCACATAAGCAATGCAATAACAATAAATGCGTTTCCTGAATTCGTGCAGTTCTCTCTGATGGAACGCATAAGTGAATATTGGGTTGACTGACAAGCTGATTGATCTGCCCTCCACCTCTGCCAGTAAAAGCAATAACTCCCATACCTATTTTTTGGGCTGCTTCAATTGCTAAAATCACGTTCTTTGAGTTTCCTGATGTTGATATAGCCAACAAAACATCTTCTGGTTTACCTAAGGCTCGCACTTGTTTACTAAATACCTCGTCATAGCCATAGTCATTTCCAATCGCCGTAAGAATCGAAGAGTCTGTAGTTAATGCAATTGCCCCTAACTCTTTTCTTTCCCGTTCAAATCTTCCGACTAACTCCGCAGCAAAATGCTGAGCATCTGCGGCTGAGCCACCATTGCCGCAGGCTAAGATCTTACCCCCTTGTAAAATCGACGCATACATGCGTTCAACAGCACTCACTATCAGTGGGCTGAGTGCGTCACTGGCGGCCTGTTTGGTAGCGATACTATCTCTAAATTGCTGTTGTATTCGGTCTAATAAATTTTTATTCATAAGTTCTTTCAATTTCTTTTGCATAAACGCTTAAACTGTTATTTGCCGATTGATGCAATCTTTATACCCTCATTACATTATGGATCAAACTTTTTTTCTAGAGCAACAAAATATGCCCACTGGGGCACTTTATGTTGTTGGCACTCCAATTGGCAATTTAGCCGATATTACCTATCGTGCTGTCTATATTTTAAAGAATGTTGATGGTATTGCATGTGAAGATACTCGCCATACCAGTCACTTATTAAATACCTTAGGAATTCATAAACCATTACTTGCCATTCATGAGCATAATGAAATCGAGGCAGCGCACGCTTTAATTGATCGTTTAAAGAAAAATGAGCGCTGGGCATACCTTTGTGATGCGGGCACCCCTGGCGTTTCAGATCCTGGGGCAAGATTAACGAATGAGGTTCAACGCGCGGGCCTTCAGATCATCCCTATACCCGGGCCAAGCGCATTGACAGCACTTGTCTCCGTTGCTGGTCAAATCAATCCCAACGAACATCATGGTTTTCAATTTTTTGGGTTTTTACCCCTAAAGGGCAAAGAGCGCTTAGAGTTTCTGCGCCAAATGGATAAAAGCCCTATATCCACTGTTTTCTATGAAGCGCCTGGGCGTGTTGTTAGTACCTTACTTGACCTCCATCGTGAGATTAAAGATCCTGGCCGAACATTGGTAATCGGTCGCGAACTCACCAAGAAATTTGAAACAATTTCTTATTTAAAAATTCAAGACATACCATCATGGACTCAGTCTGGCGTAGAAGAGCGTGGCGAGTTCTGTCTGATACTAGGTGGCGCACCGAAAGCATCAATTGACCCCTTGCAAACAGATACAGAGGTGCTTATCAGCCTCACAAAGCTTGCTGCTTTGATGACGCCCTACTTGGGTAGTAAACAAATTGCTGAGATTTTCTCTCAGTCTGCATTGATGTCTAAAAAAGCAGCTTACGAACTTGCTCTACAAGTAAAAACCCCACCGGATGGTGGGGCATAAATTATTTCTCGGCTTTTGCTGGCTCTGGCTCTTTCGGCTCACTGAGCTTACCGCCAGCCGCATTGGCCATATAAACAACCGCACGTCCAATTTCAAAATCGCTAACATCATCAGGCGAAGCCCCGCCTCTAGCCGGCATAGCGTTTTTTCCTTTAATCACCGATGTCAATAGGCTTGCATAGCCTTTCGAAACTCTTCCAGCCCAAGCAGCTTTATCTTCAAACTTAGGTGCGCCTGCAGCACCTGAGGAATGGCAAGAGGAACATACGTTTTGATAAACCGCTTCACCTGTTTTTAAAACCTTCGGTGCTGTGGCATCTACAAAATTAAGATTAGCTACTGGTTTAATAATCTTCAATGTTGACTCTGCATCAGGGATTGAAGACTGCTTTGTTCCACTATCAGCATAAATTAAAAGTAAAAGTATCACTACTAAAGGCACAAAAAACGCTGCAAATACCATTATTACTAACTGCTTAGGGTTTTTAATCATGCTGCCATGCTGTTCGCTCATTTCTTTTCCTTCTTTTTCAAATTTAGTATCTTATATACAAATTATAGCCATGCAACATAACATTTTATTTACACAAGCCTTAACCTGAGTAGAATCATGCGTATTGAGCATGATTATTGCTTTATCTTTGTTTATTTTATCTTTTTTCAAAGAAAATCGTATTCTTCATGCGCCCGTAGCTCAGTGGATAGAGTATTGGCCTCCGAAGCCAAGGGTCGCGCGTTCGATTCGCGCCGGGCGCACCATGTTTTCTGATTTTTTGATTTTCTAAAAATTAATATATTCTTATTATGCTAAGATTTACATCATCTAAGCAGTTGACTTAATTCATAAAAAATAATGAGACCACCCTTACAAAAGCCTATGGCTTTTTTATTTATTTCCGACGTTACCCATTATTTAGTCTGTTAGGTATTCTTTTTATATTTAATTTTAATGAGCCAAATTCCTCTCCCCTCACCACTTCATCAACAAAGTTTTAGTGCTCTTAAGGACATTAAAGTTCTTGATTTGAGTACTTCTGTTGCTGGGCCCTATGGTTGTCAGTTGTTGGCTGATTTTGGTGCAGATGTCGTTAAAATTGAAAAACCCATCACTGGTGATGACTCAAGAGGCTGGGGACCTCCGTTCCTTGATGATGAGTCATTATGGTTTTTGAGCGTTAATCGTAATAAATCTAGCGTTGTTATTGATATGACTCAAGAGGCGGGTCAACAACTTTTAAAGCAATTAGTAAGCCAAGCAGATGTTCTCGTAACGAACCTATTGCCCAAAGTTCAAAAAAAACTTCTTGTTGACTTTAATCACCTCAAAGTAGTTAATCCTCGATTAATACACGTGTCTTTAACTGGATTTGGTTTAGAGGGAGAAAGAAGCTCTTTTGCTTGCTATGATCTGATAGCTGAAGGCTATAGTGGCGTGATGGACATGACCGGCGAAATCAATCAAGACCCACAAAAAATCGGTACCCCTGCTGCAGATTTGCTTGCCGGTATGGACTTGGCACTAGCAACCATGGCTGCTCTTTTGCAACGCGAAAAAGATAAGGTCGGTCATGCTATCGATATTTCGATGGTAGACAGCATGACGCGCTTTATGACGCCTCGACTTGTTTCTTACCTTGGATCAGGCATTCTGCCACGCCGTGATGGCGCGAAAGATAGTGTAATTGCTATTTATCAGGTTTTTCAAACAGCAGATGAACCTATTACTTTAGGCCTTGGTAATGACGCTATTTGGAAACGTTTTTGGCTAGCTATGGATGAACCTCATTTTATTTCTGACGATCAATATCAATCCAATGCGCATCGTAGATTGTTGCGCCATGAGCTCGTTGAGCAAATTCAAGAACGCTTAATCAAACAACCAAAAAATCATTGGCTTACTTTGTTCCAAAAAAATAATATTCCTGCAGGTCCGATCAATCGCTTGGATCAAATTAGTGCAGACCCTGAAATGCATCAACGTGGAATGTTCTATGGGGTAAATAAAGGGAGCTCTGTCATCCCTCAGGTTGGCCTAGGGATTCAAATTGATGGAGAACAGTCCTTTTGTAATAAGCCGCCCCCAACTCTTGGCGAGGATACACGTGCTGTTTTAAAAAGCTGGCTATCCTTATCTAATGAAAGTATCAATGAGTTAATTAATACAAACATCATTTATACCAAAACCTCTAACAATGAAGGCTAAAAATGGCATACGAAACGATTATTTATGAAGAGAACGGTCCTGTAGGAACGATTACTTTGAACCGTCCCGATGATGGGAATATGTTCACTACGCAGATGTGTCATGAACTACGTGATTGTATTAATGAGATTCGTCGTGAAACACGGACAAGAGCAATTATTCTTACTGGGGCTGGCGATAAGTTTTTTTGCATTGGCGGACGTAAAGATGGTCTTCCTGAAACCAACTTATATGCTGGAGTTCTGCCAACATTAGAAATGTACGAGTCCATTGAGCGTTTACAAAAGCCTGTGATTGCTAGTGTGAATGGCTTTGCAGTCGGGGGCGGCAATGTTCTTCAAGTAGTTTGTGATTTAACTATCGCAAAAGAAAGTGCGGTTTTTAGACAGGTAGGTCCAATGATGGGTAGCTTTGATGCAGGTTATGGCACTTGGTATCTGGAAGATGCGATTGGTAAAAAAAGAGCAAAAGAAATGTGGTTTTTAAATGATCGTCTTAATGCGCAACAAGCCCTGAATTTTGGTTTAATTAACCGCGTGGTTCCAGATCACTTATTAAAAGAAGAAACCATGAAAATGGCGCTGACGATTGCCAGTCGTGGCCCATTTGCTCTTGCTTCTATTAAAGGTGCTTTCCAAGCTCGTCACGGTGGCGTTAGTGGTCTATCTCGGATTACCCACGACTTATTGCTAAGACCGTATCTTAATACCGATGAATCTACAGAGTTAAGAGAATCATTTGCCAAACGCCAAGATCCTAACCCAGATACATTTGGTCATTAAACATGCTACTCACCCTTTTATCGTACGCACAAGCTAAATCCTATTACGATCAGGGTGTTTGGCAACAAGATACTTTTTATCAACTTTTGCAGCAACATGCACAAAATAACCCCAAGGGGTTTGCACTTCGTGATGGAAAAAAGCGACTGTCCTGGTCTGAGTTGCTAACGTGGGTTGATAATATTAGTTCACAATTTGCCAAAGAAGGTCTTCGTAAAGGTGATCGTGTCGCTATTTGGCTTCCATCTAGCGTAGAGGGTGTCGCCTGCTTTTTGGCCTGCTCGAGAAACGGGTATGTCGCCTGCTCTTCTTTACATCAAAATTACACGATTCAAGAGATTGGCGAGTTTATTAAACGCAGTCGTGCCGCTATTCTTGTGATGATGCCTGAATATGGCTCCAACAAGTCGCCAACTGAGTTAATCCAGTTGGCGGCGGAGCTTGCAGATTTAAAGCTCACGATTGCCATCAACGATACTTGGTCTTCTTCTTTTGAAACCTTGACGACAAATATTAAAACATCTGAATCGGCTGATTTAAAAACTATTCACACAGATCCTGATTCGATTGTATATTTGGCGTTTACCTCTGGAACAACCGGGGCGCCTAAGGGTGTTATGCATTCGAACAATACCCTATTGGCTAATGGTAGAGCCATGGTAAATACCTGGAAGTACAAACCTAACACTATTATTTTAAGCATTAGCCCCATGAGTCACCACATCGGTACTGTAGCTATGGAGCAATGGATTGTTGGTGGGTTTGAACTTGTTCTTAATAGTCCTCCAACCAATATGTCAATTATTGATTGGATTGAAGAAAGTCAAGCAAACTATATTCTTGGTGTGCCCACCCATGCAATTGATATTCTTGATACTCTGGCTAAACAACATAAAAATCGATTAGGTAATGTCGAAATTTTCTATATGGCGGGTTCGATTATTCCGATTGAGGTTGCCAAATCATTTTTATCCATGGGCATTACTCCGCAAAATATTTACGGTATGACAGAAAATGGCTCCCATCAATTTACTGGGCCAGATGATGATACTCAAACGATTGTTGAAACTTGTGGTCGTGCTGCCTTTGGTTATGAAACGATCATTGTTGACCAAAATAATCCCAACCAATACGTGGCGAGTGGCGAGGTTGGTGAAATAGCGACTCGGGGCGGCCTATTGATGTTAGGGTACTATGATAATCAACGATCCTCTGAGGACTCTTTCAATAAAGATGGCTGGTTTTTATCTGGCGACTTAGGGCGACTAGACGAGCAATCATGCTTACAAATTATTGGCCGAAAGAAAGATTTGATTATCCGCGGTGGGCATAATATTTATCCATCCTATTTAGAAGATTTGGCACATCGACATCCGGCCATCGTTAAATGTGCGGCCTTTGGTGTTCCCGATACTCGGCTCGGGGAAAAAGTTGCGATGATTTTATTGATCAATGATGGTCACACGATTAACGCAAAAGACTTTTTAATGCACCTCCATCTCCAAGGCTTATCTAAATATGATATGCCTGAATATTTTGGACTTGTTACATCATTTCCGGTTACGGCCAGTGGCAAAATATTGAAGCGCGAGTTGCAAGATATGTTTAAAAATGGCGCATTACCTCTAGAGTCTGTTCGATTTGTTTCACCTCAATCATAGGTTAATAAAATGTTACCCACTTTACAAGCTCATCAAGACTGTCTTATTCTGACCTTTAATAGACCAGAAGCCCTTAATGCGCTGTCTTTTTCCATTCTTGATCATTTAGTCAAATTACTTCAAGAAGTTAAAAAGAGTTCTGCCCGTGCATTAATTATTACTGGCTCTGGCGATAAAGCTTTTTGTGCCGGAGCTGATATCAAAGAATTATTAGGGCGCTCTCGTCAAGAGCAACAAGCTGGCTCAGAGTTTGGTCAGTCTGTTTTTCAGGAAATTGAAAATCTTTCTATTCCCAGTGTGGCGCTGATTAACGGCTATGCATTTGGTGGTGGTTTAGAACTTGCATTAGCTTGTACGTTTAGACTTGCTACCCCAAATGCCAAATTAGGTTTACCCGAAATTAAATTAGGCTTAATTCCAGGCTACGGTGGCACGCAAAGACTATCTCGCACAATCGGCATTACTAAAGCGAACGAACTTATTCTTACAGGTAAAACGATTGATGCTCAGCAAGCAATGGCGATGGGAATCTTAAATAAAATTCTTGAAAGCGGGAACACCTTAGACCAAGCATTGGCATTTTGTGCTGAGTTTTCTTCTTATAGCCTGCCAGTTCTGAGTTTCGCTAAATCGGCTGTCTTACGATCTTTTGATGTAGGACTTCATGAGGGCCTTAAACTTGAAAGTAATTTATCAACATTAGCTTATTCACTCGAAGACGCTAATGAAGGTATGCAGGCTTTCTTAGATAAAAGAAAACCTCAATTTAAGGATTCTTAATATGCACAATGCACAACGTGTGGCCGTTGTAACCGGGGGTAGTCGAGGTATCGGAGCGGCCATTGTTTTAGAGCTCCTACAACAGGAATGGACCGTCGTTAACTTAACACGCAAAGGATTGGGCGTCGAAGAGTTTGAGCTTGATAGTCATTTATTACCTAGATTAATTGCATTGCCTTGTGACATTACCCAAGCCAACTCTTTAAAAAGCGCTCTTGCCCAAGTTCATGAACGTTTAGGCAGAATCGATGCATTAGTCAATAATGCCGGTATTCATCGTGAAGAAAAATCTCATCTGATGAGCGAAGCAACTTGGGACGAGGTCATGGATACCAATGCTAAAGCCGTATTTATAAGTTGCAAAGAGGCCTATCCCTATTTAATCCAACAATCGTCTTCAGTCATTATTAATATTGGGTCCTTTTTCGACAAAATGGGTGTTAAATCAAATCTTGCCTATTGCTCATCTAAGGCCGCTGTTGGTGCTATTACTCGTTGTCTTGCTGTGGAATGGGCAAGTAAGGGTGTTCGGGTTTTAGATGTGGCGCCCGGATACATCGAAACGGCTCTCAATCAGGATGCTATGAGAGGTCCTTTAGGCGAATTTTTAGCAAAACGTATCCCTCGTAAAACACCTGGGACACCAAAAGAGGTTGCTGCTCTTGTTGCAACTTTGATGCAGCCCAACATGTCCTTTTTAACTGGTGATACCATTTATATTGATGGCGCTCACGCCATCGCTCATTAGAAAATTCTATGCAAACTATTTTTGAAAAATTAGATCAACACATATCTCTTTCGTCGGAAGAATCGCAGTTAATTCAAAGTGTGCAATCAGTCTGTCAAGATTTGATTGCTCCAAATGCGAAACGTTTTGATGAATCCGGAGAGTTCCCCTGGGAAAATATTAACGCGATCAATGAACTTGGGTTAAACGCAATGTTTATTCCGGAAGAGTATGGCGGGGCACCTCTTTCCTATACCTCCTATTTATACTGCGTTCGCGAAATTAGTAAAGCCTGTGCTTCGACAGGAATCATTTGGGCGACAAATTATCATGGCATGAAACCGATTATTGATTTTGGTACTGAAGAACAAAAGCTTCGCTTCTTGCCTAGGATTGCAGAAGGCGGTATTGGCTCTTTGGCAATTACTGAGCCACATGCCGGCTCAGATGCTACGGGTATGCGCCTATCATTTACACCTGATGGTGACGACATTGTTATTAACGGGAATAAGATTTTTATTTCTAACGGGGACGTTGCCGACTTATACCTTCTATTTGGTAAATGGTCTGAAATTCCTGGATCTAAGGAGTCTATTTCAGCTCTGGTTTTCGAAAAGGGCACCCCCGGATTTAGCGTTTTAGGTACTGAGAAAAAAATGGGACATCGCGCGGCAAGTACTGCGTCGATTTCTTTTAATAATTGTCGTGTACCTAGAAATAATTTGTTATGTAACCCTGGTGATGGCTTAAAAATTCTTCTGTCTTCTTTAAATAAATCTCGGCCCAGTGTGGCAGCTCACGCACTAGGTATTGCACGCGCAGCTTTTGATGATGGTGTTAACTATATTAATGAGCGTCAACAGTCTGGTAAAAAAATTATTGAGTTTCAAGGGATACAATTTCAATTAGCAGATTTGGCAAGTGAATTGTTTTTGTGTGAAAGTCTATTGTGGTCTATCGCTCAATCTGTAGACGCTGGTGCGACGAATTTTGGCACAGAGGCTTCCATTCTTAAATACCGCGCTACAGATGCCGCCATGAAAATTACAACGGAAGTTGTAGGCCTTTTTGGTGGTTATGGATATTGCCAAGATTATCGTGTGGAACGCTTAATGAGAGATGCCAAAATTACTCAAATTTGGGAAGGCACAAATCAAATTCATCGCCAGCTTGTTGGTCGACATTTCTTAAAAAAATAAAGGGCTTTTATGTCTTCAATTCTAAAAGTGGGCGTTGTTGGCTGTGGGACTATGGGTTCAGGGATTGCAATTGTTTGTGCACGAGCTGGTTTTGAAACATATGTTGTGGATGCCAATGAGAAAAATTTAAATAATCTTATTACCCAAAGTACTGACTTTTTCAAAAAATCAATCGCAAGAGGCAAAATGCCTGCTGACCAACTGGAGCCAACTATTAATCGGCTTCATACCAGTCATAAATTAAGTTCTTTATCTCAATGTGATATCGTTATTGAGGCTATTTTTGAAGATTTAACTGTTAAACACGAGTTGTTTAATGAACTCAATACGATTTGTCCTAGCCATACACTTTTTGCTTCAAATACTTCTACGATTTCCATCACTGAAATTGCCGGCGGTTGTGGTCGTGATGATCGGTTTGTTGGCATGCATTTTTGCTTACCTGCGCAGTTAATGAAATTAGTGGAAATGTCTCCCGGCTTAAATACCTCTGAACAATCATTTCAAGCTGCGTGGGCATTTTGCCAAGCTCTTGGACAAACCCCTGTCAAGACCCAAGATACGCCCGGCTTTATTCTGAATTATTTTTTAATTCCTTTTAACAATAATGCGATTCGCATGGTTGAGTCTGGAATTGCTTCTGCGGAAGATATTGATAAAGCAATTAAAGCTGCGATGGGTTATGCAATGGGGCCAATGCAATTACTTGACCTCGTCGGCATGGACACCCAAAAGCTTTTATGCCACGCAATGTACGGGTTAACGAATGAGCCTGACGCTTCATGTCCACCTCTTGTTCGGCGAATGATCGCTGCAGGCCACCTTGGAAAAAAATCTGGTAGAGGTTTTTTTACATATAACGATTCAAAAATGTTTGGAGCTTAAATGATTGCCTCACAAATTATCGATACTGGTAATAGTAAATCCTTTCCAAATGGCCTAACTTTATCTTTAGCGAGTGGAGATAAAACTCAATCTCTCATCATTATTGGAGATAGTGTTGCTAAAGCATATCAAGCTATTTCAAACCCCGAGCAATATGACCTAATCCTGCTTGAATTAGATTTAGAGTGTCTTGGGGTTCATACTGGCGAGAGCATGGGTACTGAGGGCTCTTCTGTTTTAGGCTTCGCAAGATTCAAGCTTGGCGATGATCCACCATCGCAATTAATAGAATTAGTCAAACAACCTAATAGTTCGCCTACAGCGATTGCTCTAGCGAAATCTTTTTTTGAAGAGCAACAATTTATTGTTGCTGTTTGCGCAGACACCCCAGGAAGAATCGTCAATCGATTAATACGGCCTTATTTCAATGCTGTATTGCGACGACTTGATGATGGCTTAGCCAGTGCCAATGATATGGACCTTACCCTCAAGCTTGGCTTAGGTTATCCCGAGGGTCCATTATCACTGTTATCTCGAACCGGATTAGATCATCATGCCAAAGTTTCTCAAACCTTATTTGAAGCTCTAGGTAAATCTGAGTTTTCGCCAGCGCGTCGCGCCCAAGTTGCTCTTAGAAAATCTCAAACATAAGATGAGTACTCCTCTCCCTCTTCAAGGCATCAAGGTTCTCGACTTTAGTACGCTTCTACCTGGTCCTGTTTGCTCTCTTTTGTTAGCTAAATCTGGCGCTGAAGTGATAAAAATTGAGCGGCCAGTTGGTGGTGATGAGATGCGGTCTTATCATCCAAAATCTCATGAAGACAGTGGCAACTTTATCATTCTTAATCGCGGAAAAAAAAGTCTTGCCCTTGACTTAAAAAAGCCGGAATCACTTACTCTGATTTACGATTTAGTTAAGACTTGCGATATCGTTCTTGAACAATTTAGACCTGGTGTCATGGATCGCCTTCAACTAGGTTTTAATACCTTAAAGGAAATCAACCCTCGTTTAATTTATTGCTCCATTACTGGTTATGGGCAAACTGGGCCACTTGCAGCAGTTGCGGCTCATGACCTCAACTATATGGCACAGGCCGGATTACTTTCTTTAGTTGGCACTGGTGAGAACAATAATGTCCCGAGCCTCCCCCCCGCATTGATTGCGGATATTGCTGGTGGCGCTTACCCTGCTTTTATGAATATTTTATTAGCTCTACGGCAGCGTGACCTTACGAATGACGCTATTCATATTGATGTGGCAATGAGTGAAAACTTATTTGCCTTCCAATATTGGGGTATTGTTAATCGAGACTTATTAGGTAAGTCGCCCGGCTATTCGGATGATCTTGTAACAGGCGGCTCTGCGCGTTATCATATTTATGAAACGCAGGATCATCGATTCATTGCTGCGGCTCCACTTGAAGATAAATTTTGGGGCTTGTTTTGTGAGTTAATTCAATTACCTGAGCAGTATCGGCTACCGGGCGCCTCAAATAATGAGGTAACTCATGCAATTGCAACCATTTTCAAATCTCACACAAGCGACTTTTGGCAACTATTGTTTGAAGGTAAAGACGTCTGTTGTAACCTTGTACTTGGTCTAGATGAGGCGATGGCAGACCCTCACTTTAAACAACGTCATATTTTTGACCAGTTTATTAGTGATGGCGAAGATTTATTAACTGCCCTACCGCTACCTCTGGCAAAAAATCTATCTGATCCGACAAGTAAAATGTCATACCCACATTTGGGCGAACACAACGACGAATTTATAAAATAAAAAAGCACCGTTATAAACGGTGCTTTTTTCTAGTGCTTAATATTACTTAGCGGTTTCTTTTGCAAAACCGTTAAATTTCACTTCTACACGGCGATTTGGTGCTTCACACACAGTACGTGATACAGCGCGACCATTTACTTTCATGCCATTACATGTTGCAGGATTAACAACAAAGTTAGTTGCTCCATAACCATCATGACTCATCTTAGAAGGAGGAACACCCTTAGATGCTAAATAATCATTAACACTTTTTGCACGATTTTTAGATAAAGGTACATTTGTTTTGTCGTTACCTTGTGAGTCTGTAAAGCCACTGATTACAAGGCTATTTAAATCGTAGTTGGCTAATTTGACAAAAGCTGCGTCAAGAATTTGCTTACCCTTTGGTGTAATTACTGCAGAACCTAATGCATAAGCACCGTCAGCACCTAAAGTGAAAGTGCCTGAAACCGGTTGTCTTGTTTGAACAACTTGCTGTTGAACTGGGGCAGCCACAGGAGGAGTTGCAACAACAATTTTAGCTGGAGCGCCATCGCAAAGTGCATTAGCTGTAGCGGGAGTCCAAAAATTGTCTCTCCAGCAAAGCTCATCTGTACCATTTTTCCATACATAACCGTTTGCAGCGCCACTCCAGTTATCGTTTGCTGGTTGCTTATTCACTTCGTATGCAATGGGAGCAGCTTGAGCAGCCACTACGAATGAGGCAAGAGCTACAGCCGTGCCAAATTTGCTAAAATTGTTCATGCAAAACCTCCTAGATTTTTAATAAATTTACTTCAATGAATACTCTAATTTACATACAAATTGTTACGCTTTGATGCCTTGTAATAAATGTTGTTGAATGCATCATACATTGCAAACTTTACATTTTTGTATTGTTGTTTGTATACAACGCTCTATCTAAATACATTTACTTAGAAATGTTCTTTTTCAGACCAATATGTCACTTTTATCTAAAAATCTCCTGCGAATAATTCAAGACACAAACGTCTTTTTCAAAACATCGATAAAATAGCGGTTGGTCCAAATTTTTTAAATCTATGACAAATCATCTTAGCACTGCCTCCTCGGTCGACATTCAACCTATTCCAGTAGGTTTACCTATTCCTAACCGAAAAATTATTCGTGGATGGATTGAACCTTTTGCTGAAAAAGATACGGTGAAAGCTGTTTTATTACTCGCCATTGATATCTTGATTTGGTTGACACTGATCGCTGGTACTATTTTTATTGAAAATTTGCTTGTTAAGATTATTTTGGGTAATGTTGCGGGTTTTTGGATTGGTCGTCTTTTTATTTTGGGACATGATGCTTGTCATCAAAGTTATACTCCGCATCGTGAGCTAAATAAGGTTTTAGGGCGTATTGCTTTCTTACCTTCTTTAACGCCATATAGTCTTTGGGAAGTTGGTCATAATGTTGTTCATCATGGTCAAACAAATTTAAAAGGCTTTGATTTTGTTTGGGCGCCGGCCAGTTTGGCGGAGTTTCAAGCAATGCCAGTTTGGCGTCAAAATTTAGAACGCCTCTATCGGAGCGGCTGGGGTGTTGTTGTTTACTACATGCTTGAAATTTGGTGGAATAAGATGTATTTCCCAAATAATAAAAATATGCCTTCGACTCGTAAAGTTTTTTTAAAAGATAACCTATTGGTTTCTGCTTTCTGGGCCCTATGGATAGGTGTTCTTCTGTATGCGGCTGTTGCAACGGGTCAGTCAATTCTTGTGCTATTGATTTGTGGCTTTGTGATTCCATTTGCTTTTTGGAATGGCATGATTGGTTGGGTTGTTTATGTTCATCACACTCATCCTAGTGTGTCTTGGTACGACAATAAGTCTGAGTGGCTTCGCGCTCAACCGTTCGTATCTACAACGGTGCACTTAACATTTAAATATCATTTTGGTGTATTGATGCACCATATCATGGAACATACTGCTCACCATGTAGATATGGGTGTACCTTTATATAAGCTATCCTCTGCCCAGGACAAATTAGAAGAACTTTTACCTGAGAGAATCATTAAACAAGCCTTTTCATGGTCATGGTATTTTGAAACTGCCAAGCTTTGCAAGCTATATGACTACAAAAACAAATTGTGGACTGATTTCCAAGGAAATAAGACTGCTGCATCTATTCAGGTTGTGCTTAGCCCGCAATAATGGTGTCCTTTTAAAATTAGGTTAAAATAGAGTTTTGTTGCTTAGGCTGTAAAAAACAATGACTACAACGACTACTACAACGACGACGACTACATCTGCCACAACCGAATCAACTAGTCAGTCTCTAAAATTTTGCTCCTCCTGCAGCCGGGAAAAGAGACTTGATGGTGGGACATGGATTCCAACCAGCAACCGAAAACAACGTTGGATTTGCGCGAGCTGTCTATATAATCGCACCCACCGAACTGGGGCAATCAAGACTTAACACACGACTTAGTCTATTAAGTATGGGTTTGATCGTTTTTCATGGCCAAATGTCGAAACTGGTCCGTGTCCGGGTATAAAACTTATATCATCACCTATTGGTAATAGCTTTTGTTTAATGGAGTCTATCAAATCTTGGTGATTTCCTCTCGGAAAATCTGTTCTTCCAATCGACCCTGAAAATAATACATCTCCAACCGCCGCTATTTTAGAAACCTTATCTACAAACACTACATGTCCTGGCGTGTGCCCTGGGCAATGCACTACATCTAAGCATTGCTGACCAACCCATACCTGATCTCCATCACTTAACCAACGTTCTGGGATAAAGCTTTGACCCTCATGTTCAAATCCAAACCTTTTCGCTTGTTCTGCAAGTAACTCAATCCAAAATAGGTCTTCGTAATGTGGTCCAACAATTGGCACGCCTAAAGTTAGTGCTAACTCTTTGGCAGCAGAGCAATGATCAACATGCCCATGAGTAATTAATACTTGTTCTACTTTGACTCCCAATTGCTCTATCGCTGCATAGATTTTATCTAAATCACCTCCAGGATCTACTACCGCGGCACATTGAGTTTGATCGCAAATGAATATTGAGCAATTTTGCTCAAATGGTGTGACAGGTACGATTGCAATTTTTAAGGGCATGTCGTCATGATATCAATCTATTTCGCAGTATTTATTTTTCGGTTTCGCGGTTTTAATTTGTGTTTCAGGTTAAACTTGTTTTGTTGATAGGAGAGAGTGTATTTACACCGCCGAAGGCGCAATGCCCATAAACGCTCAGGCAAAAGGACTGTCAACATAAACACTCTGGAGAGTGGCATTTAATTGCCCACCGAAGGGGCTAACACTTACTTGTAAGTGCAATCTCTCAGGTATCAAGGACAGGGGGGCAACTATTAGGATTCCTATGGCTCCTATGCCTGCCCTTACAATTTTTAATGCTTCGCACCGCGCGCTTGGCGCCAAAATGATTGACTTTGGCGGCTGGGATATGCCTATTCATTATGGCTCTCAAATAAGTGAGCATTTACACACAAGGTCTAGCTCTAGTTTATTTGATGTTTCACATATGGCCGTTTTAGACTGTTTCGGGTCTGATGGCGCCGCTTTTTTACAATTTCTTCTTGCCAACAATGTTGACAAATTAACTACCGCTGGCCGAGGTCTTTACTCTTGTATGCTCAATGAGCAAGGTGGCATCATTGATGACTTAATTGTCTATCGACTTGAAGATCGCTTTCGTTTAGTCATTAATGCTTCTACCGCTGAGGGTGACATTGCGTGGATGAATCAATATATTGGCTCATTCAAAAATCTGAATCTTATTCCACGCAGACTGGGGTTAAAAGATGCTACAGATCCTGAGGTTTTATTGGCTGTTCAAGGCCCTCAATCTGAACAGGCTCTTCAGAGGGCATTTCCAGATATTGCAGAGCGTCTTGCGCAAATTACTTATTTTCATGTTCAGTTTTTACCAACACAGTTTGGCGATCTCATGTTTGCAAGAACTGGGTATACAGGGGAAGACGGTTTTGAAATCAGCATTCCTCTTCATCAAGGTCAAGCAGTTTGGGACTATCTATTAAGCCTTTCTTCTGGATTAAGT
>Ga0209188_1001844_pt1 | contig 16361 bp, 16 predicted proteins | sample C_130625_EF_Meta_FD_187307 | JGI IMG/M metagenome (GOLD analysis project Ga0209188, IMG submission 187307) | Freshwater microbial communities from Lake Croche, Canada to study carbon cycling - C_130625_EF_MetaG (SPAdes) (version 2) | ecosystem: Environmental > Aquatic > Freshwater > Lake...
ATATATTGTTTTATACAAAGTATGTCTATTTTTCCTGTGATTGTTTGTATAGCAAAATTAGAGAGTGATTATATAGAAGAATTTGTCAAATATCATTTAGCATTGGGATTTAAAAGAATATACCTTTATGATAATGAAGATATTCCTACATATGAAACTTTATTGTTTAATTATCATGACAATATTCGAATAAAACATTTACCTTTTAATAATTATGAAAAAGGTGTTCAATATATTGCTTTAGATGATTTTATTCAAAATCACATGTTTGTAGATAACGAAATTACACATGTAGCACATATTGATATTGACGAGTTTATTGTGTTGAAACGACATGAAAATATTTCTGATTTTATAAAGGAGTATATTGTTGGTGATTGTCAAGGAATTGATATAAATTGGCGTTTTTTTGGTTCATCAGGTCATACAAAAAAGTCTCAAATACCTAATACTTTAAGATTTACAATGTGTGAGAAACCAGGAAATATGCATATAAAAACACTTTTCAAAAAAGATTATTTTTTATATTTCAATTCTTGTCATGATGTTGTATTTTCACAAGGTTATACTAAATCTACAAAAAATAACATTATCGAAGGTCCTTTTAATAATGATATTGATTTTGAAACAATTCAATTAAATCATTATAAATGTAAAACATTACCAGAATTTAAATGTATAAGAAACAGAAAACGATCAGACATTGTAGAAAGAGAAATGCCTTATGAAAATGTTGAGGAAAGTTTTCATTTATACAATACAAATGAAATTGAAGATTTAACTGCTAAAAATTTTTATGAAAATATAATAAAGAACATATAATAAAGAATAACAAAAATAATTAAAATATTTTTCTATAAAAAAATATTTTATAAGAGGACAAACAAATCAATAATTACAAACCCTGTAAAGAAACTAGATAAAAGTGTCTTTGTCATAACGATGATTAAATGTTTCATGGTGAAGTGAAAATTGTCCAGGATGGTTGTAATGTTCATAAGGTTTGTCATCATTTTCGACAACGAGGAGAGGTGCAATAAGAGCACGATTCCCATTTTTGGTGAGAATCCAATCAGCGGACCATGGGGTTCTTTGTGGGTTTTCTTGGATTTTTTCTAAATATTTGTCGATAGAAAATTCCTCTAAAAGATGAATGGCTTGTTTTCTGGAAAGCATATACATTTGAGTTCCCCATAAATTGTCATGATAATAATGGTATCGATAAGGAAAGTTTTCTGTTGCTTCTTTTTTCAAAGGTTGATGATGATAAGTAATTTCAAATCCTGTCAAGTAACCAAGGAGTAAAACATCTAAATCTAGTGATTCAAAATCAGACAGAATTTGAGGCAGTAAGTAAACAAAATCTTTATGAATGAAAATATCGTCTTCACAAAAAATCCCATAAGGTAGTTCAGATTGATGAACAAAATCTTGAATCATTTTAAAATGTCCGTACATGCAACGACTTAATTCATATTTAGCAATAGAACGCCATTTTTCTTCCCATTGTAAAAATTCCTCGTCTTTGTCAGATTGATTTATCCAAAATTGACAAGATAGACCTAATTGTTCAAAACGGTTTTGCATAGATACGAGGCGAGTTTGATTATGACAAGTAAGACAATAAAAAGCAATTTGTTCCATTATTTTCTATAGAAAATGATTATAAAAATCGATATTTTACCTTATACTTTAATCCTTTACTTCATGTATATATGCCCAAATATTTTCATTTTCGAGGTCCTGATAGTCACTTTGATGGTCAGTTAGTAATGGAACAATGTCGTCATACGAAAGCAAATGGTGTAAGATGTAAGCGTCATGTGGTAATTGGTTTACCATATTGTTTTCAACATCGAAAACGATTAAAAGTAGGTACTTCTACCATTCCGAATTCTGGTTTGGGATTATTTGCAGACAATGGTTCTAATAATAATGATATTGTTTTTCAAAACAAAGATGAAATTATTCCTTATTATGGACAACAAGTGACTCGGAATGATATTATAAATAGGTATGGTACGAGTACAGCACCGTATGGTATTCAAGTAACCAATGCAAATTTCCAAGATGGTGCTTTGAAAAGAGGATTAGGGACTTTGGTGAATCACAAATCCAATAAAGATGCTAATGTGCGTTTTTCGGTAAAAAGAAACAAGAGAGATGTTGGTTTAGTGGCAACAAAAAGAATTCGAAATAAACAAGAATTATTTGTCAATTATGGAAAATCATTTAAATTACGACAACCAAGAGTATTTTATTCTACAAACCATTCTAAATATAGTCTTTAGGAATATTTTTTAAATTGTTTTTTTATAAAAACAAAAATATTTTGTTTATGTATAAAATGTTGAAACTAGTTTTAGGCGAGTTTATTGGTACTTTTATTTTCTTGTCAACTATTATTTTTGTAGTTGGACAGAGTCCGAATGATATTACTAATTTATTCAAGATAGGTTTAGCATTAATTGTTGTGATTGCCATTTATGGAAATATAACAGGAGGTCATTTCAATCCAGCAGTTTCTATCATGTTCTTTTTAAATAACCAACTTACTATAGACAAATTATTTTTATATATTTTAGCACAAATTGCTGGAGGTGCTGTGGCTTTATTAATATTTAAATTAATGACTGGTAAAAATTTCTAAATATTTCCTAAATACCTGTATAATCATAATTCATATGTTTATTATCATATTGTCTGTTATAATCTCTATTAGTACTACCACTTAGGAAATTGTAATAAGATGAATTTTCATCATTTAAATTATAATTATCATCTTTTCTATGATGGTGATGATCTTTTTTATGATGATGATGATGATGATGGTAATGATGATTATGATTATCATCATCGTTTGAATCATTGTTTTTGTTATTCTTATTTTTGTTGTTTTTTGAATTATCTATACCATAATATGTTTTAAAAATATCAGTCGTTTGATTATTGTTATTTCTGTTTACAGTATCTTTTTTATTTATAGTATCATCATCTTTTTTGTCATAATAATCACCATAAGAGGTAAAATAACCTTCATAGTAAACAAATGGACAAAAAAATATTGTAAGTATAATCAAAATAAAAAGAATTCCTATGATAACAACTATTTGTTTTTTCATATTATATATAAAGAAACGAATAAAAAACCTTTTTAAAACACAAAAAAATTATAATAATAATATATGTTCAAAAGTTTTTAATCCAAGTTAAAATTGATTTATAAAAATTAAATCCAGTATTGGAATATAATTTATTTAAAAATGAATAAAGTCATTACAAAATTTGAATTTAATAATGATGCAACTCTTTTGACAATATATAATTGTCATGATGATTATTGCGAAAAACTGTTTGATTTAAAGAATCCAACTTTAATGACGGATATACCCAATAGTTTAAAAGCATGCAGTAACAAAAATAATACGCTTGCTTTAGTCTTGTCTGTTTATAATTATTCTAAAACAAGAAAAATTTTGTATGATCAAGTTGAAATCGATTTTGACCAATCTAAATACCCAAATGTATTTGGTCCAAATATTGATACTATACTCTTTTGTTATTCTTTTCAAAAAATGATTTCTTTTCCTATGTTTCCCATAACTAGTTTTTTAGAAATTGGTGTTGGAAGTGGATTTATTTCAAAATATATTTTAGAAAAGAAAAAAAACATTAATTCCACTTTGATTGATATAAATCCAAATTCTATTGAATATAATTTGACTCATTTTCCAAATCATCATTTTCAAGAAACAAATAAATATTCATATTTTAACAATTTTAACAAAGTTTATAAATCACATGATGATAAAATAACTTTGATTCATGGAGATGCATTAATTTTAATAGATCTCATAAAAACAAAACAAATATCAAGATATGATTTAATTGTTTGTAATCCACCATATATTCCTATTGACATGGAAGAAGATATAGAATCGGAATTAGATTTTAATGTTGTACCCAAAAACTTTTTCCAAGGAACATATTTATTGAGGTATATTTTAAAAAATTTTGAAAACATTACCAACAATTGTTTATTAATGGGTATTTCATCTACCTCTTTTTGTATACCATTTGTAAAAAATGATTTAGAAAATCTAACTATTCATAATCATATTGAAATTCTTGTGGAAAGAAGGGTTCCATTAAAAGTATTTGATACCGAATTAAAAATTTGGATACATGACGATGAAAACATTAAAACCTTTTTAACCACTCATTCAAAAGAAAAAAATAATTTGGGATTTGAATCGGGTTGTATCATAATGGACAATATATTAACTCATGTCGTATATGTAGTCAAAATCCAAAAAAAATAACAAAAACAAAATACTTTTAAAAATTATAATTTAATGGAATTTTTTTTAGTGTAAATTCTTTTTAGTTGGAGTTTTTTTTTAAATTTGTTTACCAAATTTCGTTTCGATTTATTTTTTCCACCAACGGGTTCTTCTATATATCTTTTTATCAATTTAAATTTATTAATATTAATATTATCATAATTATTAGAACTATACTGATTATTGTTTGGATCAATAATTATTGCATCATTATCATTATTAATGATTAACCATTTATTATTATTATTATCATCATCTTTAAAAATAATTTTTTCGAGTGGTAAATTTTTCCATATTATTGAATCTTTTATTTTTTTATTTTTATTTGAATCTTTTTTATTTGATTTTAAATTTTCTGTATTTGATGAATCTTTCCATGTTTCATCTGATAAATGAACAATAACTAAAACATTATTATTTTGTATTAAATTTATTAAGTTATTAAAGTCAGAATATATAACAGTTTTAAATATTGTATTTTTATCAACAATAAATAAATTACGATCACTTACAAGTATTTCGTTTGCACTAGGTATAGGTCTGTTATTTAAATAGACAATTACATAGTTTTTAGAATCATACACAAATTCAGATATCATAAACGCTTCATAAAATAAGTTTTTTTCTGTATCATGAACATAAACGGATTCCACATCATTTTTCAAATCAAAAAAAAATCTGATATATTTATTATTTGAAAAATATAATAACAGCATTTCTTTGATAGAATTATAAAAAAAATCAACATTTGATGATTTTAAAAATGCGATTACATTTTTTTCAATTGGAGAACTTATACAACAATCGTATAAATCTGATTCATTATACAAGGTTTTTATTTTATTAACTTTATTTTTAAGATTTATAAAATTGTTATAATTATAAAAATTAAAAATATTATTATTATTATTATTATATTTATCAAAAATTTGCATAAAAACTAAACCTAAACTAAAAAAATCTTTGTATTTATTATATAAATAATAATTCCGTAATTGTACTTGAGTTGGCATATATCCAAGAGTACCAATGTCACCATATTTTGTTGAAATACATGTTTTGTTTTTTGTATCGTATTCACATGATAATCCAAAATCAATATATTTAATGTTTATTTCATTATTAGAATCTATATTAACTAATAGATTTTGTGGTTTTATATCCAAATGTAAAATCCCGATGGCATGTATTTTTTGTAATCCTTTCCAAAACTTCAAACATAAATCTTTAATTATTTCTTCATTTTTTATTTTATTCCATAATTCTGCATTGAATAAATAGTTGTTTAATATTTTCCAATTATTATGATTTAGGTCACCTTCAAAATAATCAGAAAATATATGATATAATTTATTTTCTGTATCATGCCAGTAACCGTAATAACAAGTTAAGTACTTGCAAGTTTTCTCATATTTATTTATGTTTATTAATAGTTTTTTTAATATTGAGATTTCTGTTAATGCATCTTCCTTAAAACTATTATCTTTTTTATAACTTATTTGTTTGTCTACAATACATTTTTTATTTCTACAATACAAATAAACTGAAGAAGAGCCTCCTGTACCTAATAATTGTTCGTTATCTTTATTATTTATAATATCTTGTATTTCATCTTTATTATTTATAATATCTTGTATTTCAGATATTTTAGATATTTCAGAAATCATTATTTATTTGTAGCAATATTTTTTTTTTAATCGATATTTACCAATTATTTTTATTGACGCGTACCATAGGTCCTTTTCTTTGTGATGAGAAATCAGGAGGTTCATCATTTTGAATATTTTTGGATAATTCCCAATATTCTTTGCTACCAATTTTAAAATCTGGATGTGATTGAGCTTTGTACCAAAAAATTTGGTCTGTTAGTTTATTAGATTTGGCATTGTTGTGAATAACTAGACATTCGTAATTTTCGGTTGTTTGATCCATAATGTTACAAAACAATTCAAAAGTTGGAAACATGGATGCATAATTTTCGTAAATGCGTCTACGATTTGAAGTAATATTTTCACGCAAAATAAATACATAATCAATATTGGTTCGAAGACTTGGTGGAATACCTAATGGATATTGCATGGCTAAAATCAACATGGTCTTCCAATGTCTTCCATTTAAAAACAATAACCTCATAAGTTTATCACGACACCATTTGTCATCATACAAACAATCGTCTAAAATTACAAAAGTTCTTGGGTCAATAGTAGAACGATTATATCGTTCTTGTTCTTGTTGCATTTGATATAAAGCTGTTCGTTGTCTTTTTAAAATATTTTCGATAATAAGACTATTGTATTCATCGTGAATAAAAATTTTTGGAACAATTTTACTAAAGAAAGGATTTGCAATTTCTGTTCCTGATATAACAGTACCAATTTGAATACTTTGATGATGAAATAAAAGATCACGAATAAGATAAGATTTACCTGTATCACGCTTTCCTATAAAAACAATAACTGGACCTTTGTTTTCATTCTTATCAAAAGTTATACTGCGCATATCAAATTTTTTTAAATCAAGAGAAGTCATGATAATATACTTAAACCGGATAAAAATGTATATTTTAAAATAACATACTTATTCAAAATATACATTTCATGTAAAGTCAAAAACTATAAAACTATAAAACTAATTGATTCTATGTGCAATCAATAAAGTATTGTCTAATGTATTGATGTCATTTGGAATTGTTAATAAAGAAAAAACAAAGTTTGGATAATGGACTTCCCATTCTTTAATTTTGGATTTTATAGCAGAAATATTATAGTCTAAAATATCTTCCATGACATAATATCCGTCTTTATTGATTTTATGTAGACTTTGTTCTAAAAAGAGAATATGAGCATGTAATTCATGTAATCCGTCTTCTACAATTAAATCAAATTCATGATCTTTTAAGGAGGGTTCATTCCATAATTGTTGAATAGAATTAGGGTCAGTTTGATCACAATAAAAGGTTTTAATACGATTTGTTTGAAACAAGATATTTCGATCAATATCAGCTCCAAAAATATAAGAATGAGGGAAATATTCAGCCCATCCATATAAAGAAGCTCCTGGTCTTCCATCAACGCCCATACTAGATGGCAAATAAGGGTTGTTTGTACCAATTCCTAATTCAAAAATTCGTAAAGGTTGATAACGAATATTTTGAAACAAATGATGATAACAAGTTGTGTAATTATATTTACATGTTTGAATATGGACATGCCCTTTATCACTTTTGTTTCTTCCCATAATTTCACAAAGAGGAGTGCTTATTTTTTCATTGAAAGATAAATCGATAGTATTCATTTTAAAGAATCTTTTCAATAAACTTTTTAAATCATTTTTATCAAATTACAATATCCAATAATTTATCATTATGGTCACTTTCATACCATTGTGGTTTCCATTCAAGTTTTTCTTGAATTTCTAACCAAGCCCAAAAGTTGACTTCCCATGTTAATCCATTTATTTTATATAAAAATTCAGGAAAATGTGTTTGATATAATTTGTAAAATTCTTTAATTTTATATTTATCACCAATAAAAAAAGTTCCACAAAATCGCCAATGAATAAGGTTTTTAATATCTTTTGGAGGGAATGACCAACAACCTGGAATAGCTAAATATTTTTCTGGTAAATTTTGTTGTGAAAGTTGTTGTAATTTTTGAAAAGAATTTTCTGGATTATGAAATAAATAGGCCATACTAAAATCTATCCAAGCAAAATGGTTTGTTTGAAAAGGATTTTTCAAGATGGCATCATGAACAAATTCTATTTTAGCATTCATCAATGTCAAATATTCTCGGGTATCTTTTTCATGATTTCGATTAGAAGGAAGATCCCAATCAATAGCTTTGCAAATTTGAACAATAGGTGTGTTATCATACAAAATGTCTAAAAGACAAATATTTGGATACTTTACAACAAGTTTTTCCAACCAAGGTGTTGTTGTTGAATCTCCATAAACACATATATTTAATCCAAGAGAAGCAATTTTTTCGAAATGACCTAATCTCCAAGAAGGTGGTTTATTTTCATTTTCTGATAAATGATAATAACAAGTAACAAAAGTAACCGCCATGATATTGTTTATATTTTTTGCAAATTTTTTATACTTTTTGTGTTCATTTTTTCTTTGTATTATAACAATTCTTGGCGAGAAAACAATCCTGTAAAGATTTATGGCAACCTTGTATAAAAAAAGGTAAATTAATTTGCGGCTATTTATTTGAAAAAAAAAGTCAAAATATGTAAATGTATAAAATAATATCTTTTGGTTATAGATGTGCAACAGCAACATTTTTACAAAAATTAAATTCAAAACATGAATCTTATCCGTTTGATTGGTTGGTTTCTAGATTGGATATTATAAAGGATTGTATAGAGACTGAATTTGTGCATTTTTTGAATGTGGACAATTATGTTTTAAAACAAACAAAAACACTAAATGTTGTAGATGGTGAAACTATTTATATATGCGATGAATTATCAGAAGTCAATACATTTTACAATAAACATTTATTAGATACGCATACATACAATTATAAATTAGTCATGAGTCATCGCAATACAAAAACGGATTATGATTATTATAAAAGATGTATTAATCGTTTGTATGAATTGCTTGCGACAGATATAAAGAAATATTATTTGTATTTTCATCCAATTCTTGGAATAAATGATTTTCATAAGAATGAGGAAAATGTCATAAAAGAATTAGATAATTTCAGTCAATTTATGGATCAAAAAACAAAAAATATTTTTGGAATATATTTTTTGCTTGTAAAGCATGATTCTCAAATTCCATGTATAGAATACAAATCAAAATCCAATTACAAGGTATTTTTATTGTTTTGTAACCGTGAATTTGTAGATGGGGGAACTCCTTTTTTAGGAAATTGTGAAAAAGAAGAAAACGAAGTGTTGCGAATTTTACAAACTATTTTGACTTAAAACTGATCTATATTTATACTAAGAAATAATCATTACTACCAGGACATATATGAATACCTAGATTGGAAAGAATACATATTTTCGATTTTTCTATTAAAAAGGTGGTTTTTGCCCATTTCCATTCAATGACTTCATGAGGTTGAATTTGTTCTATTTGGCAAATATAGCGGCAACGCATACCAATTAGTCCTGTAATACAATCATGTGTAGGTTCTAGAGAGGGTATACTTGCGTAGCTATTGTATCGAATAATGCAATCATAATTTGTTTTATGTAATTGAGAAACAGTTTTCATAAAATTATGTTGGCAATCATCCAAAATATATCGACCCGTCATTTTGACAATGAAATCGTCGTCTTTTATTTGAAATTCTTTTATACAACTGAAAACATCTTCTAATTCTTTGTATCCTTTATCTACATTTTGTATTTTATTGTTTTCTGTGTAATGTACTTGGCATCCAAGAAATTCCAAGTAGGTATGTCTTTTTCCATTATTTTCAACAATTACAATTTGAGTGTTTGGTATTGACAATATTTTTATTTTTTCTTGGAGTTTTTGAATACCGGTTTGATATTGATTTTTTCTTGTTAAATCATTTTCATCAAGAATGCAAGTTGTGACTATAAAATAAATCATGATTATTGTTTATGTGACCAAAACAATTCATGTGTTCTTGACGAAATACGCCTGTAAAGATTTTAAAATTAAAACCAAAAACCAGTTTAAATACAATACTTGAAATTTTCAAAAAAAATGGAGAATCAATGTTATTTTGTGAATAGTCGTGGGTTATTAAAATCATGTGATTTTCATTCCCCCAATCCACGATCGAGTTGGTGTTATGACAAGGACTTTTTATTGGAAATGGTTCGAGGGAACAATATGTTTGATGGCATGTCGATATATGTTTGTACGGATATGTTGCCATTTTTTATAGTAGACATTTTGCCTCATATTCGACATTATTTCTTCTTGGTGTCGGGTGATTCAGACGCAACCGTTCCACATGGTAATATTGATGTTTACAGTGATCCGAGACCTTTAGATCAAGGAGTTTGTGTTCAAATTGCGAACCATCCAAAATTATTGAAATGGTTTGCTCAAAATTTAATCTTTACAAGAAACAATACAATAGAGAATAGATTTCATGTTTATGATCCAGATGTTGTTTCCAAGATTTGTCAAATCCCGATAGGTCTAGACTATCATACTATATCGAATGATCCCAATAAGTTTTGGCGAGATCCATCAGAGGGAAGTTTGCCTATGTTTCAAGAGAGTATTTTGAAAGAAATTGGTTCAACTGGGAAAAGGTGGAAAGATCGTCTTTTAACGATTTATGTGCATTTTAATATAGGTGGTGAAGGTTGTCATAGACAAATAGCGTTGAATATGATTCCTCCCGAGTTAGTTCATCAGACAACTGATTTAGTACCACGAAGTCAAGTATGGAAAGAAATGGTACAACATGTATTTGTTATGTCACCGTATGGCGCTGGTCCTGATTGTCATCGAACTTGGGAAGCTTTGTCATTAGGATGTATACCGATCGTACAATCTTTTGGATTGGATGAAATGTATCGTGATTTGCCGGTTTTGGTTGTAAAAGAATGGAATGAAGTAACAGCCGAATTGTTGCAACAAACTTTGGACAGATTTCAATACGCGTCTTTTCAATATGAAAACTTGTCGTTATCGTATTGGGTACGACAATTTACACATCGCTACAATCATTCTTACATACAAAGATAATTATCATGATCACGATAGTCCGCGGCAGGCCGTTAAATCATAAAAACCCTGTAAAGACACTTGAGAAAAATGCGGTGAAAAGAATTTAAAAAGAAAAAGAATTTAAAAAAATATCTTTAATAATTATTTGTGGTATGAAATATAATTTGAGCCGTGATACGATTGAATCGATAGATTATAGTGAATATGAATATCCAGAGATGTTGGCTAATAAAAAACATTATAAATTATTATCTTATTTTTCAACTCTGTATAAAAATGTGTCTATTTTGAGTATAGATGAATCGACGGAAGTTTCAAGTTTGGCATTAGCTTATGAAAAGAGCAATATTGTTTATTCGGTTTCAAATAATCAGTATTTTGTAAGGAATATTCATGCATGTGAATACAAAGAGAATGTAAGAGATATTTTTGAAGAATGGAAAAATTTGATTATGTATCTTCCATTTATGTTTATTCATATGAGTCCAGAAAGAAGTTTAGAATGGATAAAATTGTTGCAAGAAAACCATTATGAGGGGTTTATAATATGTAATCACATTTGGTCAACGAAAGAGATGCGAGATGGATTTTGGTACAAGATAGAGGATTATTATCGTTATGATTTGACAGAATTTGGTCATGAGAATGGTACAGGTGTTGTAACATTTAATTCTCGTAGATTGTTTCCGAAATACGATTTATCAAATTGGACATTGGTGACGGCATATTTTAATTTGACGAAATTTTTTGATGCGACAAAAGAGATTCATGCAAGAGACAAGAATTATTATTTGAATCACGCTGTATCAACATTAAATTTGCCACATAATTTAGTCATTTATTGTGACCAAGAGAGTTTAGAGCAGATAAAGTCGATAAGACCAAAATATTTATGGGACAAGACTGTTTTCAAAGTAATAGATTTTGACAGTATTCGATTCAAGAAAAATGGAAATTATTTAGAGGATGATTTTCAATATTATCGTTCTAAAATTCTTATTAATCGAATCATTCATCCGAGTAGAGATCCAAGAAATACTCCAAGTTATTATTTATTTTGCATGAGTCGTTATACGATTCTGAAAGAAGTTATTGAATCAAATCCGTTTGGTTCTACTCATTATGCATGGATTAATTTTTGTATTGAGCGTATGGGATATAAAAATTTGGTTCATTTAGATGAGGCGTTGGATGTACATCGGGATAAGTTTTCTACTTGTTATATTGATTATATTCCTCCAGAGCATGTATTGAAGCCGTCTTTTTCTCAGATTAGTGGATGTAGCATGTGTAGTGGTTTCTTTACAGGAAATAAGGAATATATGTACAAGGTGTGTGATTTGATTGAAGACAAGTTTTTGTTTTTTATAAAGGAAGGGTATGGACATGCGGATGAGCAATTGTATAGTCCTGTTTATTTTGAAAATCCTGACTTGTTTGAACATTATTACGGTGATTACCAACAAATGATTATAAATTACAAGTATATTTATGAGGCACCAGACGAACCAATAACGCATTTTATACGGAATTCATTTGAAAATCAGTATCCGAATCATTTGAAATGTTATGAAGCTTGTTTATTTGTATTTCGATCTTGGGTTTTAGGTAAATGTGAAATAAGTCAAAATAGTATTTATCATTTGTTTTATTTTATGAATTTTTGTAAAAAAATATTAAAAATATTGGAATAATATATAATGTTTCAAGAATTAAAAAGAAGATTTAACAAATTAACAAAACGCAATAAAAGTAATCCAAATACAAATACACGCAAAAACAGAAACAGTATTTTACCAATTCCAAACAGTATTTTACCAATTGTACAAGAATCAAGTAATCCAAAAAAATATGAATATAATAAAAAACTTAATATAAATTTTTCATATGAAACAGATAAATTTCCAGATTTATCCAAATTCCCAGATTTACAAAAAATTGTTATTAATTTCAATCAATTAAATATTCCATTAGTTTTAACAGAAAATTTGAAAAAAACTTTAGAGGAAATAACAATAACAAACTTAATATACGATTTAGATTTAGATGTTTTTAAATATTATAAAAATCTAAAAAAAATATATATTTCAGATGTTAATTCAACAATAACTTTAAATGAAATAAATACAAAATTGAAAGATTTGTATTTAATAAATATTAAAATTTTAAAAATCGATTCTAAATTTGATAAAATAAAAAATAACTTACATTTTTATTTATTTAATATAGAACAACCAAATTTGTACTTTAATTCATTTATGAAAGGTTATGAATGTTGGGTTTTAGATAATAGAAAAAAAGTCGAAATAACATATAAAAATGGGGATATTTATAAAGGGTATTTGCATGAAGGAAAATTAAATGGACAAGGAACAGTTAATTTTGCAAATGGTTCAAAATATATAGGTGAAATACAAAATAATATAATATATGGTAAAGGAATACTTTTTCATAATTATAAAGTGTATGACGGTTTATTTAAAGGAACATCAACAAACCCTTTAGGATTTTTTAATGGAACTGTTAAAAATTTAAATAGCCATAAAACTAGTGAAACTATATATAATGGTATAATAACTAATGATACAATAAAAGATACTATATTTAATATTAATAAAATAAATCCAATAAATAATAATGAAAATAATGAAATAAATCCAAAAAATAATAATGAAAATAATGAAATAAATATAAGTAACTCATCATCTATTAGTGATGATTCATCATCTATTAGTGATTATTCATCATCTATTAGTGATGAGTTATCATCTATTATTTATCACTCTAGAAACTATAACCCATCATCTAAAAAATTTTCAACAAATTATAAAAAAATAGATGATAAAAAATTAAAACAATTAATAATAAATGCGGAAGACAAAGAATCAGCAAAATTAGGAGAAGGAGGATTTGGAAAAGTTTATTTATGTGAGAATAAAGATGAAAATAAAAACAAATGTTATAAGTTTGCATTTAAAAAATTTAAAAAATTTAAAGAAATGTCAATTGAAGAAGAATTTTACAACAATATCGAAATTTTAAATATTTTAAAAAAACATTGTTCAGACTATTTCTTATGTTTTTACAAACCATTAATAATTAATAATAATTATTATCTTTTGTTTGAATATTTAGATTATACTTTAACTAATTTTCTTGAAACTGATTATTATAAAAAAAGTGAAATAATTTTGAATAATTACATCATTATAAAATTAATAAAGGGTATTGAAAAATTACACGAATTAGGGATTTTACATTTGGATATAAAGCCTTCTAATATAATGATTCAATTGCCAGAAGATTCAATAGATTTAATGGAATATTATGATTATGAAAAAATAAAAGTAAAATATACTGATTATGATTTATCATGTATAATAAATTCTTGTTGGAAAAAGATTAAGGGTACACCAAATTATTTACATCCTATTATATATTATCAGAAATTTTATACTCCTTCAATTGATTACTTTGCATTGACAATTACTTATTTTAATATTATATATAAATGTAGTCCAGAACAATACATTAACAAAAAGTTTAATTGTACAATAAATAAAGATATTAAAATACGATATTTTTTAAATTTTTTACCAAGTATTATTTTATTTATTCATTTAAAATTAGAAGGAAATAATACTAATTTAAATAATGATATTTTAATTAATTTATTAAATAGAACAAATATAATAAAAAATAATAATATTTTTTGTTATTATTATAATAATAATAATAATGAAAATTTAATAATAATTGAAAACAGATTATTAGAAATTAAAGATTTTAAATATTTTTTGGGTCAGATTAATCCATTTTTTAAATATGGAAAATTTAAATTTAAATTTAACCAGGTTGATATTTTAAATTAAATAAATTATTTTTGTAAAGGTATAAAAGAATAAATTTAGGATATTTTATGGAAGAGAATGTTGTTGAAAAAATTCGTAAAACATTAACAGAATCTCATAGTATGGATATTCATGGAAATATGATACATCTTGAAATATTTCAAAAGGACAAGACAGTTTTTATGAATATTTATGAGCAAGATGAATGGGCAGATATAAAATCTTCTATAGATGTTCATTTATCACAAGTTTTAACAAGGCAATGTCCATTGTGTTTAATTACAGATACTAAAAAGTTTATGCGTATTTCTTGTCCAAAATGTGCTTTTTATTGGTGTAATGGATGTTATATGAAAATGATTCGTAAAAAATGTTTTCATGAGGAAATTAGTTGTCCTAGTTGTGGTGATTCTTGTATTGATAAAAAAACTTGTTTTATGGAAATGGAATAAGACAAATATATTATTTAATTAAAAATATAATTATAATTTAAATGGAAATTGAAGAAGATATAATTGAGAAAAATTTTATTGATAATAATGATAATAATTTTACATTATTTTCATTAGAAGAAATTAAAGAATATGTAGAAAATAAAAAACAAGGGCAAGAAAAAAACAATATATTAAACATAGATTTTTCAAAAAATAATTTAAAAAAATTGCCTAAATACATTTGTGATTTAAAAGAATTAAAAAGTTTAAAAATTTCTTTTAATCCAATAAAATCTCTTCCTAAATCCATAGGTAATTTATCTAATTTAAAACTCTTAGTTTTAAATAATAATCAATTAATTAGTCTTCCTGAAGAAATAGGTGAATTAAAAAATTTAGAAGAATTAAGGGTTGCCTGTAATCCAATAACAGAAATTCCTGAATCAATAGGTAATTTAACAGAATTGATATCTTTATATTTAGACGATAATGAATTAATTAGTCTTCCTGAATCAATAGGTGATTTAAAAAATTTAACAACATTAGATTTGAGTAATAATAAATTAATTAGTCTTCCGGATTCTATAGGTAATTTTAAAAAATTAGAAATATTAAATTTAAATGATAATCCATTATTTGATGAATTAAGTGTAGATACAATAATTAAAAAATTACCATACTCTTTTATAAATATTTTAGAAAAACATATAAATAATTCTTTATTTATTGTTAGTCACCTAACAGAAGACAATATCCAATATATATATGACCAATTACCAAATGTAAAGAAAGTTGATAATATAAAAAGACTTATGAAACATTATTCATATTTCAATAATGTTTTAAATTATGATGAACCAATTATGAAAAAAACTAAAACAGAAAAAATTATACCACCTGCACCACCTAAAGGTGGTTTAAAACGACAAAAAACAAATAAAAATAAAAAACGACAAAAAACAAAACGAAAAACAAATAAAAATAAAAAACGACAAAAAACAAATAAAATTTATATATAAAGTACATGACAGAATACTTAGATCTAAGTAGTTTA
>Ga0209188_1001846_pt1 | contig 16358 bp, 14 predicted proteins | sample C_130625_EF_Meta_FD_187307 | JGI IMG/M metagenome (GOLD analysis project Ga0209188, IMG submission 187307) | Freshwater microbial communities from Lake Croche, Canada to study carbon cycling - C_130625_EF_MetaG (SPAdes) (version 2) | ecosystem: Environmental > Aquatic > Freshwater > Lake...
TGGAATTCTTGAGAAAGGGAGCGCAGCGACGATAATCGCCATCAGCAACCAGCTAACTCCTAGCGACAAAAAGAAAAAAGCTGCGAAACTTCTGCTCTTGTTTCGAGCAGCAACTCCAACAAAATAGGCGGGAACAATCCAGACGAACAGCAATAAAAGTAACCACAAAACGATGTACGTCGCTATGAGTGTTTCAATGTTCATACCCGCCCCTTATTGTTTCCCAAACATTGATTCGTATTGGCAAGACTACCAAAACCAAACGTCGGAGATGTTATGAACGCCCTCCGGTGAGCGACCGGCGCCCTATTCATATACAATGTAAGCGTTTGCAATGGAGCGAGGTTAAACGTGGGTTTGAAGTTAGTCGACAAGTGGATTTGGGACAGCTGGTTTGTTTTTGACGGCACCCACTATCACGCTTACTACCTGAGCGCGAGCCGAGCCTTGGGCGACCCGCAGCGACGTCACCGCCACCCAATTGTTGGGCACGCAATATCTACCGACCTAACCAACTGGACAGTCGTTGTTGACGCTCTAATCGTTAGCGAATCACCAGCTTTTGACAGCTACACGACTTGGACCGGTTCGGTTGTGAAGGGCGATGATGGCTTGTGGTGGATGTACTACACCGGCACGAGTCGCGAGGACGGCGGCGACGTTCAAACCATCGGCGCTGCGACCTCAAGCGATCTTTATACCTGGACAAAACTCGGCCCCGAGGCACTCGTTAGGGCCGATGAACGCTGGTATGAAAAGCTTGGGCAGAGCAATTGGCCTGACGAAGCTTGGCGCGATCCTTGGGTTTTCAAGACCGAAGCTGGGCGACTCATCGGTGGCAAAAAATACAACGAGGATGCCGGCATCCTCGACCTAGCCAACTCGCAGGCGCTTTGGCACATGCTCATTACAGCTCGGTCAAACCAAGGTCCGGTGGCTACGCGCGGAGTGATGGGACACGCAATTTCTGTTGATCAGCGCAACTGGCAGGTCTTGCCGCCGTTGGGTGAGGTCACAAACGATTTTGGTCAACTTGAAGTTTTTCAGTTTGAAATTGTTGACGGGGTTCCCACCGTTTTATTCTGTTGTGGTTGGCGTGAAATCTCGCCTGAGCGCCAGGCTGCATTTGGGCAACGGGATGCTTCATACTCGTTTTCGGTCGACCAAGACCTCTCTGCAATCGATTACAGTCGGGCCAGGGGTTTTGAGCACGCACTCTTTTATGCGGGGCGTTTAATCGAGGGGCCGGACGGCTGGGTTTTGATCGGTTTCTTGAACAACGCAGGACCAAATGGCGAATTCGTAGGCGAACTGAGCGACCCGGTTGCTGTCACGTCGACCATCGAACACGGTCTAGTGCCTAAAGGCTAGTCAACAGGCAAAAAGTTACTCTTGAAGGGTGACAGAAAACTCCGGCACGTCGACCAGCCTGCAAGCCGCTTGGCAAAGTTGGCACGATGAAATTCGGGCTCTCGGTGTCACTAATCCGCTGCTTAGTTTCGAGCTGAATCCCCAAACTCAAATCGACCTAAACCGGGCACATCCGAGTGGTATTTCGCAGTTGATTGGCTCGGGCAGTGCTGTGCTCTCGAATTTGGTTCGAGAACCGTTGAGTCTTTCTCGAGCGTTGAACACCGCGCGCCGGGTGCACGCCAAGGGCAGCGAGTTGCTCGAACACTTTGGTCTCAACAGTTTGTTTTTGACTGCTGGCCTAGCGAACCTAGAGCCCGATGGCTTCGACCTTCGGTTGCCGATTCTGCTCAGGCCAGTTGCCCTAGTTACCAACGGCGACGACTTTGACGTGCAAATGCTCGGTCCGGCAATCGCCAATCCATTCCTGATCAAGCATTTTGAGATTTGCTACGGCATAAACCTGAGTGCAACCACCATTGCCCGGCGCGCTGAGTCAGCTAGCGAACTTTTGCCGATTGCGGTTTTTGATTATCTCAACCAGGCGCTCGGTGAGGGTGGCAAGCCTGAGCTCAGCAACCTTTTAGCTGTTGGAAACTTTGTTTTGGAACCCGGATCGCTGCTTGACGATTTTGCGCGCACAGAAACCGCACTCCTTCGCCGCATCGCTGGCCAACCCGACAGCTCAAATTTGCCAGCGCGTGAAATCAGTGGCGAACCACTTTTGATTGCCAACGCCGATGAGGCCCAGAAACGTGTGGTCGGTCGAGCTGTCGCCGGCCACAGCTTCGTGGTTGAAACTTTGCCAGGATGTGGGTCGACTCAGCTTGTTGCAAATGTGGTGGCAGCTCTTTCGGCTGAGGGCCGCCGGGTTTTGGTCTTAGCTCCAAGGCAACAGACTCTCGCCGAAGTTGCGGAGCGGTTTGCCGCTTTGGGGCTTCCGGGCCTTGCGGTTCGCTCGAGGCACGCTTGGGTCGACGTGATATCTGCAATCTCTAGAAACGAGAAATCGCAGCCCGCCGACTACCAGGCTGCTCTTGCCGCCCGGTCATCGGCCGAGAAGCCACTTGCCAACTATTTTCAAAACCTCAATCAAAAAGATTCGTTACTCGGAGTCTCTGTTGTTGAGGTTTTTGAGCAACTTGCTCGTCTTAGCGGCTCTGCCAAATCGCCAGAAAACACCGCCCGCATCGATTCCGAGTTTTTGCCAGCTCTAAAGAACCGCGAACGCGCACTCGAACTTTTGCAAAAAGCTAAGCTGCTCGGGGAGTTTGACTTTGGGCCTCAAGACACAGCTTGGTACCAGGCAAGGTTTGAATCACCAGCCCAGGTCGATGAGGCTCTCGGGCTCGCGGTGCGACTTCGCGACGAGGTTTATCCCGAGCTAGCCGAAAAGCTCTCAGAATTTATTACCGGAGCTAACCTTCGATCGGCTAACTCGGTCGCGGAGTGGGGAAAATACCTCGAACTTTTCATCGGACTTCGCGAGACCCTCGACACGTTTGTTCCTGACGTTTTCGACCGCTCCCTAACCGAGCTGATTCAGGCTACCGGTTCGAAACATCCGCGCGGTGAAATGTCGGGAGGAACCCGTCGTCGCCTCAAAAAGCTTGCTAAAGAGTATGTGCGCGCAGGAATCAACGTGGGCGATTTGCATGCGGCCCTGAGTCGAGCCCAGGCTCAAAACGAGATGTGGCAGGCGTTTGCAATCTCGCCTACTCCGCCTCAGGTCCCTGCAGGCATTCGTGAAGCCGAGCAAACCTATCGCGTTTTGGTTCGCGATCTTGACTTGATTCAGCAGCACCTTGACCCTGATTCGGGCGAAGAAGCCTTGGTTGACCTGCCGCTTCAAGATCTGAAGGCCAAGTTGCTTTCGCTAGCCGAGAAGTCACCCGCCCTCGAGAACCTTGGCGAGAGGGCCGGAGTAATGGCGGAGCTAAGAGGGTTGGGCCTAAGCGGACTGTGTCGCGAGCTAAGTCGGTTGCACTGCGCTCAAGAACACATTTTGCCTGAGCTTGAGTTGGCTTGGTGGCGGTCTTGCCTTGAACACCTTTTGTTGGGCTCAGCGGCTTCGATTGCGATTGATTCAAACGCGCTAGGTGAACTAGAAACCGCATTTGCGTCGGCAGACGAAAACGTTATCAACTCGGCCGTTGGCCATCTCGGGTCAGACCTGGCGGCGAGTTGGAAGGCAGCGCTGGTCAACCAAAGTTCAGAGGCGGCAGCAATAAAAACGCTTTTGAGAGCCGGCTCGGCGACGTTGCCCGAGTTGTTGGCCGCCGCTCCAAATCTCTTTTGGTCGCTGACCAAGACCGTGATGATGTCGCCATACGAGGTAGCCGACCTGCTGCCTAAGGAATCGTTTGGGCAAGAGTTTTTCGACGTCGTTTTGTTGCTTGATTGCGCCGGCTCAACGGTTGCCGAAAACCTCGCAGGGCTGGTTAGGGCTAAACAGGTAATCGGGTTTGGCGACGACGCCATTGCGTCGGCCGATGGTTTTGAAGTTGAAGCGCGCATCGAACCGTTAGGGCGCGAGCAAGCTGTCGATTCAGCTTTTTCGGTATTGCGAAAAACTTTTGACGTCGAGGTTCTCAGGCGCAGCTACCGCAAGGGCGGGCAAGCGCTAGGGGCCGTCATCAACCGAGAGTTTTATCAAAATCGAATCATTTTCGAGCCCGCCGCAGACGAATTCTTGGGACGCCAAAAAGCAACTCTCGAGCTGGTGACCGAAAACAATTTCGCCGAGGTGAACGGCAGTTTAGAAAGTCTCGACAGTGAAGTTTCGCGCGTTGCGGAGTTAGTTTTCAATCACGCCCTATGGCACCCAGAAGAGTCATTGGTGGTAGCTACTCCGTCGGTGAAACACGCTAACCGGTTAGGCCGCGCGATTCACGACGGGCTTATCGCTCGCCCCCAATTTCAGACCTTTTTCGAAGCTCATGGTCGCGAAAAATTCGCCGTGCTTACTCTCAAAGAGTTAAATCACCGAACAAGTGACCGGGTTATTTTTTCAGTCGGATTTGGTCGCACCCAACACGGCGAGGTTCTGGCCGATTTCGGTCAGCTGAGCGAATCTGGCGGCCGTCGCCTTCTCGCAAACCTTTTGGTCAGCGCTCGTCGTCGAATCACGACCGTAAGCTGCTTCTCCGCGGTCGATTTGCAGAAAATCGAGTTACCAGAGGGAGCACTATTGCTTCGAGACCTCCTGAATTCCAGCAACAACAAATTCGGCGGTGAGCTGGGGAGCGCAGAACTTTTGTCTGACCTCGCGATGAGAATCAAAAAACTTGGCATCAGAACCGAATTTGACCTTGGAGGCAGACTGCCTCTGGTTGCGAGTTTTGCAAAGTCTGCGATTGCGATTTTGCCTGACTCGGAGGTTAATTTTGCCGAGGCTAGTTATGAGGTTCGACTTCGCCCGCAGCTTCTAAGGGACCTCGGCTGGCAAGTGATGAGGGTGAGCAGCTTCGAGCTATTTGCCGAACCTCAAGTGATTGCACTTCGAGTCGCTGCAGCGCTGGGCATAAACATGCGCGAGAAGCCGATGTCACTTTTTGACGAATCAGATCGAGCTTTCGAAGACACCGACCTGGCTTGGGGTGAGGCTCCTCAGAGCAACGATCAGCGATTGCGCGACGACAAGCCACCACACTGGGGCTAAACCTTTTTGAGCTTTTAGCTTTCGCTAGCTTTCGAAGCTGCTCCACCGGCTTTGGGTGCAGAGTTTGCACCAGAATCGTTTCGATAAAAACCAGAGCCCTTAAAACTAACGCCCACCTGGCCATAAACTTTCACGAGCGGGCCACCGCAAGTCTCACAGGTCTCAAGTGCTGCGTCGGCTAGCGATTGCTGAACGTCAAACGCTGTTTCGCAGGCTTTGCATTTATAAGAGTAGGTTGGCACGTCTCTAATCTTAAGCGCAGCGCCACCGAAGCCCTAACCGTGCTTGAGGCGAACTGTCTGTGTTGGGGTTACGACGAGGTCAACTCGCCGGTCGTGCGGTTCAACCGGCAACGACTCAAGAACTTCGTGGTCATAGACCAAACCCACCAGAGTGGCACTTGTTTCGCTGAGGGCGCGGTCGTAATAACCCTTGCCCTTACCAAGCCGGTTTCCCACCGTGTCAATGGCTAGAGCTGGAACAACAATAAGGTCCACCGGTTCAAGAGACACCGCAGGCCCGTGCGGCTCAGCAAAGCCAAAAATCGACTGCTTAGTGGTGTGCCCATCAAACTCCACCCAGTGCAAACTTGCGTCGGGGTTTGCCACCGGCAACAGCAAGGTGAGCCCAGCATCCAAGCACCATTGAATGAAATCGCCCACATCGGGCTCGGCACCAAAAGGCAAATAGCAAGCAACCCGGGCTGATTTCAAATCGGTTGCAAGCTCAATCAAACGGTGAGCGATTTCTGAACGCAACCTTGCTCGCTCGTCTGGATGCGAGGCCAAGTGAATGTCAAACTGTGCGCGCCAAGAATTCAGACTTTTGCGAAGTTCGGCTTTGCGAGCTGCATTGTCGTCAACGTTCATGGCACTAATCTTGCCATTGTGGGTTCAACAATCAGGCTAACCAGCAACGACGTCTCGCTAAGAGTAGTGCGCATGCGCGACGCAAAAACTCTAGAAATGTTGGTCCTAGGCAATCGAGAGTGGCTTCGCCCATGGGAGGCAACTAACCCTGAAGCACCTCTAAGTTTTGATTTTCGCGGCATGGTTCGCACGCTCATGCGTCAGTATGACCAACAAACTGGAGTTCCGCTTGTGGTCGAGGTTGAGGGCCAAATCGTCGGTCAGGTCAATGTCGCAAACATTCTCTATGGGGCAGTTTCGAGCGCGGTAATCGGATACTGGGTGATCCCAGAAGTCGCAGGCAGGGGAGTAACCCCCAAAGCGGTTGCGCTCACGACCGACTACCTCATGAAAGATGTGGGTTTGCATCGAGTCGAAATTAACATCGTTCCCGAAAACACCAAAAGCCTTCGGGTAGTTGAAAAACTCGGGTTTCGCTATGAAGGTTTGAAGCAAAAATACATTCACATTAACGGAGCCTGGCGCGACCACTACGTTTTTGCGTTGACTCGCGAAGACCTCAACACCGGCGTATTAGATCGTTGGCAACGTGGATTGGTGCCCAAGCTGGAATATCCGTGGCAGACACGCAGCTAACCTGACTCACAGCTCTAGGTTCGTCTCATATCTTTGACTTATGAACTTTTCAGGAATCGGCGGACTAACAATCGCAGTCCTCGCCATCCTGTGGATTTTTGTTTTCATCCCGTCGTGGTTCAACTCCTCAGCCGAACGGCGCGAGGAATCGAACGTTGCAAAAGTAGCTAAACGGGCGTCAATAGCTGCTCGCAAACCTATTTTGAATGCCCCGAAATCTAGAGCGGGTTCTTTGAGCGAACAAATTCATAGAGCTCACGACCTGAAAAAATTTTTTGTGACCCTGACCTGGATGTTTGGTCTTGCCACCATCACGCTTGCTGTTATGGCAACTAAGTTTGGTTTCTTGATGCCAATCTCAATCGTCGCTGGCTTGCTCGCCGCCGCTGGCATTCGTGCATCAGTCATGGCCGCAGCAGTCGAAAAACGGCTGTTGGTCGGGTCAATTCGTTCTCGTAGCGCCTCGGCTGCCCTCGCTTTTTCGTCGAACCTTAAAGCGCAAAACGAGATCAACGCCAAGGCTCGTGCAGCCGAGTTGGCTAAAGCCGCAGCTCAGGCGCGAGCCGCCGAAGATCAGCGGGCAGCCGAAATCGCTGCTCGAGCCTTCACAGTCAAACCGGTTCCGGCGCCGACCTACGTCGGGCAGTTGGGCTCGCTTGAAGCACCCGCGCTGGCCGAAGTTGTTGAACTGCCTGAGCGAGTGGATGCTGCAAAACCACAAACCATCGATGGTGAAACAATCATCGAAATCATGCGGCGCCGACGAGTTAATGGTTCGTAACATTCACTTGAACCTGACGGCTTTTATTTTTTATTTCGCTAAAGTTGAAACGCACGAGCCCACTATTTTTTGAAAGCGAAATCATCATGGCCCTGTTCGACCGCATCAAAGGAATCTTCAACCGCAACGCACCTGACGTTGCAAAAGTTGCCACCTCGCTAGCCAAGGACGTTGCCGTAGAAGCCAAGGCTGCCTACGAAGACGTCAAGGCCGAAGTTGCTGCAAAAGTTGAGGCGGCCGAAAAGAAGGCCGCAGCTGCAGCCAAGACAGCAGAGAAGAAAGTCACAGCAGCGACTAAGACTGCAGAAAAGAAAGTGACGACTGCAACTCGCACGGCTAGCAAAACCGCTCAGGCTGCGACCAAAGCTGCAACTGCCAAGGTTGTCAAAGCTACCGCTGCAAAGCCTGCTGCAAAGGCCCCTGCTAAGCCAGCTGCAAAGGCACCTGCTAAGCCAGCCGCTAAGCCTGCTGCAAAGCCTGCTGCAAAGGCCCCTGCTAAGCCAGCTGCAAAGGCACCTGCTAAGCCAGCTGCAAAGCCAGCTGCAAAGCCTGCTGCCAAGCCTGCTGCAAAGGCCCCTGCTAAGCCAGCCGCTAAGCCTGCTGCTAAGGCAGCCGCTAAGCCTGCTGCTAAGCCTGCTGCAAAGGCCCCTGCTAAGCCAGCCGCTAAGCCTGCTGCTAAGGCAGCCGCTAAGCCAGCCGCTAAGCCTGCTGCTAAGGCAGCCGCTAAGCCAGCCGCTAAGCCAGCCCCGAAGAAACCTGCCGCTGGCAAGTAGTTCTTGAAAAAGTCGGTGACCACGAGGTCACCGACTTTTTTCTTTGACGGTGTAATCTCAAGCCATGATGTTTCAACGCAGGAGTTTTGTTTTAGGTTTTGCGTCGGCCTGCGCGCTGCTATTTGCCACGTTTGTTGTTTCAGGTGTTTCTAACGCTGGTTCTAAGGGACCAGTTTTTTGCGTAAACACCAAGACAAAAGTATTGACCTACCCCGGTTCGTCACGTTGTGGCAAAGGCACCAAAGCCGTTGCATCCGTCGCGCAAGGTTTGACTGGACCCAAGGGTGACCAAGGGCCGCAGGGCCTTCGAGGTTGGCCGGGAGTTTCAGGAGCTAGCGGCGCGCCTGGATCAACTGCTTCGTATTCCGTCTTAGATCAAGACGGCAACAACTTGGGTCAGTTGATCGGTGCTTACGCTTGGGCTGCCGGGGCCACCAGAGCCGCGACGGTTCTTCAAGAAGGCGTGGTTGTGACCTACGCGAGCATGGGCGAAATTCGAACCTCGCCGGATCAATATTTCAGTTTTGCCGAGGACTGCGCCGGGCCAAAATATCAACCCGACTATTACCTTGCAGGGCAACAAACGCCGACTGCAGCCTGGCCAATATTCATGCGAAACGGCTCGGGAATGGCCCCGGGCGAAGTTCAGGCGTTAGTCTCAGCGACCTCTGACCCTGTTGCTGACGCTCCGTATTACTGGGATGGAAGCATTTGCTTTAAGATGGCGGACCAACCATCCGACCCCGCCAGCGGGTTTCCGCCGATTGGCACCAAGTTTCAAGAGCTAAAAGTTATCGCGACTCTTCACGATGCGACCGGCCCGCTGCGCATAATGCCAAACTAGCCAAACTATCCGTCTAGCTAAGACTTGCCAACCGACCACTTGGCAGCCGACTCAAGCGTTGGGTGCTGAAACTTAAACCCGGTGGCGACGAGTCGATCTGCAGACATTTTTTGGCTGCAGAGCAAAAGCTCGTCGGCGCCTTCGCCAAACGCGAGCCGCAAGGCAAAAGCCGGAACCGGCAAAATTGTTGGCCGGTGAAGCGCTTTGCCGAGCGCATGCACAAGCTGCGCGCAGGTGGCGGGTTCAGGTGCGGTTAGGTTGTAGGCGCCCGAGGCATCCGATTGATTTATTAGGTGGATGATGGCAGCAGCCTCATCGGGCAGGCTGATAAACGCCCACCACTGTTTGCCAGAACCTAACGGCCCGCCGACGCCGAGGCGCACTAGTGGCAGCAATCGCCCTAGAGCGCCGAGTTTGCGTGACATCACCATGGTTGTGCGCGCCAAAACCACACGGGTTTTGCTCGAGGCCACCAGCGCCTCGGCCTCCCACTTGCTGGCGAGCTCGGCCAAGAAGCCGGTGCCTACCGGTGAGTCTTCGGTTAGCCATGTGTCGCCGGCGTCGCCGTAGATTCCTGAGGCCGAACCGCTAACCAAAACTTTTGGAGGAGTCTTGGCGGCCAGAATCGCTGAAACCAAAAGTTTTGTGGTTTCAACTCGCGAAGAAATTAGCTCTTTCTTATAGCTGCGAGTCCAAGGCAGTTTGCCGGTGGTTGCGCCAGCCAGGTTTGCAACGGCGTCGATGGTGTTCATAACCTCAGGGTCAATCACGCCTCGAATCGGGTCGTAGCTGACCTCAGAGGTGTCGCGAGCAGGTCGACGAACCAAACTGATTGGCTCATGCCCCTGTGAAATGAGTTGGCGCCGAACTTCACTGCCAACGAGACCGGTAGCCCCCGAAATTAAAACTCGCACGGTGGCCTAAAAGTTGTCTGGGTCTGGGCCATTGCGCTCTCCAGTTTCAAGGCCGGCAATCGCGGCCATGTCGTCTGCGTCGAGGCTGAAGTCAAACACGTCGATGTTCTCGGCCATGCGGTCAGCGTGAATGGTTTTTGGAATCACTAGGTTGCCAACTTGGATGTGCCAACGAATGGCTACCTGGGTAGCGCTCTTATGGTGTTTGCGACCAATGTCACCCAAAGCGCCGTCAACTGAGAGGGTGCCGCGGGCAATCGGGGCCCAAGCTTCAGTCGTGATTCCGTGGGCTGCGTGAAAAGCTCGAGCCTGAGCCTGCTGAAAAGTAGGGTTCAGTTCAATCTGGTTGAGAGCCGGAACCGTGCCAGCCGTGCGGCCATCCTTGCCAGCAGCGAAGAGTTCTTCGAGGTGCCAAGGGTGAAAGTTTGAAACGCCGATGCCACGAACTTTGCCTGACTCTAGTGCCTTTTCAAAAGCCGCCCAGGTTTCAACAAACTTGCCCAGGGCCGGCGATGGCCAGTGAATCAAAAGCATGTCAATGTAATCGAACTGCAGTTTTGCTAAAGCTTCATCAATGGCAACCAGAGTGCTGTCGTAACCCTGGCGGTCATTCCAAACCTTGGTTGTTACAAAAATGTCTTCTCGAGCTACCCCGCTGTTGCGAATGCCAGCGCCAACCTCAACCTCGTTGCCATAAATTGCTGCGGTGTCGATGCGACGGTAACCGCGTTCGATTGCGTCTTCAACAACTTTGACGGCAACATCCTGTTGAACTTTGAAAACACCGAGACCAAGCTGTGGCATCAGCTGGCCGTTGTTTAGCTTGATTAGCGGATTGTCGGCTGGGGTGAAAGTCATGCTAGCTCCTTGAGGGGTCCATAAAGTGGGTTCCATTGCAAAATAACACGCTCGCCGATAAAGCCGGCGATGTCAAACGGATCGTTATCTAAGAGGTTAGAAAGTTCGGCGGCCGACTCGGCTACGAAGAGCAGCAACGCACCGTCAAAATCAACGAAAGGTCCACTTGAAATCAAGGTTCCGGCCTCAAACTGGGCGGCTGTCCATTCGCGATGCATTGGTCGCAGCTCGGCCAGCGCCTCGGGTGTTGCGTCGTAGTGATAGGTGACTGCAAAAATGCTCATTGCTTTTCTCTCTGCGGTTTGTTTGTGCTTGGTAGCTGGGGAATGATGGCGATGGTTGCCCAGGCAACCGCCAAAGTTGCAAACGCAAAACCGACCGCCACAAACATTGAGGATGGCGCAGTGAAAGTGTCGATTGCAAAACCGGTGATCGCTGCGGCCGCCGAGTATCCGATCATTTGACCGGTATTAACCCAGCCAAAGGCTTCAGCAGTTTCATCGGTTCTGAGCGAATACGAAATCACGGCCGCCAGCATTCCTAAGAACGGTGCAATACCCAAGCCTGCGATGGCCAAGCATGCTCCCAGCCATATCGGATTTGTGGGTGCCACAAACGTCAAACCAAAACCGAGGGTCAAAATGGCAGCGTAAACGGCGAATGAGTTTTTTCTTTGACGAATCTGACTGAACGCCACGCCGCCAATAATCGAACCGACCGAGAGCATCGAAATCACTACGCCGGCAAGCGCGCGATCATTGGTAAAAATGCCCACGACTCCAACCTCGACTCCGGCAAAAGAACCAACCAGCAAGAAACCCATGGTGAAGCTAGCCAAAACAATTGGTCGGGCAAGCACCTTGCCGAGCCGTCCCTGTGGTTTCTCAAATTTGACTTGGGTAACCTCGGGGTTGCTCAAAAACCAAAGCACTCCTGCAAGCAAACCCACAGCAATTACGATGAGCGTAACTTCTGGGGCAAATTGGGCGGCCACCAGGGTTGCAATGATTGGGCCAAAGATCCAGATGACCTCTTGCAGTGTGGCATCCAAGCCAAACAGCAAAGAGTGTTTTTCTTCGGCTATCAGTGTGGGGTAGGTGATTCTGGCTGCGGCCTGCACCGGCGGCGAAAGAAAGCCGCCGACCAGCGCTAAACCGATTAGCGCGATTGGATCGAGGTGAACAAACGCGATGGTGACGACCGCAGACCCCGAAGTTATTGCGCAAAGTAACATCACTCGGCGAATGCCCAGAAAACCAAGTGAACGTCCCAGCAGCGGCCCCGAGATTCCCACACCAACGGTTTCGGCGCCCAGAACCAAACCGGCTAGTGCATAGCTGTGGTAGCTGTGTTGTATCTGAATCACAAAAGCAATGCTGATCATGCCGTATGGAAAACGGGCGAGCAGCTGCGAAAACAAAACGCGAGCAACACCCTTGTGGCGCAGAAGCTGCCAGTAGCTTTTCAATTTTTAGCTTTCACTTAGATCCAGCTCGGAATCCACATGTGGGCTTTCCAGTACCAGTAGGGAACCCAGCTTCCGACCCAAAGCGGCAAGAAATAAACGCTGATCAGTGAAATAAGAGTTACGAAAGCTAATAGAACCGCTCGAGTTTGCGGCTGATGGGTTTTGGGTCGGCTTTTCAACCAAAGCTTCAACACGTAAACCAGCGAGAGAATCGTGAAAGGCAAGAAGATGATCGAATAAAACTGAAAGACCGTGCGATTTAGGTAGAGCATCCAAGGTAGGTAACCTGCTCCGATGCCAAGCAGAAGGAGTCCGGCTACGTTGTCGCGGGTTGAAATGTATCGAACCAAAAGGTAGATAGCGGCGATAGCTGCCGGAAACCAAATGTATGGGTTGCCGAGCGGCAAGATTGCCAAGACGTTTCCGTCAGCCTTCGGGCAGTCGGTTTTTATCGCGTCACAGTAGGTGTACCAAAAGGCGGTAGGGCGAAGTTCGAAGAGCCAAGTGAGTGGGCTCGATTGGTATGAGTGAGGCGTGTGAAGGTTCACCGAAAAGTTGTATTGCTCTTGGTGAAAGTGCCACAGCGATTGCAGAGGCTTCGGAACCCATGCCCAAAAGCCTTTTGCCGCCCCATCGAGTTCGTCGGCCCAGTGACGGCTCCATCCGCCCTCGGTTATAAACCAACCGGTGTATGACGCCAGATAAACGGCCAGGGCCAGCGGCGCGGTAAGGACAAAGTTGATGGCTCCCTGAATTCCCACACCGCTGGTGAGCCAGAACTTTTCACCAAGCTGTCGGCGAAATAGCGCTTCAGAAATCACGATGTAGGCAAAGAAGAAAACAAAAATAAATAGCCCAGACCACTTGACTGCTGTGGCCGCTCCAAGCATCAACGCCATCGCTAGCATCCAAGGGCGACGCCATATCGGCCCAAGGTGCAAAAAGTCGCTTCCGACGCCAGGGTGATCTTCGTCGACAATTTCGAATGAAGCCAGTTGCGCTCGCCGATGTAGTTCAGCTCGCGCCATCGTGCGATCTCGCAGCAGGCAATAAAAAGCCGCGGCCACAAAAGTTGCGATAAAAATATCTAAAATCGCGATTCGCGACAACACAATGGCGTGCCCGTCAACAGCCATGAAGAACGCCGCGACTAAAGACCAGAGCTTTGAACCAAACAGTTGTCGCGCGATTAGGTAGACCAATACGACAAGCAACACGCCAAACACGGCAGCGCTAAAACGCCAGCCAAATGAGCTCGCGTTTCCAAATAGCCGAAGTCCGATGCTGATAATCCATTTGCCCAGTGGCGGGTGCACTACAAAAGACGCTGCGGGCGTCGAAATGTTAGTCGAGCCTGATTCAATCGAGGCGTTGGCGCCGTCAGGCCAAGAACCTTCGTAGCCGTATTTGCTCAAGGTCATGGCGTCTTTGACATACCAAGTTTCATCAAAAACTATGCGGTGTGGTTGATCTAGGTTCACAAAACGCAACAGCGCAGCAAGGGCAACAACCACCCAAATGCCGAATCGTTCGATAATCCCGCGGGTGCGCGGGTTAAAGACCCAAGTATTCAGCAAAGCAATCACTGTTCAAGAATACTTTGCCAATATGAACTTGTGCTTATTCTTGCTGCCACCCCGATTGGCAACCTTGGCGATGCTTCGCCGCGACTCGTCGAACACCTTGTGGGTGCCAAGTTCATCGCAGCTGAAGACACGCGAACTGTTTTCAAGCTCGCCAATGCCCTCGGCATCAAAATCAACGCCAGACTTTTTAGCCTTCACGAACACAACGAGAGCGAACGACTCGTTCAGCTGGTTGAAATTGCCAAGGATGCTGACATCCTCGTGGTGAGCGATGCGGGAATGCCAACGGTAAGCGACCCAGGTTTCTTGCTAGTGCGTGCGGCCGTAGCCGCCGGAGTCGAAGTCACGGTGATTCCCGGGCCATCGGCAGTGCTGGCTGCGCTCGCCGTCTCGGGCTTGCCCACCGACCGCTTCAGTTTTGAGGGCTTCTTGCCGCGCAAGGCCGGCGACCGCCGCAAAACTTTTGAAAGCCTGCGCGCCGAGCCTCGCACCATGATTTTCTTTGAGTCACCTCACCGAATTCACGAGTCGCTTGCGGCGGCCGCCGAGGTGCTCGGGCAAGATCGTCAGGCGAGCGTCTCGCGCGAACTCACTAAAAAGTTTGAGCAAACCGTGCGTGGCACCTTGGCTGAGCTAACTTTGTGGGCGGCCGAAGAACCTCGAGGTGAAATAGTTTTGGTGGTGGCTGGTGCCGCCGAGCAGGCTGCTGAGGCTGGTGACCTGCTTAGTTTGGTGCTCGAGTTGGCGGCCGAGGGCACTGGCCTCAAGCAGGCCGCAGCCGACATTGCAGCGGCTCATCCGGGGGTTAGCAAAAACGACCTTTACAATCAGGCGCTTCAGGCTCGCGGCAAAAGGGTTTAGCACCCGCACGTTGTGAGCTGCGGCTTCGGTTAAACTAGAGTCATGTCTGCCGCAAGCCCAAAATCTTTTTATGTCACCACACCTATTTTTTATGTGAATGACGCTCCTCACATTGGCCACGCCTACACCGAGGTGGCGTCTGACGTGCTCGCGCGCTGGCACCGTCAGCGAGGCGAAAACTCATTCTTGCTCACCGGAACCGACGAGCACGGCGAAAAGATTTTGCGCACCGCCGCAGCCAACAAGACCACGCCTCAAGCCTGGGCAGACCAGCTAGTTAAAGACTCCTGGTTGCCGCTGCTTGAGACCATCGACATTGACAACCAAGATTTCATTCGCACCACTGAGCCTCGCCACGAAGCAAACGTTCAAAAGTTTTTGCAGCTGCTTCACGACAAAGGTTTCATTTATCAGGGGGCTTTCGAGGGCAACTACTGCGTTGGTTGCGAAGAATACAAAACCGAAGCCGACCTCATCGACGGCGAGGGTCAGTTTGAGGGCATCAAGGTTTGCGCGATTCACTCCAAACCGGTTGAGCGCCTCAAAGAGACCAACTACTTTTTCAAGCTGAGCGAGTTCGAAAAGCCGCTGCTGGAGTTTTTTGAAGCTAACCCAAAGTTTGTTCAACCGGAGTCGGCCCGAAACGAAGTTGTTTCGTTCGTTCGACGCGGTCTCACCGACCTCAGCATCTCTCGTTCAAAAGAAAAGTTCGACTGGGGCATCGACATTCCGTGGGATGACTCTCACATCACCTATGTCTGGTTTGACGCGCTGCTCAACTACATCACCGCGATTGGCTATGGCGACGATAGCGCCGAAGCTCAGGCCAAGTTTGCGGCGTTGTGGCCGGCCACCGTTCAAATCGTGGGCAAAGACATCCTTCGTTTTCACGCCGTGATTTGGCCCGCCATGTTGATGGCAGCCGACCTGCAACCACCAACCCAGGTCTTTGGCCACGGCTGGCTTTTGGTTGGCGGCGAAAAAATGTCGAAGTCAAAACTCACCGGCATCGCCCCGAGCCAGATCACCGACACTTTTGGCAGCGACGCGTTTCGCTACTACTTTATGAAGGCCATTTCTTTTGGTCAGGATGGCTCTTTCAGCTGGGAAGACCTCTCGGCGCGTTACCAGTCGGAGTTGGCTAATGGCTTTGGCAACCTCGCGTCGCGCGTTATTGCGATGGTTCACCGCTATTTTGAGGGTGCGTTACCGGCCGCCGGTGAGTTGCTTGAGGATGACATCCAAGTTAAAAATGTTGCGGCCGCTGCGGTGTCAAACGCTGACAAAGCGATTGACGAGGTTGCGATTCACGACGCTATCGCTGCGATTTGGACTCTCGTCGACGAGCTCAACAACTACATCACGGTGCAGGAGCCGTGGGTGTTGGCCAAGAACGAAGAGACTCGCGAGCGCCTTCAGACCGTGCTCAACGTGGCCGCTGAAGGACTCAAGACTTTGGCCGTGTTGATGGCTCCGGTTACTCCAAAAGCTGCTGCCAAGTTGTGGGCAGCTCTGGGTCAGTCATCACTGGGCGATTTGAGCGCGCAGGTTTTGGGCGAGGCAGCTATCGCTGGTTTGAAAGCCGGCGCGATGGTTTCTGAACTCGAAGGTTTGTTTCCACGCATCGAGGTTGTCGACGCGGCCCCGAACGCTGAGAAGTCGGGCGCCAACTAGTTTGAGCAATCAGCCGCACATTC
>Ga0209188_1001850_pt1 | contig 16342 bp, 14 predicted proteins | sample C_130625_EF_Meta_FD_187307 | JGI IMG/M metagenome (GOLD analysis project Ga0209188, IMG submission 187307) | Freshwater microbial communities from Lake Croche, Canada to study carbon cycling - C_130625_EF_MetaG (SPAdes) (version 2) | ecosystem: Environmental > Aquatic > Freshwater > Lake...
ATATAATGAAAATATAATTCTTTTTATTTTGTATTTTAAAAGGTTCTATTTGATATTCTTTTACAATATCTATATTTCTTAATTTATCAAATTTAATTTTAGTATTTATTTCTTCTGGAGTAGATGTAAATATATCTAAATCTGGATCCATTATATATTTAGCGTTTAAAAAAAATTTTTTTTTTATAAAATTATATAAATGAAAATGTTATCTAATATGGTATTTATAATTATTTTAATATTACTTGTTATCATACTAATATGTATGTATTTCTTCTTTAATGATATTCGCAAAAATAAAAACAAAATTAATATTTGTGAATCTGATATCTCATCTTTAAGAGAAAGATTAACTAGTATTCAGCAAAAAATAAATTTTATTGAAACTACTTCTTCTAATAAAGAGAATGATTTATTAAATGGCCAAAATTTTTCTGATATACTTGAAAAGCTTGGATCAATGAATTCTGAATTATACAGAGAAGAAATGAATGATGAAGAAGATCAAGATTTTTCGGAAGATGCATCAGATGATGCATCAGATGACGAAGAATCAGAAGATGAAGCATCGGAAGATGAAGCATCGGAAGATGAAGCATCGGAAGATGAAGCATCAGAGGATGAAGCATCGGAAGATGAAGCATCAGAGGATGAAGCATCAGAGGATAATGCATCTGAGAAAGATGCTTCTGAAGATGCTTCAGAAGTTGAAGAGGTAAAAATAATAGAAGAAAAAGTTATTCTTCCAAGTAAAAAAGAAGTAGTAAAGGAAGAAGAAGTATCATCAAATGGAATTGATGATTTAGAAGAAGATGAAGAAGAAATAAAGCCTAAGAAAAATATTGATACTAAGAAAATACCAAAAAAATCACTTTCTAAATTAGAAGTTGGAACAATTGAAGTAGGTGAAGATAAAAAAACAAAATATGTTGTTGAATTAAATAAAGCAGGTCGCAAATATTGGAAAAAAATGTAAATAAATATTATTTATAAATATATCATAAAATAAAAATTTATTTTATGATTTAATTATTATAAAAAAAATATTACTATTAATATATAAATGACTAGTTGTAATAAAACATCTAATAATAAATATTTTGATTGCCCCGCAAGAATGGATGACGGAAGAGCATTCACTGATTATAGATCAAGTACCATTGTTGATGAAATGATTAAATATAGTAATAATGTTATGAGTAGCAATGACTATCGACAATTTTTAATTCACAATGGAAGTAATCTTATCAATGTTAGCAGAGATTATACTAAGGAAAAACTTGCAAATGGTGATTGCAACTATAAAGAAGTTCCTTTCAGCAGAAACTGTGTTATAAATGATAAATTTAGTCGTTGTACTTTAGGTGCACCTAATGGAATTGGTCTTAATAATGTTGTTTCTCCAAATGATCATTTAAAAGTTGAAGATAATGATGAGAATGAAGTTAAAGGCTATTCTGATTTTAAATCTATGAATGAACATTTTGTTAGTCCTCCTTTAGATCAAATTTATCCTAATAATTGGGATAATAATAAAGAAAAACGTTGTTAAATTTTTATACTTATATATAAATATATATGAATTCAAAAAAAGTAGTTAGCCCCAAAACACATAAAATGAAAGAAGAACTAGTTAATTTATTATTAAAATTATTAATATCTGTAAAAGTTTATCATTGGAAAACAAAATCATATGCTTTACATAAAGCAACGGATAAATTATATGATTCGTTAAATGAAACAATTGACCATTTTGTTGAAATTTTACTTGGTAAAGAAGAAAGTCGTTTAAATATGAAAGGTAAAAGTATTGAAATAAATGATCCTAAAAATATTGATGGATTTAAAAAAATAATTTATAATTACAGAATATTATTAGAAAAAAAAATAAATAAATATTTAGTTCTTGAATCTAATACAGATTTACTAAATATTCGCGATGAAATATTAGGCGATCTAAATCAATTTTTATATTTATCAACATTTACATAATCTTATTTTTACAAAAATATAATTTGAATAAATTTATTTTTACAAAAATATAATTTGAATAAATTTATTTTTACAAAAATATAATTTGAATAAATTTATTTTTACAAAATTATAAATATAAGGATAAATTACTTATATTTATAAATGGATTCATTAAATCAATATGTTGCAATTGAAGAAACTACAGAATCTCTTATTTCTATTCTTGTTTATAATAAAAAGAAAATAGAAATTATTCATAATTTGGAAAGTCATCTTGAAAAAGCTAAAAACATTACCAATATAAATAAAAAAACACGTGTAAATAATAGGCTTTTTAATCTTATAAAAAGAATTTCAGACTCTGAAATTGAAGATGAACAAATATATCCTGGAACATTATTTTTTGTTGGAGATAAAACAATTGAACATAAACTGAGTATTAATGAAGTAAAAACTGCGCGTGAATTTAATATACCTGAATTTTATATTGCATTTGAAAATAAGTTTTTAATACTCTATTTTTGTGATATTTTTTATAATTTTAATTTTATTTATGGAATTTATTGTAACAAGAATGAAGTTACTATAAAAGAATTGAATAAAAATAAAGAACGAACTATTTTAAAGAAAAATATTGGAAATGAAGGAGTTTTATTTGAAGAACTTGATGGATTAAAGATATCAAATAAAATTATTTTTATTTTTGGTAAATCGGGAATAATTGATAAAATAGATTTTAAAAATAAGAATAGTTTTAATAGGTTAGCTGAATTAAACTATTCTAGAAAGGATTTATATGAAATATATGAAACACAAGAAATGAAGAAAAATCATCTTCTTTTAGAAAAAAAATTAAATGATTTACAAAACTCCAAAACAAATACTGATCTTTATATTTTTGGAAAATTAAAAATAGATTTCAAAGACGCTATCGAATCTTATATTATAAAAGAATTATATATAGAAGAAAATAAATTAGAAAAATTAAAAACTTTTATTGAACCTGATTTATTTAATTTTACTATTATACCTATCAGGGTATTAGAAAATGGAGATATTGCAGACTCATTTATTAAAAACTATAATGGATTAATGGGTATTAAATATTACGCTATTTAATTATAAAAAAAAATATTATTAATTAATATACTATGAGTAATAATAATAGTTTTGCTGGAATTAATTTTGATGATCCCAATACAAAAAAAATTTTTAAAACACATGAAGATACAATGTGCCCATCATGGAAAGACTCTAATATGAAAAATATTATTTGTGATACAAATGTTAAAAAAGTAGACTCTGATAATATTATGGTTAAAGGAAATGTTCATGAAGATTTAGCTAACTTATCAAGTCAACAAACAATATATATGAAATATTGGGCAGCAAATCCGGTTGTTTTTAATAGTAGTTATTCTGGTAGTGGACTTCCTTTTCAAAATGAATTTCAAGCATTTGATAACAATGTAAATAGAGGAAAAGTTAAAATTGTTAATGGAAAATTTAGTTTTTATTTACAAACACCAAATAGCTATTACTTAAACATGGGAACATTTTTAGTTGGGCCTGAAGTAAAAATTCAAGCATTTGATGAGAACAATAAAGCCGTTACTGATATTCAACTTATATCTTTAGGAAATTCTATTCCATTTAGAACTTTAACATGGCCTCAAAAAAGAGATTGGAATCAAGGACCACTCTTTTATGTTAATAAAGATATGCCCCTTATTCGTACACAATATCAAATATTAATGGATTCTGCTTATCCAACTAATGGAAAAACTCCTGATAATTTTTGGGGTAAAAAACCACCTATGTAATAAAAATTGATTTATTAATAAGAATAGATTAAAGGTAATATGTTATAATTAAATTAGAATAACAACAACAATAATAATGGCTGATCAAAATTATTTTGAATGCCCTATATGTATTACTAGTATTTGGCGGCATGATAATATAATTACATGTAGTTCATGTAATTATAGCAATTGTGCTGATTGTCACAAATCATATTTATTAACTAGCTCAAATGATCCACACTGTATGAATTGTAGAACAGTTATTCCTTACGCAAAAGTTCTTGACCAATTCGGTTCATGGATTTTTGGGAAATATAAAAAGCATCGTGAGAATTTATTATTTAATAAAGAATCATCATTAATGCCAGCAACGGTCAATAAATATTCAACTGATAAAAAAATTGCGGCTTTGAAAGAAAAGAAAAAAGAACTTCGTCTTCAAATCCAAAATATTGAAATTGAAATTTGGGGTTTAAAAAATCCTACACCTATTGAACAAACTGAAACTAAAAAAAATGGATTTAAATATATTTATAGATGTCCTCTGGAAGATTGCAAAGGTTTCTTGAATAAAGATGCTATTTGTCAAATTTGTGATAATTTAATTTGCACCAAATGCTATACTGAAATTAATAAAGATCATGTAGATGAGCACGAATGCAATGAAGATTTAGTTCAAACATTTAATGAAATTAAACGCGATTCTAAACCCTGTCCTTCTTGTGGATTTTTTATTTCCAAGGTGAATGGATGTGATCAAATGTTTTGTGTGTCATGCGGTACTCCATTTAGTTGGAGAACAGGTGCTATTGAACAAGGTATTATTCACAATCCACATGCCTATAATTATTTTCAAAATAATCCAGAAGCACAAAGAAATTATTTAAATGGTATTAATCAAGCAGCAAGAGCTGATGGATGTAGAACATTTATTCCAAATATTATGCAATTTAAACCTGCATTGATAGGTAGAAAAGAGATTCTTGAAGCAATCCATACTGCAACTGCTGAGTTTCGCCAATATAGAAGAAATAGATTTCAAGACGCTATAAATAGAGATCCTGAAGAAAACAATGATCTTCGATTAAGATATATTCACAATGAAATTAATGAAAAAAAATTCAAAGAACTTATTCATGCTCGAGATAAAAAGATTAAGTATGTAAAGGAAGTTTGCAGAGTTATTATTTCTGCATATGATACATTTGAAATATTACTATGGGCAATTGTTGATAATCAACCAAACGATGAACCTCTTTCTTATGTAGAAGAAACAAGGGTAAAAAATCAATTATCTAATATACTTGATATGTTGATAAATACTCGCACTAGTGTAAATAGTGACTTAATGAAAGTAAGCCACTCTTTTCACTATAGTTCATATTATTGTATAGAAGAAGATTATCGTCCTCCTTATATAAGTGGAATTTGGTAGATTAGATTCTTACAATAATTCATAGTCAAAATTTATTAAAAACTGATTAAATGGAATAAATCCATATGATATATCAGCATTTTTGTTATAACCTCTTAACACATGAACATTTTCAGAAGGCACTGATACACGAACTGCTAAAATCCCCGTATCAATATTTAAATTTTTAGGTATTTCAATGATAATATCTTGTTCATTAACACCTTGTAATTTATCTATTTTAAATGATTGAATTGTGAATAAACATGTATTTCCAGGATTGTTTTCTTTTATTTTATTATTTTTGTAGGGTAATATTTGAGAGTCTATTTCCTTTATTTGAGAGTGAACCTCTATATTAATTTGAAATTTTACAGCTTCATAAATGAATCTTTCTTTTTCTGGCACAATGGCTAATATTTCAAGATTATTTGAATCTCTAAATCCTTTATATTTACTAAGATCAATACTCTGTATAATATTCCAATAAAAATTATTCATCTTTATTTTTTTTTTAAACGGTATTATACTTCCACTTGGAACATAATCTAATGGAAAAAATTGAACGTCGCGTTTATTATTTTTATTCATAAAACATTCTATCTTCTTTTCATTAATATAATTTGTTTCGATTCTACTATTTATTTCCATTACATTCGGTGGAAGATAAAATGTATCAAATACTATATTATTTTCAGTATGATTCTTATTTATACCTATTCTAAAATCTGTTCTATTATTTTCAGATAGTATTAATTTTTTTATACCATATAATAGACTCTTTCTATATAATATATTTCCAGATGGACCCTGTTCTCCTTTTTGTCCAGGTAACCCTCGGGGGCCTGGTGGTCCTTCCGGTCCTATTAAATTCATTGATTTTAATTTATTAAAAAATTGGTTAAAACTTATTTCAACTTGTTGATCTGATGCAGATGTTCTTTTTAAATCATCAAATTGATATGGTCTAGAATTATTGCTATTATATAAATCTTCTAATGATTTATTATATTTTGAATAATCAGTATTATCTTCATATGAATCATTACATTGATTTGTTTTTTTTAAAAAAATTTGTCCTGATTGATTATTATATAATAATTTATAATCACTCATATATTGATATTATATATTATATTTTTTAATATTATTCGTAATATTAAAAATTAAGATGGAAAGAATAGTGAGTAAGGGTAAGAATTAAATTATTTCCCTAATGTTTTAACAACTCTATTTTCTCCATTTACAAATCCAATTCTTTGTGGATTAGATGCTGCTACTGATTTTGCATCAAATACTTCAGATGTGTCTTTATCTATAAAAATAGGACGTGCTTTGGTTCTATCGATTATTACTGGTTTCTTTTTATCATCATAATATAAATAGAATTTATCTTTCTTATTATCATATAAATATGCTAGTTTATCATAATATATTGCACGCGTTAATAATCGTTCCACTTTTTTCTTATTTTGAACTGTATATGATTCTATTATGTCTTTTGATATATTTGGATGATATGAAAACCCTTTTGCATCTTTTCCAAAATTATAACATGAATATTCTCCTTTAATATCTGGTGCATTTAATACACAATCAAATGCACACTCCTTCATAACTTCAATTAATTGATTAATAATTAACTGTTTCTTTAATGATAATCTTTCAATATGTTCATCTGTACTCAATTTATCTTTGGTTAATAATAAATCTTTCTTAGAATAAACTGTAAAATATCGAAAGATTTCAATATTTCTATCTTTAGGCGGTAAACTCATATGTGAATTTCTTCTAACACCACGTCCAATAACTTGTTCGATTCTCATTTGATTCCAATATGGTTCCATAATATGAATTTGACGAATATTTTTAAGATCGAGTCCTTCAGCACCTGCAGAAGTTGCTAATATAATCTTAATAAATTTTCCGTATTTATTTTCAGGACTAGTAAATATTTTTAATATTTCCCTTTTTTCATCTTCATCTTCTGTACCTGAATAGATTGCATATTTAGGAAGTTTATTATTTGCACTTGTTTTTGCTTCATTACTCGACGGTAGAACATATTTTGAATAACCATTAAAATCAAGAACTTTTGAAAATATTTCTACTCCTTCTAATGTTCTAAAATTAGAGTATATAAATACAAGCCCTGGAGATTTATTTACATTTTCTAATATAGTTTTCATTTTAGGAGATAATTTATCAAGGCCTTCTGGCCCAGGTACTAAATATTTCTCTCCATTTTCAACTAATTTATCAATTGCTGTTTGAATTCTTAATTTATAATCTTGTGTTAATTTTCCATTTTCATTAAGCAGTTCTTCAGCTTTCATCATCTTTTTTATATTTTCTGATGTATTAGAATTATTATTTTGTTTCTTTGTAAGAGATACTACAAATCGTGGGTCTGGATAAGGTCTATGTATTTCTTCTGGAAAAACAAAATTACTTGCTTGTCTTGAAAAAACTCTGAATGTACTAGTTATCTTTTCTTTCTTTTTTTTATTTGATGTTCCTCTTTCTGATAATCTTTCTTTTGCACGTAATATTTCATAAATTAAGAATTGATAATCACTCATATTAACTCTATAGTAATCAGTGTGTTTTACTTCAGGATAATTATCATTTGTTGATTTATAATAAGATATTAAACCAAGAATACGGCGCTTAAATACTTCTTCATTTTTTAATTTATCTCCTTTTTCAATATCTTCATCTACAAAATAATTTCTGAATGTATCTCCTTCATCATCAATTGGAAAAAGTGATACTTTCTTTAATTCCAAATATTTTACAATAACACTTTCTCGGGAGCATGTTTCTTCTATAAATTTAAGTGTATCTCTATATTGTTCGCTATAAGATGGAACTTTAATATGAAATTCAATGGATCGATTTACTTTATTTATTTCTAAATAATCAATAAAAGGATTGTTCATTAATTCTTCTTCCAATACAGATAAATTCCATTGTTCTCCATAAGATGGATCAACTCGAAGAATACGATAATAGGTAATTTCAATATAACCACGAAGGAGATTAAAAAGAAGTGCTGTTTCAAATGGATCATTTATTAAAGGTGTACCACTCATTGCAATTATCTTTGTATTTTTGGAATTCATTAATGCATTATATATTTCCGTACCTTGTTTACTTGTTCCCATGATACCGCTCATTATTTTTGATATTAAATTATGAACCTCTTCTATAATAATAACTTTATTATCTAAACTTCCTATTTTTCTTAATTGTGTAAGAGTATTATTTGCATTATATGATATAAAAGAATATTTTTCTTTGTATAATTCAGGGTCTTCTTTATACTTCGAATCACCACAAAATAATAGACCATCATATATAAAATTTGTTCTTAATGAAGCTGGTAATAAAACAACTACATTCTTTTCTGTTTTTAGATTTTCAGCAATTGTGATTGCACTACATGTATTATGTGTTACAGTGAAATCTCCAATTAGATAACGATTATTTCCATCTAATGTAAATCCATAATATGTGTCTTTTTCCAATTTTTTAATTTCAAAGATGTATTTGTTATTATATGATATTTTTTTATTTTCAGGTATATGATTTTTATTGTATAAAAGTTGTTTATTATTTAATTTAAGATTATTTAATTCTGTTCCATAAATTCTTAACAAATAATATGGGTCTCCATCTTCTTGAATTGTTATTAAAGATTGTTCTATAATAACACCTAGAGAATAACATAAAAACTTAATTTTATAAATATTTTCTTTATTAAAGATTTTTATAATATAAGAATTAGAATATGTTTTATAGTTTGCATCAATTATTCCAGATAATAATAGGAATCGGGAATCTTTTGAATTAATTATATAAGAATTATCAATTATTATATTGTTTATATTAAATCCATAATTATAAGGATTCATAATGGTTTTTATTTCAGGAAAATTAATTGATGTTCGATATCCATATAAAGTTTCTTTTTTTTCGGGAGGAAGATCTAAGAAATTTAAAACTGTCATTTCAAATATTTCATTATTTTCATCTTTTAAAACAAGAATATGTTCAGAGTTTACTATATAAGAATTTTTTTCATAAATAATTTTATACATTGTATCCTCACCAGTTGCAAGAGATAAAACATTACGAGGATTTGAATCATCTCCCATAAGTTGATCACCAACTTCTATATTTTGAACTAGTTTTATAGAACCATCATACATTAATATAGGAGTATTTATTCCATGGCACTTTCCACTACCTAAACCGTGATATAGAAGAACTCCGCGATAGGGAGAGTTATTTTGCATATAATCGCGTAATAATTTTTGGTATTTAAAAGGTGTAAATGAATTTGTAATAGTTGGATTTTTTCCTGTTGCGCGGTATTTTAAAAATGTTTCATTTATCCAATTAACAAACTCTTTTTTATTAGGATAAACCCAGTTTAAGGGTTCTACTAAATTATTTTTATTTAAAAAATTATTTAATTTTTTTGAAATCTGTTTTTCAGAATTCATATATATTATATATTTATTTTATTTATAAAAAATATTATATATTATATATATAATATATAATGGCATCTGTAAATCCATTGAATACTCCTATTACTCCTAAAACTAATCATTTTAATGGCCTTTCTAATAGTCCTGCTGCCGGTGGTACTCCTAATAATGGTACGCCCGGTAGTATAATTCCAGGTGCTTCTCCTTCTATTGACTATGAATATGCAATTAGACTTTATAGACAATTTGATACAAATTTAAATGAAATAAATGATTTATGGAAGGATATTAGAAATTTTACTAATAATGGAAAGGAACTTGATATATCTATTTCTGCTCTTCTTAAACTAGGATTTGATCCTAAAACTCCTGTTGGTGCATTAGTAATTGACAACTTAAGAAAATCTGCTGCTGCATCTGCTTTATTAGCAAGTGCAATTAGCCAATATTTAATAAACTTAGGTGATAAAAATTCACCTCCTTTACATAAAGATAATGTTGCAAATAATCGTAGTGTTAAGTATCCAATTAGACAAGAATCATTACCTTTAAGAAAAAACGGAGCACTTTTTGGTGGTGAAAAGAAAAAAAGCTCAAAGTCTAAAAAACCATTAACATCTTCTCCTAAGAAAACCGCTCCTAAGAAAAAATCTGTTAAAAAAAATGCTAAAAAAGATGCTCCTAAGAAAAAATCTGTTAAAAAATAAATCATCTAATTAATTTATAAAAATAATTGCAATTTTCATTATTATGTAATGGTATTAATGTAAATAATAAACTATTAGTTATTATTTTTATTCTTTCAATATATTCTTTACCATAATTCTTTTCAATATAGGTTTCAAATATTGAAATTCTTTTATTTCTATATTCATTTGATACAATTCGATTCATTAATATTTCATCATATCCTATTAAACTTTGATATATCTTTCCATAATCATACATTATATCTCCAAATAATGTATTATCATTATTTATTTTACCTCTCATATCAATTAACTTAAATTTATTCTTTTCATTAATTAAACAATTACTAAAAACTGCATCACCATGTATTATTCCTGGAATACCTAAGTTTTCTAATTCATATTTTTCAAAGTATGATATTAATTTTTCATAGATTATTTTACTATTTTCAAATCGAGAATAATCATAAGAAATCCATCTTTCTTTTATTTTTTTTGAATAATTATCATATATATTTATTTTTTCTGAAATTTGAGATTTATTCAACATATGTATCTCATTAAAAATAGAAAGATAGCTTTCAAAAAGTTCTAATGACAAAGATTCATTTACATATATATAACTCATTGTAACACCTTTTATTTTTTCAATAGAATACCAATCTTCTCCATGATCTATAAAAATAGGAAAATATTTTTTAATTTCATTTGGAAGATTTGAATAATAATAAATTTCTCCTTGTAATTTATTTGTATTATCACTTTTTTTAATTATAATATCTAATTTTTCAGAAACAATTTCATTAAAATCTCTTTCTGCTATTGATGTTTTATAAAATCCAACATTTTTTTCCAAATCTTCATATGAATTTATTGAAAGATCATCTATGTAAAAATCAGCATCTGGTTTCCCAAAATAGATTTCATCATAGGGAATATCATATTTTTCGAGTATTTCAAATATATTTTTTGAATAATCTTTAATAATAGTTGAAACATTCCCTTTATGTTTTTTCATTCCACACGATGTATAAATAATAATATCATGTCCATCTTTTTTAAGAAATCTGAGAAAATCTACATTTTTATTTATTGTTTCTATCTTATTATCATTTTCTGGTTGAAAAACAATAAGAGTGTTTTCTAAATCAAAACAAAATCTTTTTTTCTTCTTTTTCAAATCTTGATTACAAAAAATTTTTAATTGTATGGGTGTTCCAACACAACTAAAATCTTGTATTTTAAGAATATGTCCTGTAAATAAATAATTATCATTTAACATTTCTTTTATTATCGTTGATATATAAAACTGGTTTAATACTTTTATGTGATTAGTAACAACTTTTTTGCAATATGTTTTTAATATTTTAGTTGATTCAAAACAATAACATCCTGTATTTGCATAATTTGATATTATTTTTTTTTCGGCTATATCTTGAATATTATTTTGTTTATCCAAAGTTATATAAGAATAAATAGGTTCAAGTTGAGTATCTTTAAAAGTAAAAACACTATTTTTATTTTTCATAGATCTTACTATTTTTAAAATATCAATATGATAAAATGTATCACAATCTAATATGATACAATTATTTTCTAAATTTATTTTTTCTATTATATTCAATCCTTGTAAAACAGTTTCTGCAGCTCCTTCTGTTTTAAAATTTAATTGAACTAAATGAAGATTTAGAGTCGGATATTTATTTTTTAATTGTGTTGAAAATCCGAATTTATCAAACTCTTTATGGTAAATAATAATAATATTATCAGTTGGATTTAAATAAAGACTATCAATTAAATAAAAAATCATAGGTTCTCCAAAAACATGAATGAGTGGTTTTGGTTGAGTATATCCATCTAATTTAAATTTCTCTCCTGTCCCTCCTATTGGAATAATAATATTTAGACTCATTATTTATGAATATGAATATAATAAAATATTATATAAACCGATATATTTTAGAAAATTAAAATTTATAATATAATTATAATATAATTATATTATAATTATATTATAATTATATTATGAATAATTATATAAATATTCTAAAAGATTCAATTTATACTTCAATTAAATTGAAAATATTTAAAAATAAAAAAGATTCATTATTTTCACATATTTTTAAATCTAAATTAGTTAAAATAAAATTATCTACTTTTAAGAATGTTGATAATTTTAATTTAGATAGATTACAAAAATCAGCTGTTAAAGCTTATCCTTTAAAAAATAGACCACGCGGAAATAATGATATAATTAGTGTAAAGTATTATCAAAAACAAATACAACAAAAAAAAAATATTACTCCAATATGGATTATACAAAAAAATAATAAATACATATTATTAGATGGTGCTCATAGAATTGTTGCAAGTTATATTGAAGAAAAAAAATATATAAATGCATACATAATAATTTTATAAATAAATAAAAAATTTTTAAAACCCATTAGATATTCCAAAATGCATTAATGCCGCATTTGCCGCTTTTTGTTCTGCTTCTTTCTTAGATCGAGCTATTCCTTCTCCAATAATATTATTATCTACATCTCTAACAAACATATGAAACTTTTTATTTGCAATTCCATTGTCGCCAATTGTTGTAATAATTGTTTTTTGTTCATAGATAGGAAATTTTCCATTAAACTTCTTTTGATAATATCTCATCAACTGATCCTTGAAATTATCATCAGTCATAATTAATTCTGTAATATCTACTTTCTGTTCTATGATATTAATAATAAATTTACTACAAATACTATAACCCTCTGCTTCATTAGTTGCTCCAAAGTCATTCATCATGGCACCAATAAATGCTTCAAATGAATCTTCTAAGATTCGCGAGTTTTTGCGTCCACTACAAATAATTTCAATGTGTTTTGAAATGATCAAGAATTTATTAAATTCTAGACTTAATGCAAGTTTTGATAAAGTTTCGGTTTTAACTAATTTACTGCGAATTTTTGTAAGGAAACCTTCGCGTTGGTTTTTAAATCTTTTATAAAGATAAATAGCTGCAACAGATTGAATAATTCCATCTCCTAGCCATTCTAATACTTCATTTGAATCATCTTGTAAGGGCATAACATTTTTATAATCTTCCATATTAATATTTTCTAGCGTTCCAAAAAATTTTTCATTCTTTTTGAAATCATTTTGTGCATAATAAGATTTATGTACAAAAGCTTGTTGCCATAATTTAAGATTATTAATTTTATTATTGATGCCGCCTTTCTTTAAAATACTTTCAACGTCTTCTTTAGTAATGTAAATATTGTTTTCATTGTACACTGGGTATATTTTTTTTTCGGTTTTTTCTTCAAATGAAGATTCAGAATCAGAATGTTGGAGCGACGTCATGTATGTAATAATACATAATTTTAATTATTTCTTAAATAGAAATCATTTTCAGTTTTTTGTTATTTTATAAAAAAAAAGGGAACCTAGGTTCCCTTTAGATCCCTCCTATTCCATCTAGTTCCAAAGGGAACCTATGTTCCCTTTAGATCCCTCCTATTTCATCTAGTTCTAATGCATTTTAGCTTTAATTTTTAAACTTATTTTTTCATAAAAATATATTTCCTTATTTAAGATTATATATTCTTTATTATTTAATGAACTATATTATTAAACTTGATAATCGTGAAAAATATTTAATTGAATTATTTGAAAAAAAAGGATACAATATTATTACTGAAAATTTAGATTTAGGTGATTTTCAAATTATTGATGTAGAGACCAAAGAAATTATTATTATAATTGAAAGAAAAACATTTGCTGATTTATCTGCATCTATTAAAGATAATCGTTATCATGAACAAAAAAATAGATTAAAGAATTCTTTGAAATCATCTGTCCGTAAAATTATTTTATTAGAAGGAAGTAATATTCGCGATTTTACATTAGCTGAATCAGCATTTCATTCTTCTATTTTAAATACGATGGTTCGTGACAATTTACATGTTTATATTAGTAAAGATTTAGAAAACACTGCATCTTTTATTGAAAATTTGATTTTTCAATTAGTAAAATATTATGATGATTTACAAAAAGAAGTTGTTTTAGGAGAAGAAACAATATCATCTTCCGGAGTACATGTTAAAAAAAAAGATAATTTAACAAAAAGTAGTTGTTTTCAAAATATGTTAGTACAAATACCAGGTGTATCTGTTAAAGTAGCAGAAGTTTTTACTGAAAAATATAAAAATATTTTTGATTTTATTAAAAGTATGGAAGAAAAATTTAATGGAGATGATGATTTTAAAGAAAATGTTATTCAATATATTAGTGCTGAAAAAATTGGAGTTAATAATAGAAAAGTTGGAGATATATTAGCTCAAAAAATATATTTTTATATTTTTGATCAAGAAAATAAAGATTTTGTATTAAGAGATTTGCCTAAAAAAAAAAGAGTAGTCTCTAAAAAGACGAGTGTTGTTTATTCTTCATTATTTAGTTCTTAATTTATATAAAATGATACTGATTTAAAAATATCTAAATATAATATAGTATTTTAATATGAAAAAATTTAATTATAGCACAATTTTTATATTTATATTTATTTTATTCTTAATTTGTTTTATGATAAATCAATTTATATGTTCAAACAAAAAATTAAATGATGATATTACAAAACATATTAAAATTTATAAAAAAGAACCAGTAGAAATACCTGTATATAGAAATGTGCAAAAACCATTACTAAAACCTATACAAAAACATGTAGAAATAAAACAGAAACAACAAATTCCATTAAATTATTTTCGATGTAATGATAAAGAATTAGGAAAAATAACAAAGAATATATTTGATGAGAATCTAATTAAAAAATCAAATAAAAGTTGGGATATTTATATTCCATGCGGATATAATATGGTAGAAGATGAATTAAAAAAAATTATAATTCAAAAACCTGGTAAAAAATATATTTTTGGTTTAAATGGATGTGATTCGATTGTAAGTAAAAATAAAATATGGCAATCTTTAATGGAATTTTATGGAAGAAAACATGCAAGTGAATTAATGCCGGAATCTTTTATATTAGGAAATAAAGAAGAAATGGCTATATTTAATGAGCAATTTGATAGAAGACAAAATACTATTTATATTTTAAAAAAAAATGTTCAACGAAAAGAAGGATTAAAATTAACAAAAAAATATGATGATATTATGAAAGGATATTTAGAAGGATATAAAGTTGTTCAGAAATATAAAACTAATTTATATTTAATAAATAATAGAAAAGTAAATTTAAGAATATATTTATTAATTGTTATTAAAAATGATATAATATCATTTTATGTTTCAAATTTAGGAAAATGTATTTATACTAATAAAGAGTATAATCATAATGATCTTGATTTTGAAACAAATATTACTAGTTATAATTTAGATATGTCTGTTTATAAACAAAATCCAAGAGTTTTTTCTGAATTGAAAAAATATATTATTAAAAAAAATAATAAACAAACTGCGGATTTATTGTTTAGGAATATTGATAATTTAATGCGTGAAATTTCAGTATGTTTATCAAAAAATTTTTATCAAAGTGACAATATAAAAGGAAATACTACTTTTCAATTATTTGGAGGAGATGTTATTTTTGATGTAAATATGAATCCTTATTTATTAGAAATGAATAAAGGCCCTGATATGTCTGCAAGAGATGTAATAGATGAAAAAATGAAAACAAAAGTTCAACAAGACATGTTTAAAATAGTTGGAATTTTACCATCTGATGAAAAACAAAAAAATGTTTTTTATAATGTTTATAATGGTCCTATATGAAATTTTTTTTAATTGTTGAAAAAATAATATAATATATAATATATTATATTATGATAATTAAGAAGAAGTATTATGTTTTAATTATAGTTTTAATTATATGTTTTATATTAATACTTAATATTTTTTATAGAAAATATTATTATTATGATAGAGAAGACTTTATTGGATTTTTAGAAC
>Ga0209188_1001851_pt1 | contig 16339 bp, 12 predicted proteins | sample C_130625_EF_Meta_FD_187307 | JGI IMG/M metagenome (GOLD analysis project Ga0209188, IMG submission 187307) | Freshwater microbial communities from Lake Croche, Canada to study carbon cycling - C_130625_EF_MetaG (SPAdes) (version 2) | ecosystem: Environmental > Aquatic > Freshwater > Lake...
CTTAAAACGCCATCCAGACACGCCTTTTGCGGTAGCTAAAGCGCAGTCGATTCCTCGAACACCTACGCTCTCAGCTTCGCTTACGCCTCGCTTTTGCGTGGTTTAAGGCGTTCTCACAGTTCCCCCCTAACCCATTCCTTTCGAAGTGTTATAACATATAACATTCGTATTTATAAGTAAGGGGGGGGGTGTGGGGGGAACTACGTTCCCCCTACTTCGAATAAAGATACATAACCATTATATATAATGGTTCATGAGCAGTTTGCGAAAAACATATAAACGAGACATCCATAATAAAACGGGAAATTTACATAATGGTTGGAAAGTCGTATCTATATATGGAACTGCAACCGAGAGAGGGTATTCACACGGTAAAAAGTTATACAAGGAATTGCGTCAAGTGGTTCGGTATTTACCTTTTTTAGTGAAAACCGATTTCCAAACGACTCTCGACGAATACATAAATAGATGTAATAAAATATTTGAACCCATATTAATATCTCAATATCGAGAGTATTATGAAGAACTCGAAGGGATTCATAAAGGAGCATCGTCTATGGGTGTAGACATTTCCGTGAAAACGCTTATTGCTTGGAATGCTTATTTAAGTATGTATGGAGAATATGACAAAGGTACTCCCGAAAATATTGCCAATGATGTAAACCGACCAATCCATTCCGGACGATGTAGTGCGTTTATTGCCACCGGCAACGCCACTGAAAAAGGCGATATTGTAATGGGTCATAATACGCATTGCAATTATGCTTTAGCCGCACTCTCGAATATTGTTTTATATGTGTATCCCGATAAAGGTCACGCGTTTTGTATGCAAACATGTGCCGGTTTATTATGTAGTTCTATGGATTGGTTTGTCTGTGATAATGGAATAGTCGGTTGCGAAACAACCATATATGGAATTAAATACAAACCCAAGTTCGGGTTGCCGTATTTTTGCAGGATTCGAGACTGTATGCAATATCGAAATACTCTCGATGAATATGCCGATACAATGTTATTGAGCAATGCCGGCGATTATGCGTGTTCTTGGTTGTTTGGAGATACACTCACTGGTGAAATCATGTTATGTGAAATAGGGTTAACCCGCCATAATGTGCAAAAAACGAAAAATGGGGCATTTTATGGCATGAACTCTGCAATCGACGATTCGTTGCGACGATTGGAAACAACTGATACATTTCACGATACAATACAACATTCGATTGGTGCTCGCAACGAACGATTCGACCAACTACTTTTTCATAAATATAAAGGCAAGATAAACATATCAAATGCCAAACACATTATTGCCGACCATTATGATGTGTTCGAAGACCGAATTCGACCGGGTGTTCGAACTATATGCAAACATACCGATTTATCGAATGACTCTCTACTTAAACAACCGTTTTACCCTCAAGGTGCAATTGACGGGAAAGTGATGAATACTACAATGGCACGCACTATGTCTTTTTGGGGGAAATTCGGGAGTTCGTGTCATATTGGTTTCGACAAACGTAAATATTTAGCAAAACACCCCGAATATGCCGAATGGCGGGATTTTTTAGTGGATTTACCGAATCGTCCTTGGACCAAACTTCTTCCTACAGAAAGGCGTAAACAAACACGAAAACGAACATAAAGATAATGCTCGTATTGATTGTAAATATTATATCAACCGAAAATGAAGTATCGCACATATGACGAAAAATGGGATAATGCTAGAATTCCGTGGATTCGAGCATCGGATATTCACAAACAACCATATGAGATTCAAACACCGGTTCGACCATTGTATTATCGTGCAGCCGCACTTATGTTTATATATGGTGTGATGTATATTGCACTTTTATATATTGCTTGTGTAATTTACTACGTAACTCATTCGTCATTACGTAAATAATACAATAACCTTCGATGGTAACTTCGTATCTGCGGTATTCCCGGACAAGCGAAGCAGTGACGACGAAGGAGATTTAGCTTCGCAAAAGGTGAATTGCGGTATTCCCGGAGAAACGACGTTAGGAGTTTCGTAGGTGAATTACTATCTCCGGTTCGTCTGGATGGCGTTTTAAGACGCCATCCAGACACACCTTTTGCGGTAGCTAAAGCGCAGTCGATTCCTCGAACACCTACGCTCTCAGCTTCGCTTTTGCGTAGATTAAGGCGTTCTCACAATTCACCTTTTGCGAAGCTAAATCTTCTTCGTCGTCACTGCTTCGCTTGTCCGGGAATACTACATTCTCACAAAATTGATTGTATTTATTTTACCAATAAATATAAACAAACATCCTTATATTATCTTTATATTATATCACATACCTCAACCGACAACTACTCTTATAGTATACAATACAAAATGAGTGCCAAATCTACATCCAATATGAGTGCATCTATGCAAAAACTAATCCAACCTCGTTTATCGAACATTTCCGACGATGCCACAAAAGGATATTCGTTTACGTTGAGTGGGGTCAACGTCAGTTTAGCAAATTCGATTCGTCGAACCATGTTATCGAGCATTCCCACCTACGTGTTTCCAGTAGATATTCCCGGAAAATGTCACATCGTCATTAATACCGGTCGTCTTCACAATGAAATCATGAAACATCGTTTGGGTTGTATCCCTATTCACCGAAAAATTCCCACGAAAAAACGCAATGAATTACCTTCCGCAACTGCAGAAGATGACGACGATTTGGTGGCAAATTATGTCATGGAACTCGATGTCCAGAACAACAGTGAGCACACGTTGTATGTCACTACCGAACATTTTCGGGTGAAAAATAAAAAAACAAATGAATACATTGATTCGAGCACCATGTTCCCCAAAAACCCCATTACGAATTCTCATATTATTTTCGGGAGATTGCGCCCGAAAATCAGCGAGAGTATTCCCGGTGAACATTTGAAATTGTCGTGCGAATTTGAAATTGGAACTGCCGAAGATAGTAGTATGTATAGTGCGGTGTCTATATCTACCTATGCGAATACTCCCGACCCAGTGAAAGCAGACGATATATGGACGGAATATGCCGAGAAATTGGCAGCAGAAAATACGCCCAAAACCGACATTGAATTCCAGAAAAAGAACTTTTACATGTTGGATGCACAACGATATTTTGCGGAAAACAGTTTCGATTTTACGGTGAAAAGCGTAGGCGTATACGAAGAACCCGAAATTGTGAAAATGGCGTGTGCCGTTTTACAGGGGAAATTTGTGGACTTGATTCAACAACTCGATGCCGATGAATTCACCATTACAACTGGCGAAAGCACAATGTTGAATTGTTATGACTTGGTTTTGGTAAACGAAGATTACACCATTGGCAAAGTATTAGAGTATATTTTGTATGAACGATTCTTCCACGGCGAAAAAGTGTTGAGTTTCTGCGGGTTCAAGAAAATGCATCCACATGACCCAGATAGTCTCATTCGTATTGCGTATAAGAACACAACGGACAAAACCATGATTCGACAACATATTCGATCGGCGTGTGTCGATGCTCAGGAGTTTTACACTACCGTATATAACATGTTTTAAGGTCTAGTCCTACCGGTATTGTAGTATTCCCGGACAAGCGAAGCAGTGACGACGAAGGAGTTTTAGCTTCGCAAAAGGTGAATTGGGGTTTCGATGCATAAGCAAATCATATATATTGTAAAAAAGTATATAAAAAATAAAAGTGTTTTTTATATAATGTATTTTTGGTTATACTAAATGGTAGTATTCCCGGACAAGCGAAGCAGTGACGACGAAGGAGACGCGTAGGTGAATACGTAGTAAATTACGAGAATTCCATAAACGAGATGTGCAATCGATACAATTGAAAGATAATTAACCTTTTCAGCACCGCATTTTAAAGTTTATATGTAGGAAACTGACAATTCACCTTTTGCGAAGCTAAAACTCCTAACGTCGTCACTGCTTCGCTTGTCCGGGAATACCGCAATTCGCCTTTTGCGAAGCTAAATCTCCTTCGTCGTCACTGCTTCGCTTGTCCGGGAATACCGCAATAACCTTCGATGGTAACTTCGTATCTACCATCTCCGGTTCGTCTGGATGGCGTTTTAAGACGCCATCCAGACACGCCTTTTGCGGTAGCTAAAGCGCAGTCGATTCCTCGAACACCTACGCTCTCAGCTTCGCTTTTGTGAGAACGCCGGAGCAAGGAGGAACGACTTGCGCAGGTGTTCGAGGAATAACCGGAGATGGTTTACCATCGAAGGTTATTGCGTAGCTTAAGGCGTTCTCACAAAATTGTCAGTTTCCCATATGTTTGGTCCGGAAAGGGTTAAATGTTACATTTATCTATTGTGAAAACAATATCATCATATCGCCCTTTATTTGGGCGTAAATCGTATGTCTTAATGTATTGCTTTAAATGTTCGGGAACTGCATTTTTTAATACATCAATCCAACCCCATTCTTGCACGTCTTCGATGATTAGAATTCCATCTTCAGTCATTATTTGAGAATACAATGTAATGAATTGTATCATACTGTCTAACGAATGTGGACCATCATCGAGCATAAAATCGCACTTTATATCTTTATCCAAAAAATTCGTTTTTAAAAATGTAGCATCATATGCATTTGTCGGTATATGCAATACAATTCTTTCGTTGTTTTTGAGTTGTTCCCACACTTGATCAGTATTCATAATATCGAATCCATACACTGTTGCATTTGGGAAAAAGTCACTCCACAATTTTATGCTACCGCCAGCTTGAACTCCAACTTCTAATACGTGTTTTGCGGTATATTTTTTATTTATTAATAACTCTTGGTATAACGGTAAATACGAATGTGTTGTGTTTTTATCGGTTCGTGTATTGTCGACAAGTTCTACTAAACTCATTGTATTTTGGTATCCGTATATATTTTTGTATATATTAAAACAAATATTCTAAACGCAATATTATCCCGAGATTGTGCGACAAGTCCGGAGTGAGGCACGAACGAAGGAGTTGAAGGATTATCCGGAGAAGATTTATCTTCGTAGGATAATGTGAGAACGCCGTAGCGAGGCACGAGCGTAGGTGTTCGAGGAATAACCGGAGATGGTTTACCATCGAAGGTTATTGTAGTATTCCCGGACAAGCGAAGCAGTGACGACGAAGGAGTTTTAGCTTCGCAAAAGGTGAATTGTAGTATTCCCGAAGAAACGAGCAACGAGTTTCGTAGGCAAATTATTATGTACACGGTATATTCCGTATTCTCCTATATATCATTTTATAAAATTGATTCTGTATGTTTTATACAATATCAATTTACTACTTATCACTACATATTTCTCAAATACAAAAATGACATCTTTGTTCAATATATTTTCCAATTCTCATACGCAATTTATTCCTCATGATCCCGAGAATACTACAATAACCTTCGATGGTAAACCATCTCCGGTTCGTCCGGATGGCGTCTTAAAACACCATCCAGACACGCCTGATTCGCATTATCCTTCGATGGTAAACCATCTCCGGATCATCCGGTTGGCGTCTTGGGACGCCATCCAGACACGACCGAATAGCGGTCGAATCCTCGAACACCTACGCTCGTGCCTCGCTCCGGCGTTCTCACAGTCGAATCCTCGAACACCTGCGCAAGTCGTTCCTCCTTGCTCCGGCGTTCCCGAAAATTACTGCGTTCATTCTTCACTCCGTAAATACTACAATAATTTGACATCTTGTATCGGTTGTTATGGCGCATATGTAAAACACGTTGTCGAACCGGTAGATTCATCTAAAAACGAACATAAAGATAATAGCACAAATATAGACAACAATATACAACCAAAACTCATCATGTCCTCCGCCCCTAGACCTCTCGATGATATAGTTTATGCTGATACGCAAATATATATTCCCAATATCAATCACGGAAAAGTCGTCAAGGTATATGATGCCGACACTATCACAGTAGCAAATCGAATTTCCGTTGGTGGAGCACAAAGTGACGAAATATACCGGTTTCAAGTTCGATTGAATGGTATCGATTCACCCGAAATCAAGTCGAAAAACGCAACTACTAAGGCACTCGCAAAACAAGCGAGAGATGTTTTATCCGGAATGATTTTTGGGAAAATCGTCGAACTCCGGAATGTTCAGTTGGAAAAATACGGCAGATTATTAGCAGATGTCTATTTAGGCGATTTGCATTTAAACGAATGGCTTGTCGAAAACAAATATGCCGTTCGATACGATGGAGGCACCAAACATATTCCCGAAGAATGGGAAGCATAGGAATTTGCCTACACAAATGTCGTCTTTATATTGATTACAATATACCTTTTATAAAATTGAACTAAACCTTATGTGATATACTATATTATATCATATCACATACACAACATATTTATTACCCACTCAAACAACCCGAACTTTTATAATAATGGAAAAACGAATCAATACCCGTATTCAACAATACATTTCGAAATTCAAAGACGACGTTCGCACAAAACTCGTAGATTTGGGTTTCGAAAACACAACACAGGTGAATGATTTACTTGAACACATATATGAATACGACCGTCTTGTATTGGAAAAAGACGATTTTATTAAACGCAAACGTGTGCAAAACGCAATACCATCGTCCAATAGATGCAACGCCAAACGCGCCAATGGAATACAATGCACTCGACGACGCAAAACCGATTGTGAATTTTGTGGAACGCATTTTAAAGGGACGCCTCACGGAATGATTGGTGAAAGTGTATCCGACGCTGCGGCAGCAGATAATACTACACAAAAAATGGAAGTGATTGCCACCGAAATCAAGGGTATTGTTTATTATGTAGATAAATACGACAATGTATATAAAACCGAAGACATTTTACAAGGAGTCCATAACCCAGCAATTATTGCAAAATGTGTTAAGCAAGGCAACCAATATACTATCCCAGAATTTGGGTTGGTCTAATAACCTTCGAAGGTTATTGTGAGAACGCCTTAAGCTACGCAAAAGCGAGGCACGAGCGTAGGTGTTCGAGGAATCGACTGCGCTTTAGCTACCGCAAAAGGCGTGTCTGGATGGCGTCTTAAAACGCCATCCAGACGAACCGGAGATGGTTTACCATCGAAGGTTATTGTAGTATTCCCGGAGAAACGAGGAACGAGTTTTAACTTCGCAAAAGGTGAATTGGGAATACTACGGCATTCTCGAAGAAGATTATCTTTCGGGTGGATAATATTTATTTATTTTCGGTTTTCGTGTTCACCGGTTTCGTTATTTTACGCACAATTTTTTCACGCACTACTTCTTCACGGTTGTCTAATATGTATTGGTTGGTTTCGCTTGCTTTTACTGTATCGCCTTTGTAGTAAGTAGTTAAAATCGATAATAATGCGGTTTTGGTAATGGGTTTTTTCAGGTTTCGCTTGTCGTATAGGATCTGTCCATCATTTAGGTCAAATGCATCGATTTCATTCGAACGCATTACTGACATTAATTCTCCGGATACTTTTTTTTTATCGGCAAGACGCTTTTTTTGTTCTTTTTGCAACACTCGGATTTCGTTATCAATTTTCACCCATTCTTTTATTTTTTCAATCAATTGGTCTTTCGTTTTTACTTCATTCGTTGATTCGGCGTTTTCAGGAATAGGCATAACGGGGGTTATTAGCGGTTTACTTGAAATTGATGCAAGAGAATTGGTTGTTAATTTCGAGGAATTTATTTTATTTCGTTTGTATTCGGGGTTTGCCAACATTATATTTAATTTATAAGATGATTTATTATATACTCTATTGTTTATTTTTGTTTTCTCCAAACTAAAATAAATATAAATATCTTCTCTAAAATCATATCTTTGTAATAATATATTTATTGTATATTGTGAAGTATGCTATTCACTAATAACCAAAAAAATCTAATACAGCAAGTGCCAATCCCTCATAGTTATGCCGGTGCATTTTCGTCGAGATATATGCGTGCACACCCCCCTGCATTATCTATGCCGAATGAACACGCGCGTATTATACAACGGCAATTTATCACACAACAACCGTCTGCTCCTGCGGTAAGTCGAACGGTGACTCCTATAGAGAGTGCTCCCGAAGTTCCATTTGCCTACGAGAATAAATTCTCTTCGGCAAATCCTCGAACGTCTACCTCTACGAGTCCGGCAGTTCTCACAAAACCGAAACTGATGAAATGGGGCGAACCGACGTGGTATATGTTTCACACCATTGCCGAAAAAATCAAACCCGAGTTTTATACACAATACCGCAGCGAAATTATGAATATCATTCGAATCGTATGCAACACACTGCCCTGTCCAATTTGTGCTAATCACGCTACTCAATATATGCAAAACATAAGTGATTCGCAACTTTCTACCAAAGAAGATTTACAACGTATGCTATGGGCATTTCATAATTCCGTGAATGAACGCAAAGGACAACCTTTTTTCCCGAATGATAACGGACAATTACATGATAAATATTCGAGAGCAAATACTCGCGCAATTATCCAAAACTTTATAGTAGTTCATAAAGATAAACAATCCGGATTTCGTATGACAACCGACGATTTTTATCGAAATAAAAATATTAATATGATAAAATCGTGGTTTATTCGCAATATTTCCATCTTCGAAGAATGATAGATGATTGGTTATTCATTCGAACATTCAAACAAGTCTTCGTTTGTCATTTTACATACATCGTCATCGTTCGTTACATTTGAAAAGAAATGTAATCCTTTTATGTTATATCGAAACGCCAAATAGTCCAACATTTCGCAAAACCCAACTCCTAATCCAATACCGAATATTAGTGACATGAAAATACCGCCCATACTTGCACATGTGTTTAATAATTCCCACGCAATCATCGACGATAACAATACTGAGAAAAACACTATACTGTGAATGTTACCCGTTACTTGTGACTTTTTAGCAATTAGATACACTAAATACGCAAATGTAAATGCGACGATATTAATGTTTAATGGTATAGTCGAGATGCGTTCGTTCGTGTTTCCGATACTGAGTGCGTTACACATTGGTCTGTTTATTTCGGTTGTTACTGGGGCGAAAAAATCGCCGGCAAGGGAATTAAACATGATTACTACCGAACAATTTATCAACAATAACCCCAAAAATATGACTCCTCTAACATCCGTTTTTAATATAGACGACAGCACGAAAAAACTAACTAATATAAATGGTATGATTCGAAACCCAACATATAATAATGGAACTAAATTCATACTATTCGAGAGTGTAGTGTAAGATAATATATATTTAACATATATTATTTTAAGGTTTATTCTCCTGCGATGGCACTTCGTATATGTGAGAACGCCGGATAATCCTCCATTTACGGAGCGAATTGTGAGAACGCCTTAAACTACGTAAAAGCGAGGCGTAAGCGAAGCTTTAGCTACGCAAAGCGTAGGTTTTCAAGGATTCGACCGCTCTGCGGTCGTGTCTGGATGGCGTCTCGAGACGCCATCTGGATGACCCGGAGATGGTTTACCATCAAAGGATAATTCACCTACGAAACTCGTGCCTCGTTTCTCCGGGAATACCGCAATACACTTACGCAAACACGTGCGCAAATGTATCGTTGATATGTGCAACCGGAATAAACCGGATTTTGTCATCGGCATCCGTCTTTATATGCTTTTTCGAATACTTTTCGTAATCGAGTATATTTTCCACCGGAAACAAAAACGTTGTGATTCCCGCTTTGATTCCTCCGGCAATTTTATCCTCTAAACCGCCAATTTCGGTTATAAATCCTTGTAAGTTGATTTCACCCGTAATAGCAACATCGTGTTTGATAGGACGTTTTGTTATTAAACTGTATATTGCGAGAGTAATTGCCGCACCGGCGGACGGTCCGTCTTTCGAAACGGCTCCTTCAGGACAATGTATATGCAATCCTTGCGATTTGTTTTCTTCCACCGATTTCAACCATTCACGTTGTTTGTCGTTTTCGACCAAATTCCATGCAACACTTTTTGCTACATTCATACTCTCTTTCATTACATCACCTTGTAATCCGGTAAGTCGTAAATCCAAAAACGACGTTGCCGGAAAAAAAGCAGTTTGGATAGGTATGATTCCACCACGACCGTTTGTGCTTGCCCATAAACCATTGATTACGCCTATTTCGGGAGTCTTGTGTATTTTCTTCTCTCGTATTTTGTCGTATTTTGACAAATATCTGGTTTGTAACATTTCATGCGTAATTACAAAAGGTAGTGCATTATCGTTGTTTTCATTGGTATTATTATGATTCATTTGTCGCAGCAATTCGATGTTTATTTCTCCAAAAAGATCAAACAACACTTCTTTTAATTTTCGCACTCCGGATTCGCAAGTATACGTTTCTATAATGTATTCAATCAATTCGTCCGTTAATATGACTGAATCGAAAAAACCCATTTTTCGGTTCAGTTCGGGGATTATGTATTTTTTCGCAATTACTTTTTTTTCGTCCAATGATAAGTTTTCAAACCGAATACGGTGAATTCGGTCGAGTAATATTTTATCGATTTGTGCGGGGTCGTTATATGAAAAAATAAAAAGTGCTTTCGATAAATCCAAATCAATCCCGCTAAAATATTTGTCTTGAAATCCGGTGTTTTGTGTCGAATCTATCAAGTGCATTAATATACCAATGATTTCTTTCCCGTGTTCCGTCTTGCTTACTTTGTCTAACTCGTCTACATATATTATCGGGTTCATACAGTTCGTTTCCATCAATATATCCGTGATACGACCCCACGTAGAATTCACATACGTATAACTATGCCCTTCTAATGTAGAACCATTACACGACCCGCCGAGAGCAATAAACGAAAAGGGTCTCGATTTCGTTCCATTTCGCAAACAGTTTGCCAATCCTTTTTTCGCGAGAGATGTTTTGCCAATACCCGGAGAACCTTCGAACCCGAAACAATACCCACTTTGTTCTCCCGTCATCCATTGTCCTATTATTTTCAGTATTTGATTTTTGGCGTGTGTATGCCCGTGTATCGAGTCGTCCAATATACCGCTTATAGTGTCTAACTCTCCTTTTATATCATTTATAGAGTGTTTTGTTTTTTCGAATTCGGTCATGGTTCGCACTAATGTATTTGCTGGCGAAATATTCGGTTGATGGTTTGTAATAATGTCGTATATTTGTGCAAGGTGTTCGGTTGTCCGGATTTGGTCGTCTTTGCAAAATAATACAATTTCACGTATTTTATCCTCCTTTTTCTTTAGGTTAGACAATACTTTGCGGGTTGGAAGAGGTGCATTCTTGTATGCCGCACTAATATATACAATAATTGCATTTATACATTTTACGGTAAACGATTGAATATCTCTCTCGATTGTTTCTGGCAATTCAGTCCGTACATATTTTTCAATGTGGTTTATATATTGCGTCATTTCGCTCGTAGTGTATTTATCTTTTTTTGCGACAAGTCCCGAATTTCCATTATCTCTTAACGTAGTAGGCATTTTTACGAGAGTTGCCGAAAATCCGGTCTGTATGGTTTTCACCCGTTTCAATATGGGTTCTTCGCTATATATTCCAAATGGGATTTTCAATAACCCTTCCAAGTACTGCTTTGCTTTTGCACCCGAATCGTCGTTTTTACTTTTTACCTCTTTCAGTTTAGACATTGCTTTTTCTTTGACATTTTCAGGCACTTTCATAACATATATTTGTTGTTCGAGAGTGACACGATTTATATCGTATTTGTGAATCATTTCCTTTGTGTATTTAATGGTCGTTTTCATCGTTTCTTTAAAAAACAATTTGATTTTCCAAGGGAAACTATCGTATATTAGCATTTGTTCGACCGAATCTGTTGCATTTCCTGCCGAATCGGTTATTAAATCATATAACAAATACGTGATGTATTGTATATCCGATTCTTTGTTATACATCAATAAATTCATCAACATTTGTCTTTGCGAATATACATCCATTTCCAAGAACCGTTTAATCGACAAATTTAGTTTGTTATATTTTATGCTATTCACTTCTGTCATTATGGCAATATGCCGTTTGTATATATCGGCATTTCCATAAACAAATATATCCTTTAGAGTCAATGATTCAATAATTCGTTTCATTATCTCGGGATCATACGTTTCTGCGTTCGGTATATTTTTGAGTAAACTATTTTTGCGAAATTCAACATAGTTGTTTTCCACACATTCCAATACAATATCGTCGACGATTCCTTGAACAATAAGCGTTTTTTGTGCTTTTTCGTAATGAATCACCACCTGAACCCCATGCAATTTTACATAAAGAGGTTTTGATGAAATGTCGGCATCATAACACTCATATTGATTCGACAATTCAATTTGCACAATATCATCCGTGATTTTATTCGAACATATAGTTGTGTCGTCATTTGCCCATAATACGTTTACCAGCGAATCCGGCGTAATCGAAATGGGTGTCGTGTCTTTCGGTCCGATGTATTTTTCTTTCGGGAGTGCCTTGCTATTTTTCCAGTGAATGGTCTTGTATCCTGTCGGCATGATATGTTTTAATATCAAGTCCAATTTCGATTTCTGTAGTTCATTATTACTTATTTGGTCTCTAAATTCTGCACCAAAACTAATGTATAATAAATCGGCCATTTGTTTTGTGCCAAACCCGCAAATCACAATGGAGATTTTATCGATTATTTGTTGTAATTCGTCAATTATGGCGTTTATTTCGTCGAATTTTTGTGAAGTAATTATTGGAGTTGTATCGAGAGACGGATTACATAGCTGATTATTGTCTAGATTATTTGTCTTTGGAATATACACTAATTTCTTCAACATTTGAACCGTTTTGTCATATAAGTCGACCAGTGTGTTTACACAGATTACTACATCACTATTACTAAATATCTCGCACTTTTTATAGTAATTTATCGAGAGTATAGTATTCCGGATAATCTCTTGAATATACGAAACCTTCTCGTTTATCAACCGTTGTATTTCGACAATCGTTTTCTGGTGTGTATCAATGCTTATTTTTGTCGACGGTTGCTTTAATTCTGCTTTTCGTTTCATTTACCCTCACTATAAATATTGTTATAAAATATCTCTATAAATAAAACATTTGTCTAAGAAACTAAAGATTTTACCATCTCCGGTTATTCCTCGATTCACCTACGAAACTCGTTCCTCGCTTTTGTGAGAACGCCGGAGCAAGGAGGAACGACTTGCGCAGGTGTTCGAGGAATAACCGGAGATGGTTTACCATCGAAGGTTATTGCGTAGCTTAAGGCGTTCTCACATACTCCAAATTATTCGTGTGTTCCTTATGATACAATATAACGAATAACAACATAAAGATATACCCAGGTTATTATATAATTCGAACTACCATTCTATTTATACAGCATATTACACTATAAAATGGGTATTCCAAGTTATTTTTCGTATATTATTAAAAACCATTCTAATATTATACGTAACATACAATTTCACAAAAAGCACGCTAACACGCCATTTCATAGTTTGTATATGGATTGTAATTCCATTATATATGATGCAGTCCATACTCTCGAAAAACAATCTTCTAAATACAACTCTGCGAATTCTAAACACTTCGAACAAACCATCATCGACACAGTTGTAATACGTATTCGAGAGTATATTAACACGATTTCACCCACAAACGTATTGTTTATTGCGTTTGATGGCGTTGCACCCCTTGCCAAAATGGACCAACAACGGTCTCGCCGTTACAAGACTGCATTTATGTCATCTATTTCGTTTGAAAATCCATTGCAACCGTTCATGAATGATATCGACCAAGACAAATGGAATACGTCGGCTATTACCCCCGGAACTTCATTCATGGCTGCTTTATCCGGACGAATACACGCCGAATTTAATGGTCCGTTGGGTGTTTCGATATGTGGCAAACGCATTCCACACGTCATCGTCTCGACTTCTACCGAACCCGGCGAAGGTGAGCATAAAATGTTTGCGTATATGAGGTCACACGTCCAACCCACTGAAAATGTTGCAGTATATGGTCTCGATTCGGATTTAATTATGTTGTCTATTCTACATTCCGTGTTTTACCGCAATATTTATATTTTTCGGGAAACACCGCAATTTTCTAAAAACATTCTACCTGCACAATTGCAGTCCGGCACGAACGATTTGTTGTTTTTGAATATTCGAGAATTAACGAAATCCATTTTGAACGAAATGAAAGTGCCCGAATACGACACTCAACGAATATACGATTATATTTTAATAAGCGTGTTATTAGGGAACGATTTTTTGCCACATATCGTCTCTTTAAACTTGCGAGGAACTGGAATGGAAGAATTGCTACAAATGTATGCCGAACATATCACAAAACGTCGAGAGTATCTGGTTTCTGCTGACCGAAAAATCATTTGGAAAAACGTGAAATATTTTATCGGGAAATTGGCGGTGAGAGAACACACTAATATTTTAGATGAATTTGCACAACGTGCCAAACTTGCCAAACGCAAATATCCTGAAACTACTCCCGAAGAACGTGAATTCGTTTTACAAAAAACACCCACCATTTATCGTGGCGATGAAGAATATATTTGTCCTACGGAAGAACAATGGGAAGATAGATATTATCGTGTATGTTTTCCCGAGGACAAGATGCCGAATAAAGACAAAGACCGTGTAAAAGACATTTGCGTCAATTACCTGGAAGGTCTCGAATGGGTATTCCGGTATTATTCAGGGGGGTGTCCTCATTGGAGATGGAAATACCGTCATCATTATCCCCCATTACTTACTGATTTATATAAACATATACCAGAACAAACCCTGCCGAAAACGATATTGGAAAACGTTCATGCCATAAATTGCCCATTTCATCCATACGTTCAATTATCGTATGTTTTACCACAAATATCGCAACATCTTATCCCGCAAAAAACAAGAGACCTTGTTCGACGACCGGAATATTCGTCGTTGTTTGTTTCGGTTCGAGATGTGCGGTTTAGTTGGTTGTTCTGTAAATATTTTTGGGAATCGCACGTAATATTGCCTGAAATATCAATGACCATCTTGGAAGAATGGGAACGTACAATTCGTTCTAATAGTCGGTTTCGATAACATCTACGCAAAGCGTATGTGTTCGAGGATTTGCCGGCGAAGCAGGCGTGTCTGGTTGGCGTCCCAAGACGCCATCCGGACGAACCTGACATGGTAGATACGAAGTGACCATCGAAGGTTATTTATGGGTTGAGTTTAGGTGGGGTTATGTGATGTTTATATATTACATACATACCGATCAATGGATAACTGATTGGGTATATTACTCCAGTAATAATACCTATACTAGTATGTCCTATTATGCTCGTGAATAAATCCAATGGTTTTGGAAAATATGGTTGTCCAGGTTGTGACAAACTCGTGATAAACCCTAATAAGGCGGTGGTTGGAACAAAGACCGGTAATAATTCGAAATATATGTGTTTGCAAGCGTTAAATCTGGATGATGTCATTTATATATGTGCTTGGTTGGTTATATAATGTATATATGCGGTTAGTTTATATACTTTATGATAATAACCTTCGATGGTCACTTCGTATCTACCATCTCCGGATCATCCAGATGGCGTCTCGAGACGCCATCCAGACACGACCGCAGAGCGGTCGAATCCTCGAACACCTACGCTTTTGTGAGAACGCCGTAGCGAGGCACGAGCGTAGGTGTTCGAGGAATCGACTGCGAAGCAGGCGTGTCTGGATGGCGTTTTAAGACGCCATCCAGACGAACCGGAGATGGTAGATACGAAGTGACCATCGAAGGTTATTGCGTCGCTTAAGGCGTTCTCATAATATAAATACTTATATATAATAAAATATTATATACAAATGGAACATCCAAAAACCCCTCATGTCGAATATATAGTCACTTGTCCTTGGTGCTTAGAACCAGTTATTATACAAGAAGAAAATTGTAAAATATTTCGACATGCATCAAAAAAAACAGGAGAACAAGTTCATCCACACGCAACGAAAGAAGAATGTGACCGATTAGTACGTGATGGACTTGTATATGGTTGCGGGAAACCGTTTCAATTAATAGACAAAATTGCTGTAAAATGTGATTATATATAATAAAACGAATTCTAACTTAAAGACCTACGCCGGCAACTGCAATTCACCTACGAAACTCCTTCGTAGTTTCTCCGCAAATACTACATTCGGGTGTTGCTCTTACTTTTGTTTTTATGGTTTTTCAAAAGGAGGGGGTTGGGGGGAACCTTGGTTCCCCCAAGTTAAATGTCAAGTAAGTCGTGTAGTGGTGGGTCGAGGTGTAGGTCGAGGTGTAGGTCGAGGTCGAATTGTGCGTCAGTGAAAAGAGAGTCGATAGG
>Ga0209188_1001855_pt1 | contig 16288 bp, 14 predicted proteins | sample C_130625_EF_Meta_FD_187307 | JGI IMG/M metagenome (GOLD analysis project Ga0209188, IMG submission 187307) | Freshwater microbial communities from Lake Croche, Canada to study carbon cycling - C_130625_EF_MetaG (SPAdes) (version 2) | ecosystem: Environmental > Aquatic > Freshwater > Lake...
GCATTTTGTGTAGTGCCATTTACCCGCGGACGCGAGCGCAGCCGAGAACCACAAACCATTGTAAACGAAGCACGCGATTTATTTTTACGTGGTTATAGAGAAGTTACTTTGCTTGGGCAAAATGTAAATTCCTATTTATGGACGGGTGGCGGTTTAAAAAAAGATAATCCATCAAAGGAAGAATTAGAAAATGCAACCACCTTTGCACAGTTGCTTGACATGGTAGCAAAAGTAAGCCCGTTGCTACGTGTTCGTTATAGCACAAGCCATCCAAAAGACATGCAGAATGATGTGTTGGAGGTGATGGCAAAATATCCAAATATTTGCAAATACATTCACCTGCCAGTGCAAAGCGGCAGCAGCACAATGCTTGATAAAATGAACCGTGGCTACACCCGCGAATGGTATTTAGAGCGCGTGGCGGCCATTAAACACTATATGCCAAATTGCGAAATGAGTACCGATATCATCACTGGTTTTTGTGGCGAAACCGATGAGGACCATGCACAAACAGTATCGTTGATGAAAGAAAGTGGCTTCATCATGTCGTACATGTTTAAATATTCCGAAAGACCCAAAACCCTTGCCGAACGTAAGTTAAAGGATGATGTGCCCGAAGAAATAAAAGCAAAACGATTGCAAGAGGTAATTGATTTACAGCATGAACTATCTCATCAAAGCAATATAAAAGACATTGGTAAAACCTTTGAAGTATTGGTTGAGTCTGTATCTAAGCGCAGCGCAGATTTTTATAGCGGACGAAACACACACAACAAAGTAGTCATATTTCCGAAAGGCAATTACAAGAAAGGCGATTATGTGCATGTAACAATTACAGAGTGCAGTTCGGCAACACTCAAAGGTGTGTTGGCTGATGAATAAATAGTTTGTAAAAAAACAATTTGCTTACAAATAATAGCTAGATGGTATTAAAAAACACAAGCTATATCGTTATTTTAATGGCAAAGTATTCAAAATATTATTTCAATAAAACAGAGTAGAGAACCGCGCTTATAGGCAGTTAAATACTGAATGTTGGGCATAGAATTTTGATGATATATTTAATCCTGTCATCAAATTTCTATCTCTATTTTAATGATAACACCATTTTCTCCGCCTTCAAATGGACCCATGTTTTTTCCAGACCTAATTACCTTTTCGCATATGAGCGGATGTGTTAAATCTAACCTGAGAACATTTAAAACATCGCCTAATTTAAGATTGCTTTTTTCTGTATGTACAACTTCAAACATAAAGGGACCAAGAAATTTTAACTTCAATAATAAACCCGTATTGTAGAAAAGAGTTATTACTTGACCTTCTTCCAAATTATTAAAAGCAACCTTATCAATACCTTCAATATAAGAAGTATCGTCATTCATATTACCATTGTTGATGGCTTCATTCCAACAGCTGAAACCTATGTATTTAGCAATAATATCAAGTGTATATAAACGATGATTCTCATTCTTACATTTAGTAAAGCCAAAAAGCCTTAACAAGGTTGTAACACTAATTTTTTCTTTAGTTTCAATGCTAATCATACGAGCCAAGACTTCACAATCTTTGCTGTACCTAATTTCCTTTCCATATTTATGTTCAATTCTTTTCTTAATTACTTCTGGTAACATATAATTAATTCATTTTTAGTGTTTAGCTATTGGCAAGAAAAGCAATAAATTTTTACTAAAAAAGGGAATGAAGAAATTGAAGGAAGTGAAAGAAGTGAAGAAATTGAAGGAAGTGAAGGAATTGAAGGAATTGAAGTCCCAAATTGTTAAATAATTTATTCTCATTTGCCACAATTAAAAAAAATAATCACCACAACCCAAAAAATCAATAAAGAAGTAAAGGTTTGTACATGATTAATACTCTCCTAAATAATCCGGATTAAAAATCCAATAACTATTGGGGGTAATGAATAATAAATTAAGAAAAAGCGGATGCCGAAAAGCTAATAGAGTAGGCAACATTATAAATAAAATACAAAACAATGAAAAAAGTTTTTACAAAGTTAATGGCAATAGCAATTGCTACAACGGTTTTAGTAGGTTGTCAAAAACAACCTGAAGCAAGTTTTACAACCGACAAAACTAGCTACATAGCTGGCGAAACGGTGAAGTTAACAAACACAACTGTAAATGGTGATTCTTACAAATGGACCTTTCCTGATGGACAAACAGGCACGGTTGAAAATTACGATTACTCATTACCTACTACGCTTTCTGATGGTTCACTTACCTTTAAACTAGAAGCTTTCTCAAAAAATAAAAAGAAAGTAAATGAAATAAGCAAAACAGTTACAGTAAAAGCTGCAACAGGAAATGTTGTATTTTGGCAAGAAACAGGTAGCGGATATGGTGCTACTGTTGTACAAGTAAATGGTATAACATCTAACATAACAAGTGAATATGGTTCTGCACCAGATTGCAGCGCTTCTGGTTGTGCAGTGTTTAACGCTTTAAAAGTTGGAGCTTATAACTATACCGCAACTGATGGCAATGCCAATTGGAGTGGCACCATAAACATTACTAAAAATACTTGCTTAACCTTTCAATTGCGATAAAATATTTCTTGAAAACAATGACCAAAAAATTATTTATGACAAAACAAATTGAATGGGGTATCAAAAAATAAATAAAGGTGGAGACTAGAACCCACTTTAAAAAACGGGAATTAATTAATAATAAAAATGCAAAAAAAAATTCAAACACTTTTACTGATTTTTGTTTCGCTTTCTTTTGTTAAAGCACAAAATTGCAAATACAAAATAAATGAAATAGACAAGTTTACAAATAAGTATACCAAATTAACAAAATCAGAGAAAGTAATCGGCACATTTTACACAAGTGGAGAGTTTAGTGTTAAAAAAGTAGATACTTCATTCTTCTTTATTTTTGACTATGTTATCAGTAGCTATTCAAACTTTGACCCGTATAGCATAAAAAAGTCTGCACAATTAATCTTTCTTCTGGAAAGTGGAGAAACAATAACTTTAAACTCAGCAGACGATATTAACGGCACAAAAAAAAGCATTCTTGGCTTACCTCCTGTTTACACGTGTTATTTGACAAATGTTAGCTATCCATTAACAAAAAATCATATAGAACTTTTCTTTAAATCAAAAGTAAAGTCAATTCGATTCTATAGGACTGAAAGCAATGGAAAAGAGGACTATCTGGACAATGAAATAAAAAAGAAGAATCAAGACGATATTCAAAATCTTGTTAAGTGCGTAATGTAAAAAAACCATAAAAGATTTACAGCAAACTTCAACAATTGTTATCTAATGAAAAAAATAGTCAAGATAGCACTCAGGCCTAGACCTTTTTAATTGCACATTCTTGAATTTAAAAGGCTGTTTATTGTTAAAGAGCCTTTTTTGGGAATTTTAGTTATGAGACATTTGAAACATTTAAACTAAATTATTTTAATGTAAAATCTCCAACATATTATAAATGCAAACCGGTATGTGCAGGTTTAAAAACAAAATAGGTCTGCGAAAGCCAATGCGCTGACCACCCATAGTGACAGAATAAAATATAAAAGTGGAGTCCAGAACCCACTTAAAAAAACGGGACTTAATCAAACAAAAGTGGCGACTACGCAAAAGAAAATGAAAAAAATAAATTCGCTAATTCTTATTGCAATAATGACAATTGCAGTTTCAACAACATTGACATCTTGCATGACTACAAAAACAAATGTCGGAGCTTACAAAGAAACGCAAGGGTCTGAATACACATATGCAAAAGGGAAACAAATTTGGTTATTTGCCGGACTCATACCAATTGGACGTACGAGCGTTAATACTCCTGGAGATGGCAACTGTCAAGTTATCACTAAATTCAATTTTGGTGATTTTCTTATTTCGGGTTTGACGGGAGGCATTTTAACCACTCAAACCATTAAAGTTAAGGCTAAGAAAAAAAACTAATTAATATTATTCTTTTTCGACAAACTATAGTGCAAGCAGTCAGACAAAAATCCGCCAATACTAACACCTTGTTTATTTGAAAGGGCTATCGCTAAATTTGCAAGTCTCGTTACCAATTAAAAATCATGCTATCATGACAGTCAAAAGCACGGCGAATTAATCCCGGCCTAAATGTCTCTAAAAAACGTTTTAGATGTTCATTATAAAATATGCTACGTAATTGAAATAGAATGGCAAAGAAAATTACTATAAAAAAACCCAATTGCCCTCGTTAGTAATAACGAGGGTTTTTGATTTACTTGCTTTGTATGTGCTTAAAACGGTTTATATTTATGTAGCTTATTTACCATGAATGTTAATTATTTCTGGAAGATTTAAAGTGCTTGAAGCGTTCAATTTCAAACCAAATTATTTTACTGTAAAAACTCCAACTTATTTTAAATGCAAACCGCCATATGAAGGTTTAAAAAACAGAGCTGCGAAATCCAGAAGGCTGACCACCCATAGTGACAGAAATAAAATATAAATGTGGAGTCCAGAACCCACACTAAAAAACGGAAAATTATCAATAAATGTGGCGACTACGCACAAAAAAAATGAAAAAAATCATGACAATTTTCGGAACAATATTATTTACTTCTGTAATTCTTAATATACAAACAGCCTTTTCACAATCTAACTTGTCGAACGTAAAGGCAAAAATACCAACAAGCAAATATAAAGATTGGGGGAAAATGCCTGTTGAATCGCAAGATGGACCAGCAGATACTTGGACTTGGACGCATCAAATGTGTGATGGACCGCAAGATGTAAAAGCATCATCCACCCTGGCACAGCAAGGGAAATATAAATATTTAGCCAGCAATATCTTGGATGATAATCCTACAACAGCTTGGGTAGAAGGAAATGCCGATTATGGAATAGGTGAGTTTTTAGAATTTAAGGACTGGGTTCCTATGGGAAATGGTGAAATCAGCATATTAAATGGATATCAATCTTCTAAGACTGCTTGGGAAAATAATAGTCGGGTTAAAAAATTTAAAATATCAATTAATGGAAAAGACATGTGCATATTAGAGCTTGGTGATGTAATGGGAGTGCAAACATTTAATTTACCTGTTAATGCACTAAAAACTCTAGGAGGTGGTGGTATATTACGGTTTACGATTCTTGAAGTGTATTCAGGGTTGAAATATAAAGACACTGCAATCACGGGAATTTTTAGTTGTGGGGGTTAAAAACCAGCAATAACAGAACCTCCGAAAGTAATGGGCAAGTTTAAGAAACGACAGAACTATTAATAAATTGATACGAGTAGGACCATGTTTCATTTTCGACAACTCTTGCCAGCCATTTACAACTGACAAATTTCATATTGACTTTTCCGACAAGTCATTAAACAGCGGATTAATTTCTTTTTAGCTCAAACAAACAAAATAAAAAAAATGAACAATTTAAAACAAACATTTAAAACTTCTGCAATAGCAATAGTTGCAGCGGCAATGACCGCTTGTGGCGGTGGAGGAAAGGATATTGATACAGTGAAGTTAATGCCTGTTAAAATGGGTAAAGAATTTCAATATGTAGATGCAGAAGGCACAATTATCATTAACCCACAATTTTCAGAAGCTACTATTTTTAGAAATGGATTGGCTTTGGTTCAAACTTCTGGCGACAAACCTCAATGGGGCTTTATTGGCGAAGACGGTAAGTTCGCAATAACTGCGAATTATAAAAGTGCAACTGTTTTTAGTGATGACATGGCTTGGGTAGTAAGTGAAAATGCAGCACCAACTTGTATTAATACTAAAGGGGAACTAAAATTCACTTTAACAAATGCAGAGGAAGTGAAAGTTTTCTCAGACGGGTTGGCTGGTTTTAAAGAAATTAATGAAACGGGTGAAGAAAAGTGGGGGTTCGTAGACAAGGAAGGAAAAGTTAAAATTAATGCACAATTTTCTGATGTTGGAAGCTTTGTAGATGGCAAATGTCCAGTAAGTAATATTGATGGAAAATGGGGTTACATTGATAAAGAAGGCAAATTGGTCATTAATCATCAATTTGACAATGCAGAATCATTTTTTAATAGTTCGGCAGTAGTTAAATCGGGAGGCAAAGCTGGCTTAATTGACGCAACTGGCAAGTTTCTAATTAATCCTCAATTTACAGATATGCAAAGTGATGGTGATTTATTTTTAATTGAGCAAGACGGAAAATATGGATGGACTGATAAAGCAGGAAAAATAATTATTAATCCTCAGTTCAGCAAAGCATTTCCTTTTACTAACGGAAAATTAGCTGCAGTTCAATCAGGCAATAGTTACGGCTATATAGATAAAGAAGGTAAAATAATTATTAACCCACAGTTTGATATGGCTTTACCTTTCAATGGCAAACTTGCACTTGTGGTAAGTTCAAACAAAATTGGATTTATTGACAATGAAGGTAAATATGTTATTAACCCACAGTTTGACGATGTTTCAAAAGACATGGTAGAGTATTTTCAAACAGGTGGTTCATCGTTTAGTAGCGTTCAAACAGATTTTTTTAATGTTGGTGCAATAACTTCTCGCATAAAGTCAGATGCTCCTGAAGGTTTATCATTTAATTCGACAATGACAGAAGTACTTACTAAGTTTAAAAAATCTCAAGAAGATTTTAGCAAATATAGTCAAGAGCATATGGTAATTTCATCAGAAAAGATAACTAATGACGCAACCCTAAATTTTTATATTTTAGGTAGTCCTTGGGTTTCGAGTGGATATTATGACTATGCGTTTAACGCTGGATTAAATCCAACTGGTTTTGCTTATATGATAAATCTTACAGGTAAGGGTTATGGTAAAGAAGATGCCGTAAAAACTGCAATTGAAACTTCCCTGACAGGTTACACTAAAGATGCAACTATGTCAAATGAAACCGAATCTACATATAAAAATGCCAAACAATCGGTTAAGGTAATTACAAAAAACGGGAAAATTGTTGTTGTAATATCATCTTTAGCTGGCGCAAGTAATGTAGCACCAGAAGAAACAGGAGATTAAAATTAAAACCAGCCCATAACGGCACCTTTTCGAATATGGCTGGTTTAGTGGTCAAAGAAACACTCTTTTTCTAATAAACATAAGCGGTAATATGAGAGATATGGGCAAGTTTAAAACAAAGATGGTCTGCGAAAGCCAACGGGTTGACCACCCACAGTGACAGAAAATTAAAATAAAAAAGTGGAGACCAGAACCCACTCAAAAAAACGGAAAAATAATAAAACAAAAGTGGCGACTACGCAAAACAAAATGAAAAAAATAATTTTTATCACTGCTATCTATATACCTACAATTTTATTATTAACTTCTTGTGGTGGACCTAAAAATGACGCAAAAAAGGTTTGTGATTGTTTTACGGAATTAGAAAAGAAAATTGCTCCAGAAAAAGAAAAATTGAGCAAAGAAATTGATGAATTACAAAAACAAGGTTCAACGGAGGCTTCATTAAAGGCGCTTGAATTATCCACAAAGCTTCTTAAAATTAGTTTGGATACAGATAATGAATGTACAAAAATGATGGATGAATTTACAAAAAAATATAAAGGTGATAACGAAAAGTATATGGAATTCGCAGGGGCATTTGATAATTGCGGAAAAGAAAGCAAAAATTAAGAATCTGAAAAATAAGACGGTTCACCAACTTAAATGTATTTACAATCCGTTCCACTTAAAAGCGGATTTATAATCCCCCAACATATGCATCAATTTTATAAAAGTATACTTCTATTATGTCTGAAGATTCAGAATGAAGTACAAAAACAACCGATTGCATTACTGATGTAATATTTACTGCAATTCAGATTAAAATAGCCAATGCAGGTTGAGACATGTAATCTTATAAATAATAAGTGGAGAACAGAACACACTCTAAAAAAACGGAGAAATAATAAAACAAAAGTGGAGTCTCAGTGAAAGAAAATGAAAAAAATTATGACAATTTTTGGAGCAGTATTATTTGCTTCTATAATGCTAACAAGTTGTTCAAAAGTAGATTTTTTTCAATCCAAATTTTCGAATTACATTTACTTAATAATAAAGTAATAAATAGACGTTTTTTGGCTTATTATTCATCTTTAGTTTTGATAATTATAGCGGTAAATTATTTTATCAAATTGGTAATTTAGACTTATAAAACCACATGATAAACGAACTATAAACCAATACTCAGTAGGCAGCTAGGTATTGTTTATTTTGACACATTGGAAATCACACTGGTTGCTACGTAAAAGCGCAAAAGTTAAATATTTGCAAATAGCCTTGAAATAATCTTACTAAATTAATATGAAAATATTTTTTTGCTTACAAGCATTATTATTTATCTCAAATTCTTCTTTTGCCGACAGGCAAAAAGACACTCTTTTACTTGATAGTATTTACAATTTGATTTGTGAAAAAAAAATCCTGCATCCAGAAATTGTAATTAGGCAAGTAATTAACGAAACTGGTTGGCTAACAAGTCCTTTTCTAATGACAAAAAATAATCTATTTGGGTTCAAAAATAGAAAATACTTGTCTTTTAAAAGTTGGCAAGAATCAGTAGATTATTACAAAAAATGGCAGGATAAATATTATAAAAATACTGATGAAGATTATTATAAATTTTTAGTTCGCATAAAGTATGCTACTAAAAACTATCCTATTCATTTAAAAAAAATAAAATTCAATAAAACCTGTCAATAACTTAAAAATGGTTTTTTCAAGCTTACTTTTCTTATTCCTTTTCCTTCCGCTTAATCTACTTATCTATTATTCTGTAAAGAATTCAAAAATTAAAAATATTATTCTCGTAATATTTTCATTGATTTTCTATGCTTGGGGCGAACCCATTTGGATTGGCTTATTAATTTTTTCGGCCTTTATTGACTATCTAAATGGTTTGTTTATAAATAAATATCTTGGAAAACCCATTGCAAAATTGGGATTATACAGCACACTGTTTTTTAATCTTGGCTTTTTATTCACGTTTAAATATTCTGATTTTATTGTTGAAAATTTCAACTTTATATTTTCCACAAATTTTGTCAAACCTGGCTTTTTGTTACCGATTGGGATTTCATTCTACAGTTTTCAAACAATTTCTTATACAATAGATGTGTATAAAGGAGAAGTTAAGGTACAAAAATCATTTATTAATTTTTTACTTTTCGTTTCATTATTCCATCAATTAGTTGCAGGACCAATTGTTAGGTATAGCCATATAACGAATGAAATAAAAAATAGATTATTTAGTTGGGTAGATTTCAGCAACGGTGTTAGTAGATTTTGTATGGGACTTTTCAAAAAAGTTTGCATCGCAAATATTGCAGGTTCTATTTGTTTGCAATTTTTAGATGAAGATTTGTCCTCGCTTTCAGTTTTGGGCGGCTGGTATGGAATCATTATGTACAGCTTACAAATATATTTTGATTTTTCCGGCTATTCAGATATGGCAATTGGTTTAGGTTGGATGTTTGGATTTCACTATCACGAAAATTTTAATTACCCATATATTTCAAAATCAATAACAGATTTTTGGCGGAGATGGCACATTTCACTAAGTACATTTTTTAGAGACTACATCTATATTCCTTTAGGTGGCAATAAAAAGCATTTTATTAGAAATATAGCAATAGTATGGACGCTTACGGGACTTTGGCATGGTGCAAGCTGGAACTTTATTTTTTGGGGTATGTATTTTGGAATTATTCTATTAGTTGAAAAATTAATTTTAAATAAAATTTTAAATAAAACACCTACCATTTTAAGACACGTTTATACTTTATTTTTTATTGTAATTGGTTGGAGTATATTTTATTTTACTGATATTAAACAATTGCTATTGTTCCTGAAAATTATTTTTGGATTCACCCAAAATCAATTATTTGATTTTGAAGTTCAGAATGCTTTTATTGAAAATATTTATTGGTTAATCTTGGCAGTTATTCTATGTTGCCCAATATACATAGTTGTCCAGGAAAAGATGCAATTTTATTTTATGAATCCAATTAAGTATTCTGTTAATTTGGTTTTAGATATTACCTTTTTTATCATTTCAGTGTCTTTACTTGTTGGCAGTACATACAATCCATTTATTTATTTTAGATTTTAGTAATCATGAAAAATTTTAAAATAAATTCGATACTCTTTTTTACTATAATTTTCATTGGAGGAATATTGTTTTTTTTATTACCAAAGGAAAAAATATCTGAACGTGAAAAAAGGAAGCTTTCACAATTACCGGCTTTGAATTTGAAAAATATTTTCAGTGGTAAATTTGAGTCTGAATTCGATAATTATTACAACGATAATTTTATTTTCCGAAATCATTTTATCACTATAGCAAATCACATAAAAGAAAATTTCGGTATTAAAAATAATGAAATTAGGCTTTATAGTAAGCCCAGGAATATTAAGAAAAAAATAAAAAAAACAGACTTCGTATTAAAAGATTCAGTTCAGGATTCTAACGGATTAAAACCTTCAGAAATTACTAACGAAACTAATAATGAAAGTAATAATGATATTGATTCGGAAAGCAACAATTACGAAAATATAAAGTCCGTAATTGTATTTAAAAAGAGGGCAATTCAAATTTTTGGAGGCTCAAAAAAAATGATGTCTAAATTTGCCTCTATGATTCATAAATATAAAACTGAAATTAATGGCATAAAAAATATTTATTGCATGGCAATTCCAGTTGGTTCAGACTTTTATCTACCACCTAAATTTAGTAAAACCAATGAACAAAATAGTATACGTTATCTTTACCAGAATATGGATACTTCTATTCGTTGTATAAATGCTTATGATGAACTTGCTAATCACAAAAGCGAATACATTCAATTTAATACAGACCATCATTGGACTGGAAGAGGTGCATATTATGCTTATCAAGCCTTTTGCAAAACAGCAGGATTTAACTATTTGCCTATTGAAAAATTACAAAGAAAAGTAATAAAGAATTTTTTAGGGACTTTATATTATTATACTCTTAGTGAAAGCTTAAAAGAAAATATTGATAGTGTCGAATATTTTAAAATTCCAAATTTAACCAAAGCCTACTATTTCAATGAAGGAATATCAAATGCAAAACCAACTAAACTTTATGCTGAATACGCAAGGGGTGGAAATTCTTATGGTGTTTTTTTAGGTTCCGATTTTCCATTAATGAAAATTGTTTCTGATATTAAAAATGGAAGAAAAATTCTACAGATAAAAGATTCTTATGGCAATGCTTTTGCCCCATTTTTACCCGCGCATTTTGAAGAAGTTTACATTATTGATTACAGATACTTTAATGGTAATATTAAAGAATTGATAAAAAAATATGGCATAACTGATATTATTTTTTCTCATAACATTTATGTAATAAATTCAAGCTTCACAACCTTTAGAGAAACAAAAATGCTAAACAGTTACAATCAAAAAAACACTTCAACAAAAACAAAAAGTATCATCAAATCAAATAATAATAAAAGTATTGATAAAGCTGATTCAACCAGTCAAAAAAAATGAGTATTAAAATAAACAAAAAAATTAAACTAATATTTCAAGGTTTAATGCTATTAAATTTAAACTACTGTTTAGCGCAAAACGCCGAACATAAATTTATAAATTATAATAAAAACACAATTCAATATTTTGACACAAATGATATAAAAACTTTCTGCAAATCGTGGAAAGAGTCGAGGAATAAAAAAGTTGTAATACTTCATTTAGGAGATAGTCATTTACAAAATGAAAATTTCCCTAACAAGTGCCGCAATATTTCACAAAGCATATTAGGAGATGGTGGAATTGGCCTAATTCAACCTTTTTCTATTGTACACACCTACGATGCAAGTTTCTACAATTCAACGCATACTGGCATTTGGGACTATTCAAAAAGTTATATGATTCCTCCTAAATTAACCTTGGGGGTAAGAGGTATGACCGCTATCACTAAAGATGAAAACTCTACTTTTAGAATCCTATTCAAAGATACTTTGAGCAAAGCAAATTCAATTCTTACATTATTTTGTGGAAATACAGATTCTAGTTTTGTTCCAGATATTTTTAATGATTCAATAAAAGCAAACCTTTTAACTTTAAATGGTGATTTTAGAGTTTATCAACTAACAAAAAATTTAAGAAGCATTTCTTTAAAATTATCCAAAGCAAATCCAAAGCAAAATAATTTTATTCTTTACGGAATGGCATTGTCAAATAATAATAATTCTGGTTGTATTTGGCACAACGCTGGAGTGGGCGCTTGTCAATATAAATCCGTTTTATTTGAAACCAAGTATGATGATGAGGCAGCATATTTAAATCCCGATTTAGTAATTATAGATTTCGGCACAAATGATTTTTTATATAAAAATAAAGTGCCAATAGATTTAGAATACCAAATAGATTCTGTTATTGATAAAGTAAGAAATACTAGTCCAATGGCGACAATATTATTGACTTCTGCCCAAGACATGATATACAAAAAACGAAACATTACCGCATCTAAACAATTTTCAAAACTTATAAAAGTAATTGCGGTAAAAAAGCATTGCGCATTTTGGGATTGGTACTCTATTGCTGGTGGTGCAAAAACGATGCGGTTTTGGATTGCAAATCAATTAGCTATGAAAGACGGCATTCATCTAAAGGCGAAAGGTTCAGAAATAAAAGCAGAACTTTTAGTCAATGCTCTAAAAAGTATGGTTTATTCAACAGAAAATCGGACAAATGCATTTGAAAATTTAATCGACTCAACAGAAAAAACGCACAAAGAGAAAACTATAGTTTCAAAAAAGAAAAAAAGAAAAAAAAGGACAAAATAACATAGGGTAAAAAGTGGAATTCCAAATATAAAGTGGATATAATTTTATAGCCCTTAAGCTGCATTTTTTAAATTGTTATTATTAAACTGTTTATGTTCTAAAATTGTAAGATTGTTTAATTGTTGATGTCTTCTTTTTGTATTGTAAAATGTTTCTATGTATTCAAAAATTGAGAGTTCAGCCTCTTTGATTGTTCGATATTTATGATGATAGATAAGTTCTGTTTTTAATGTTTTAAAGCAATAGTGTCCTAAACGATTTTATTAAAAATCGAAAGTATTAATTTTGTTGATGATTGGTTGTAAGTAAATAGAGTTTTAGAAAAGTAATCCTTGTTTTTGACTTTGTGATAATCCAACATCAGGTTCTTGAAAAGGCTTATCAAGCCATAGTTGTAGGTTTATTTTCACAAATAAATTTAGTCTTATAAACGCCACTAAGTTTGATAAATGCCAGTTGTATTTAGCCATTGCTTTGAGAGCTTTTAGGATGAGTATGGTAATGAGAGCCGTCCATATCTGTATCATCACAGCATTTTCAGATGTTCCAATAAATGTTTTGATATGCAAGAGTTGTTTAATTTCTCTAAAGAAAATCTCAATTTGCCAACGACTTTTGTATAGTTCACTTATGGTGTTTGTGCTCCATGTGGTTTGATTTGTAATAAGTTCTATCACTTGTTTATTCTCATCATCCCAAATAGAAACACGCCTAAACCTTTTGGGGTATTTATTTTTTGATGTTTTGCTTTTGAGTTCAACAATCTCATCTTTTAGAATGTGGGGATGTCTATTTTCTGGCAACGGATTTTCTTTTACGGTCTTGTATTGTAGGTTTTCTTTATGCCTTACAACAAAAAAAACGCCCTTGCTGTCCCAAATATTTAGCAACCAAAAATCGTTGTAAAAACGGTCTGCAACAATCACACTTCCTTTTAATAATGGCACTTCATAAGCACCTTTATTGTCGGCTGTTTTGCCATCCGTAATATTTACATAAGCTGGCAGATTGCCTTCATAATCAAGCAATGTGTGCATCTTCACAGCTCCTTTTGCTGTTTTGTATCTTGCCCAATCAAACAAGTTTAAACACAAGCTAATGGTGGTTGAATCCAACAAAAATATTTTGGATTTTATTTTGAATTTTACTTGCTTAAATCCTGCTTGCTGTCCTAAACTTCCAAGCAAGTGATAATAGTAACTTCGGAACAACTCCCAACTGCGATTTTTGTTTTGATAACTAATGCTTGACTTTGATGGAGCTTTACTAACTCCCAAATGATTTAAGTTGCCCGTTGCTGAACGTAAACCATTGCTAATGTCACGTACAGATTGACTTTTAGCAAATTGGCAAAACAGCATAGACACTAAATGTGTCCAACTAGTATAGCCTTTGCAATGCTTATCGGTTGAGTGTTCTTTTACAAGTTTTGTAAACTTATTTCTATCTAATTTAGATATGATTTGGGAGAATAAACTTAAATTTACCAACGGAGAAAGTTTTGTTGTTGTGCAACTCAAAGATAATTTGAGATACTTTAAAACTTTCTCCTTTTTTTATTTAGGACGTTATTGGTTTTAAAGAAGCTTTCTGCTACTGCATTATCCCAACAATTCCCTTTTCTGCTCATGCTTCTAATGATATTTTTTTTGCAACTTATATGCTTTGTAAATTCTTCACAGGCATATTGTATTCCTCTATCAGAGTGAAAAATTAAAGGTTGATTGGCTTGTATTGGACTATTATAGTTGGCCATATTAAATGCTGGTATTACTGTTTGACTTGCTTTCATTGTATTACTAAATGCCCATCCAATAACTTTTCTATCATATAAATCTATTACCGTTGTTAAGTAAAGCCAGCCTTGCATGGTACGTATATAAGTTAAGTCAGATACCCAAGCTTTGTTTTTCTCTTTTACAGTAAACTCTCTATTTAAAATATTTTCTACAACTGGGTATTTATGTGAAGAATCAGTAGTCACCTTATATTTTTTCCTAATAATACTTTGCAAATGTTCTTGTTTCATTAATTTGGCTACTAGAACGTGTGATACTTTAATACCTTTCATATTAAGCTCTTTTGTTATTCTGGGACTTCCATACCGTCCTTTACTTAAGCGATAGGCAGCGCGCATTTCTTTTGTTAACATATCTTTGCGTAATGCTCTACTTGAAGGAACTTGCTTTAACCATTTATAATATCCACTAGTACTAACTTTTAATACTTGACACATCTTCCCAACAGGAAACTCTGTTACATGATTTTTTATAAAACCAAATCTCACCTGTCGTTCTTGGAGAAGATGCCTACCGCCTTTTTTAAGATGTCACGCTCTAATTTTGTTTCATACAATTCTTTACGTAAACGAATCAATTCCTCTTCCTCTTTGGACTTGACTTTAATAGAAGAACTATTGATATCACTCCCTAAATAACGACCCTTTTTCCAGTTCTTAAGAGTCTCATGACTTATATTTAACTCTTGGGCTACTAATAATAAATTGCCGCGTTCCTTAACTAAATCTAAAGCTTTTAACTTAAACTCTAAACTGTACTTATTCTTTCTAATTTCCATTGTGTAAAGTTAGCAGTTGGGGCGTAATATTATTGTCCACTCAAAGGTAGGAACTCCAATATCGACTAGGCTTTGTACCATCTTACATTATTGGTTTGCCTATTGCAGGGATTTTAAATAATTTAACGTGGAATAACTCTGCATTAAGCGGAGCCTCTGCAACACTTAATTATCGACTTGTTTCTGAAAACCCCGATATTGATGTTTTTTTCTATCCTAAATACGAGATAACAAAGAATAATGTATTTTCAGATAATGGAATTAATTTAAAATACTTATTTATTCAAGGTGCAACCTTAAAAGCAAGAGTTTCTGGAGCCAAATTAATACATAAGAAATAAAACAAGCCCATCACCGCAACTACTAACAAGTGGGGCGGTGATGGATTAGTTAAATACTTATGATAAAAGCGTCATTTTTTTAACCTGAAAAACTTATGCTGTTCCAATAGTAAAAAGACTATCGGAAAGTTGATTTATATAGCGCATAGCCGAAAAACACATATGTAAAGAGTAGGCAAAACATAGGTTTTCAAAATCGAAAAAATTAATTTTTTCGATAAAGTTTATGTTAGTAGTAGCTCTGAAACTTACAACAAAAACTAATTGGTCAATACCTTTTTTGTAGAAGAATAACAAATTTATCAAGTATCTTTTTAGGATAGCAAAACTCCACATCTCATTTGGATTTGCAATCCATAATTAAAATCCCCAAAATTGTCTCCATTTTCAATAACAAAAATTTATGGTGTTAGTTAAAAAATATGATGCTTAATTGTAGCAGAATGACTAGGATAATTCCTACAAAAAAATCAATTAACCTTGTTATTGCTAACATCAGCAAATGTTTTAATGGCTTTTATAATTTACATAAAATGTCTTGAATTAAAATACAATATTTGCATTCAATGAAATATCAAATTCAGTTAATAATTTTAT
>Ga0209188_1001856_pt1 | contig 16283 bp, 13 predicted proteins | sample C_130625_EF_Meta_FD_187307 | JGI IMG/M metagenome (GOLD analysis project Ga0209188, IMG submission 187307) | Freshwater microbial communities from Lake Croche, Canada to study carbon cycling - C_130625_EF_MetaG (SPAdes) (version 2) | ecosystem: Environmental > Aquatic > Freshwater > Lake...
CGCAATTGCTCAAGGACATTGTCGGTCGAACGCTTTAACTCTTCAGCCAATATCTTTACAGTTGTGGTCGCCATGCGATCCCTCTTCTTTAATTAAACCAATGTGCTCGTGCCGTCATAATCAAAGTCTTGGCACTTTCTTCATCCATCTGTGTCATTTCAACTAACTCATCTACTGCAAGCTCGGCCAAATCATTGCGTGTATTTATTTGCTGTGCATTTAATTGCTCAATAATTTGCGGTGTAATACCATCAACAGAACTTAGCTCTTGAGATACTTCACCACCAGCTGTATGGTCAATTGATTCAAGAGAATCTCTTGCTCGAGTACGTAACTCATTTACAGTATCCTCGTCAAATGCTTCTATTTCTAGCATTTCACTCAAAGGAACATAAGCAACTTCTTCTAAGCTGTTAAAACCTTCTTCGATCAAAATATCAGCAACTTCAGCATCAACGTCCAATTTCGCCATAAAGAGTTCACGCACTTTGTGCACTTCATCTTCCAATTTTTTCGCAGACTCTTCAGGTGTCATGATATTGATCTGCCATCCAGTTAGTTCACTAGCTAAACGAACATTTTGACCACTTCGTCCAATCGCAATGGCTAAGTTATCTTCATCGACAACCACATCCATGACATGTTTTTCTTCATCAACAACGATGGAGGATACCTGCGCTGGAGCTAATGCACCAATAACAAACTGTGCTGGATCTTCAGACCACAACACGATATCAACTGCTTCACCAGCAACTTCATTCCTAACCGCTGTTACACGGGTTCCGCGCACTCCAACACATGTTCCAATAGGATCTATGCGTTTATCATGCGTTACAACTGCAATCTTCGCACGAATACCGGGATCTCTAGCGGCACCTTTTAACTCTAATAATCCTTGCTCAATTTCTGGCACTTCGTTTTCAAATAATTTGAGCAAAAACTCAGGGCATGTTCTTGATAATTCAATTTGAGGACCACGCGCTTCACGATCCACCTTCAAAATGTAAGCCCGAACACGATCGCCACTTCTTAAATTTTCTTTCGGAATCATTTGATCACGACGCAATAGAGCTTCTACTCGTCCAGATTCAATAATCAAGCCGTTTTTGTCAGCACGCTTGACTGTACCGTTCATGATTTTTTCACCACGCTCGAGGAAGTCATTCAAAATTTGCTCACGCTCAGCATCACGGATACGTTGCAAAATCACTTGCTTAGCTGTTTGTGCACCAATGCGGCCAAATGCTTCAGATTCAATTTGCTCTTCAATGTACTCACCCGTCTCAATGTCCGAAATTTCTTCTTGAGCTTCGAATAACAAAATTTCTTTGTCAGGTTCTTGTAAACCAGACTCACTCGGGACAACTAACCAACGACGAAAGGATTCATACTCACCAGTTTGTCGATCAATCGCAACCCGAATATCCACTTCAGTGTCATAACGTTTTTTAGTTGCAGAAGAAAGTGCCATTTCTAAGGCTTCAAAAACAACACTACGATCTACGTTTTTTTCGTGGGCTAATGCATCTACTAAGAGGAGAACTTCACGACTCATGATTTTTTTCCTTTGAAATCAAGTACTGGAACTAACCGCGCTTTATCAACGTCGGCCAATGAAAACTCAAGCATTGCTGGTTCACCAGGCTTCGGCTCAATCAACAATCCCCAAACTGCATCCCGAGACTGCGAGTCACCACTTAGGAGACCCTGCAAAACCCCAGTAAAATTTTTACGGTTACCCATCGCAATATGAAGCTTTAATGTAATCTCCAAGCCCTTGAATCGCTCAAAGTCTTGCGCAGTTTTTATGATGCGATCCACACCTGGAGAAGATACTTCTAATCTCTCAAATGGAACATTTTCGACAGGTAATGTATAGGTTAATTGGTGACTGACCTTTTCACAATCACCAACATTAATTAAGATATTGAAGTCTTTATTTTCAATGGTTACACGCAATAAACCCCTACCTTCTCGTTCAATATCAACGAGCTGGTACCCTAGGTTTTCTACTACTTCAGTAATCACTTGGTTTGGATTAACCATCATTATTCAACTTCAATCAACCATTTAGTGCAAAAAAAAATGGGCAAATGCCCATTTCTTACCAAAACTCTTACAAATTTCAGCAAAATAGAATTATATACGAATTTATCCTAAATCACTAGATTTCTTTGGTCTGGGACCTTTAAAGTTGGATTTTGGTCGATTTTTTGGATTCCTTGAATTCCTAGCGTTGCGTGGATTTGGGCCACCGCTTCCCGCAGCTCCCGCAAATCCATGCTCATGAGAAACCCTGGCTCCAGGCCTTCCTGGATTGCTACGACCACTTTTCTTCGCCCCTGAAGAATGATTACCATTACCATTTTGGCCATTTTGACCATTTTTGTGCTGCGTCAGCCCAAGACGACCATCTGCCATCTTGAGAGCTTCTCTAGATCCCCAATATGAAACTGATGTTTGCATGGGATCAGGCTGACCATGACTGTCTTGCTGACGATCCTGACCACGGTGCTGAGGTTTTCCCTGTCCAGAAAGGGCAAGATTAGCGGTTTTTAAACCTGCCATTTTCATTAGCTGAACAACTTGCTCTGCTGGTACTTCATCAAATTGCCCTCGTCTAAGACGAGGAGGAAGCACAAATATGCCATATCTAGTTCGAATTAATCGAGACACCATATGACCCACTGCTTCAAACATTCTTCGTACTTCACGATTCTTACCCTCTGTCAAGGCAACGTGATACCAACGATTAGCACCATCTCCGCCACCGTCAGCTAATCGCAAAAACTTAGCTACGCCGTCTTCCAAAGTAACACCGTTTTTTAAAAGTTGCGTTTGCTCATGCTCGAGTTCGCCAAAAATACGAACTGCATACTCCCTCTCAATGCCATATCTTGGATGCATGAGTCGATTGGCTAATTCTCCAGAAGTTGTAAATAGCAGTAATCCTTCGGTATTAAAATCTAGCCGACCTACTGCAATCCATCGACCATTCTTAGCTTTGGGTAAACGATCAAATACAGTTGGACGACCTTCGGGATCTGACTGACTCACAATCTCACCAGTTGGTTTGTGATACATCAGTACCCGTGGGGGTTTGGTCTGAATTTTACGATGTACTAATTTGCCATTGATACGAACCTGATCGGTCGCACCAATTCGCTGTCCAATATGCGCCGGCATGCTGTTAACAGAAACTCGCCCTTGAATAATTAAATCTTCCATTTCACGACGTGACCCCATGCCAGCATCAGCTAATACTTTATGTAATTTGACAGTATCTTCGTCTTCAATATCATCGTCTAGGCCGTCGAGATCTGACCAAACTTCATCACGCATTGACATCGGTAATTCATTAACATTCGCATATTGGTATTGCGCAATAGACTCTTCTGCTTCAGATGACTCACTATCCTGATCCTCTTTCCACTCACGCGACTGTGCATCTTCGAGTGCTTTTAAACTTGGATCAACAATCACTGCTTGAGATTGATCATCATTCATATCGCCACTCATTGAGACTTGAGGCATTTCTGGAGTTTCTAGGATCGCATCAAACTCCCCAGAAACAACTTGAGCAAACAACAAATCACTTTGTTCTTTAAGAGGATTGGGTTTGTTAGTTGCTGAAGTTCTGGGATGAGGACTTCTACCAGAAGGACGATGTCTGTTGGGTTTAGGAGTTGATATGCCATCTTCAGTTGATTGAACTTGCTCTTGAGAGCCATCTTCAGAGCGTGGTCTTTTAGGGCCAAATTTACCACCTTTGCGACCAAAGCGAGGATTTCTAGGTCGTCTAGGCTCTCCCCCAACTTCACCCTCTTTGGCGGAAGTAGAAGCTTGATCTGAAACAGTACTTTGTTCTGATGGCTCCGCGTTAGGCAACTTCGGTGGACTATCAGGTATCTCGTTTTCAGTCATTATTCGGCTTCTTTTCTTCTAATTCAGGGTGTTGAACTTCTTCATCTTCACTTGCTTCATGGTTATTACTATCATGCTCAGTACTTAAATTCTGTGCTTCTTCTTCCATGGCATTATCCATGGCAGACTCATCCAATAAGGTTTGCTCAAAGTTAATGACTTGTTGTGCAATCTGATCTACAACGACACCATCTTTTAAGGAGGGTAATGATTGCAAATTGGGTATGCTCATATCATCTAAAAACTGCTTAGTTGTTGCATATAGTGCAGGTCTTCCAATACTATCTTTATGTCCAATCACTTCAATCCAATGACGATCCTCCAATTGGCGAATAATCTGCGAACTCACTGTTACACCACGTATTTCTTCTATCTCGCCTCGAGTAACAGGTTGACGGTAAGCAATAATCGCCAATGTCTCCATCACTGCACGTGAATATTTAGGGGGTTTTTCTACTGTCATTCGATCAAGATATTCCCTCATCGATAAGCGACTTTGAAAACGCCATCCGGTTGCAATATGGACAAGCTCCATACCTTTTTGTGACCAATCGCCTTGTAATTCATGTAACCAGGTAATAATATTTTCAGGGGTTACTTCATCGCCGTAAAGACGCGAGAGTTCATTAATCGATAAAGGTTCTGGACTGCATAAAAGTGCTGTTTCAAGCACTTGCTTGTAATGGTTTTCAATCATATGTGAGGTTTGAAATTACTTTCAATAATAACTTTCTTCTAACTCTATCAAGAGTGATGGAATTCAATGATCCGCAAGGGTTTTTATTCGCGACGATTTGACTTTTTTCTAACTGGAAAGGTCGGATGATTAAGTGTCAAAGGTGACAAATAAAACGTATTAGCCGAACGTAAATAAACAAATTAAGGTATGCTTTTTTTTCGTATAAGTTATTATATCGAATTCCTAGGGATAATCCAAATAGTTGATGTCCTTCATGTGAATTTTTCACTTATTGATCAAACACTACACATACCCACGATATAGTTTATGTCTTTCAATGGTTTCCTTTTACGCCTGTTGTGCCTCATATGTGTCCTGATTTTCAATGGATGTTCGATGATGCAGCCTAGCAAAGATTCGTCCTCGGGATCGGTCAATACCCCACCGGCTCTCATGAAAGACCCAATTATTGGGCTAGCCCTAGGTGGAGGTGCTGCTCGTGGGTTTGCGCACATTGGTGTGATTAAAATCCTAGAGGCGAATGGCATCAAACCCAATGTCATCGTTGGCACTAGCGCTGGTAGCGTGATAAGTGCCATTTACGCCTCAGGCATATCTGCGAATGAACTTCAACAAATTGCGATTGACTTGGATGAAGCGACGATTACAGATTGGACGAATCCATTCTCTGGAAAAATGGGAGGGATGATTAAGGGTGATGCTCTGCAATCCAAAATCAATCAACTGGTCAAAAATCGCCCTATCGAGCAAATGAAAATTCCTCTTGGAATTGTTGCTACTGATTTAAAAACTGGTAATCCCATCCTATTTCAACGAGGTGATACTGGCCAAGCAGTCAGAGCATCTAGTAGTGTTCCCGGGATATTTATGCCAACCGTCATTCAAGGTAAGGAATATGTTGATGGTGGCCTAACCTCCCCCGTACCGATTAAGTTCACAAGAAATCTAGGGGCGGATATTGTCATCGCTGTCAATATTTCTTCAGACCCCTCTGATCAACAAATCAGTGGCATATTGGGTACTTTATTACAAACTACAACCATTATGGGACGAAGTATCACCTATTGGGAATTACCTCTTGCTGATGTAATTGTGATTCCTCAACTTCCCCAAATGAAGAGTACTGACTTCAGATCTCGTAATGCAGCTATTTTGGCAGGAGAAATTGCTATGCAACAACAAATCACAGCATTGAAAAATAAGATAGAAGAATTCAAGAAAAAATAAAGGCAACCTAAGCTGCCTTTTTGATGATTGTTAAAATTATATTTTACTTGGTGATAAGATCCATTTGCATACTGTCTTTAATCGCTGGATTGACACGTCGTGCACCATCAAAACGCTTATCCCAATAAACAGTAGTCATATCATCCACACGGACTCCAGACCCACGAGCCGGCGCATGAATAAATTTGTTTTCACCTACATAGATACCAACGTGAGAATTCTCACGCTGTAAGGTATTAAAGAAAACTAAATCTCCTGGCTTTAAATTGTCACGTGAAATTTGTAATCCAACTTTACTCATTTCATCCGTCTTCGCTGGAAATAGAAAGCCCAAATTATCTTTAAAAACATATTTTACAAAAGCGCTTGCATCAAAACCTGTTTGAACTTTTTCACCCCAACGATAACGCACACCAATCAATTGCATAGCATTGTTAATTAGTGAAGAAGTGCTATCCGATACAGTTCCAGCTACCTTCCCATAAAAGCTTTGTTTTGGTGTAGCAGGCGTAACTACCTCTTCCGCAGACTGAGCAACAGAAAACTGACTCATTAAAGTCGTTAAAACTAAAGAAGTAAGTAAAGAGGTTTTTGTAAGTCGTTGAAATTTCATGTAAATATTAATTTTTTTCATCTATTTGTAATAGTCTAACTAAGTTTACAACTATTTTCAATATAAATTGTCATAAATTTTTCAAAAAGCTTCTCGAATCAATTGTTCTGTGTATTTCGACTTTGGAGAACGAATAATCTCTTCTGTCTCTCCAAACTCTACGACGTCACCATGTTGCAAAACCATAATGCGATGCGACATCGCCCGAACCACAGCAATATCGTGGCTAATAAAGATATACGCTAAATTATATTTATGCTGCAATTCAGTTAGGAGTGTTAATACCTGCTTTTGAATAGTGACATCTAATGCTGAAGTTGGCTCATCCAAAATTAAAATTTCAGGCTTTAAAATCAAGGCTCTTGCAATGGCAATCCGTTGTCTTTGACCTCCTGAAAACTCATGTGGATAGCGCTCAATCGCACTTTTTTCGAGGCCAACTTCTGCGAGTACTTCTGAGACTTTTTGTAATTTCTGTTCTTTACTTAAATGCGACTGGTGAACGTCAAGTCCCTCAGCCACGATTTGTCCAACCGACATTCTAGGTGAAAGAGATCCAAATGGATCCTGAAATATCACTTGAAATTTGGCGCGTAACTGTCTTTGATCTTTTGCATCGATTTGCTTCCAATTCCGACCCAAGATCTCCACCTCACCTTCAACCTTAGCAGTTGTTCCTCCGAGTAGATCCAATAAAGCCATCCCCAAGGTGGTTTTACCTGACCCAGACTCACCAATGACACCTAATGTTTCACCTTGACGTAAATCAAGGCTGACCTTTCTCAATACGGATGTAAAAGATGGTTTTTTATAAAACTCCAGTATTTGGCTCCAACCTGATTTTGGAGTTGGGTATGAAACGCCTACATTTTTTACTTCTAATAAATGAGTGGCTAAAGGAATAATAGGCAATAAATGTGATTCTGGATGACTATTAACCAAGGATTGTGTATAGGGTAATTTAGGTGCATGAAATATTTCTTGAGTTGTCCCTGATTCCACCACTTTACCTTGGTGCATCACAACTACTTGTTGTGCAAACCTCTTCACTAAATTAAGATCATGGGTAATGAGTAATACCGACATGGATTGATGCTCAGATTGTTGTTGCAACTCTTGCAATAAGTCCAAGATTTGTTTTCTTAAATTCACATCAAGCGCTGTCGTTGGCTCGTCTGCAATCAACAATTTCGGCTTCGTAGATAGCGCCATTGCAATCATGGCTCGCTGTCTCTGTCCTCCGGATAACTGATGTGGATAGGCTTGCATTTTGTTTTTTACATCAGGCAAACCTACTTTTTCAAGCATTTCTTGCGCTCGTTGACGAGCACTATCCTTTCCCAAGAAAGGTTCATGAATCATGACAGCTTCAATAATCTGATAACCAATCGTAAAGAGTGGATTCAGTGCCGTCATTGGTTCTTGAAAAATCATCGCAATATCACGCCCACGAATACTACGTAATTCCTCAATAGGTACGCGCAATAAATTTTTATCACCCCAGTGAATATGTCCACTAACCTGTGCACCTTCAGGCAATAAACCCAATACAGATAAAGCAGTTAATGATTTTCCTGACCCAGACTCCCCCACAATCGCAACTCTCGAACCAGGCAGAACTTCAAGATTCAGTCCATCAACAACCTTGCGCTCTTTACGACCTTCACCAAATTGAATGCTTAATTGAGTAATTTTTAAATGCTCTATCACATTGATCCCCTTTTCCTAGGATCAAATGCATTTCGTAGAGCCTCACCCATAAAGGTTAACAACAACAAGGTACCCACCAAAACAATAAAGGTCGATAAAGAAATCCACCACGCATCTAAGTTCGATTTTCCTTGTGAGAGCAATTCACCAAGGCTCGGCGTATCTGGCGGAACCCCTAATCCTAAAAAATCTAAACTGGTTAATGACAAAATGGCAGCGCTCATTTGAAAGGGTAAAAATGTAATGACTGGAATCAAACTATTGGGAAGAATATGTTTAACCATAATCTTCCAATTTGATAAACCAAGCGCGCGAGCGGCCTTGACGTACTCTAATCCTCTATTTCTAAAAAACTCTACACGAACATAATCAGATAAATTGATCCAACTAAACAAGGAAAGGAGAATCACTAACAACCAAATACTTGGAGTAAATACGGAGGCGAAGATGATAAGAAGGTAGAGCTCTGGTAATGAACGCCAAATATCAATCACACGTTGTGAAATTAAATCAAAATTACCACCCAAATAGCCCATTAAGCCACCAAGCAAAACACCAATAATCACTCCAACCAGGGTAAGTGCCAAGCCGAATAATACTGAAATCCGAAATCCATAAATCAGTCGAGCAAGAACATCACGGCCGCGGTCATCAGTCCCTATTAAGTTGTCTGCTGAGGGCGCGGCAGGATTGGGTTGTTTAGAAAAATAGTTAAGGCTTAAGTAGCTGTAATCAATCAATGGGTAAATTGCCCAATTTCCTTTTTGACGAAGATTATCTCGAATTAATGGATCATGAAAATCAGTCGGTGTCTCAAAGTCACCTCCAAAAACTGTCTCAGGATAATCTTTGATAATGGGAAAATATATCTGACCATCATAGGATGCTACTAAAGGTCGATCATTGGCGACTAATTCTGCACACAAACTAATCCCAAACACAATCATAAAAATCCACAAGCTGTAATAGCCCAAACGATTACTTTTAAAACGTTGCCAAGAGGTATTTTTCTTTTTTATTAAAGCCATCTTAGGATCCTTGACTCTCAAACTGAATACGTGGATCAACTAATACATAAGCAACATCAGATATTAATTTCGTAAATAAACCTATCAGAGTAAATATATACAAGGTTCCCAACACTACTGGATAGTCTCTACGCATCACTGCTTCAAATGACATAAGACCAAGACCATCTAAAGAAAATAATGTTTCAATCAGAAGTGAGCCCGCAAAAAAAGCGCCAATAAAAGCTGCTGGAAATCCCGTGACTAAAGGGATCATGGCATTACGAAAAATATGTCGCCACATGACAAGTCTCTCAGGTAAGCCTTTTGCTCTTGCAGTAATGACGTATTGCTTCCGAATCTCTTCAATAAAAGAGTTTTTTGTCAGCATCGTAATGACTGCAAAGCTCCCTAGAACTGATGCCGTAATTGGTAATACTAAATGCCACACATAATCTAAGATTTTTCCGGACCAGCTAAGAGTTTCCCAGTTATCTGAGACCAAACCTCGAAGTGGAAAAATCTGTAAGAATGTTCCACCTCCAAATAGAACCAACAACACAATCCCCATGACAAATCCAGGAATAGCATAGCCAACCAAAACTAACATACTCGTTGCTGTATCAAACCGTGTGCCATCTCGAACAGCCTTTGAAATACCTAAAGGAATGGATATTAAATATGTGATGAAAAAAGTCCATAAACCTATACTAATAGAAACTGGGAGTTTAGAAATCACTAATTGCCAAACGCTTTGATGTTGATAATAACTTTGCCCTAAATCAAATCGCGCAAACTTTCCTAGCATACTGAAGTAACGTTCAATAGGTGGTTTATCAAAGCCGTACAGTGCTTTGATTTCCGCAAGATTTTTTTCATCAATTCCTTGTCGTCCTCGATAGGTACTCCCACCACCGGTAGACTCACCAGCACCAACACCAGCTCCACCTCGACCTTTTAATTCAAGAACCATTTGCTCGACTGGACCACCTGGCACAAACTGAACAACTGCAAAGGTAATCGTCAAAACTCCAATCAATGTCGGAATCATCAACAATAACCGCTTAACAATATAAGGTGCTAAACCATGTCTCATCTGGATTCTTTCTGCGAAGAAGTACTTGTCTCTCGCCACCAATTACCAATAATCCAGGCTTCAGCAGTGTAATAAAGCGGGGGCTTAGGAATACCTAATTGTGTATTGTAGGCAATGCGGTGCGTTGGGTTGTACCAATGTGGCACCACAAAATAATTGTGTATCAAAATACGATCAAGCGCTCTGGTGGCAATATATAAATTCTCGCGCTCTTCTGCTCGAGTAATCATCGAAATTAAGTCATCCACACTGCGTAGGCGAACACCAAGTTGATTATCAGTTCCTTTTTGCGCTGCAGCTTCACTCCCAAAACGATCCCATAATTCATTGCCAGGGCTTTGCGAATCCTGGTATCTGATAGTTGTCATCTCAAAATCATGCTCATCCAGTCGCTGTTGATAAAGGGCATTATCTGTCGTACGAACGTTCGCTTTAATCCCTAATTTTTCTAAATTACGAACATAGGCAGTCAATATTCGTAATAAAAATGGACTATCTTCCAACATCTCGAATTCAAAAGCTTGTCCAGCAGCATTCCGTAATGCGCCGTCTCGATAAGTCCATCCTGCCTGTGCTAACAATTCTTTGGCTTTGAGTAAGTTCGACCGCAGGGAGCTCGGTGAGGCTGTACTCACTGCAGATGGCATCGGCCCAAAAACAGTTACAGGAATTTCACCATGATATTTTTGCTGGAGACTTTTTAGTAATTTAAGTTCTTCTCCAGTAGGAACACTATTTTTTTCATAATTAGCCCCTAACAGAGAGTTCGAAAAATAACTATCTAAACGTTTATATTGACTGTAGAAAATTTGCCGATTAAGCCACTCAAAATCGAGTGCTAAGCCTAGTGCTTGACGAACTCTAGGATCTTTGAATATTTCTTTACGGGTGTTCATCGCAAAACCTTGCATACCAGCACCGTTGTGATGTTCAAACTCTTTTTTTACAAGAAGCCCTTGATCAAATTTTCTACCGACGTAACTTTTTGCCCAAAGCTTTGCACGATATTCAACGATGGCATCAAACTCCCCAGCTTTAAATGCTTCTAATCGAACCGTATCATCACTAAATAATTTATAAACAATTCGGTCAAAGTTGAAGTTACCCACGCGTACATTGAGATTTTTTCCCCAATAATTAGGATTCTTTTTAAATACGATATTTCTACCAGCTTGGTAGGAGTCAATGATATAAGGTCCACTTCCAATCGGGTTCTCAAAGGCCAATTGATCAAATGGTGTTTTAGTACCATCTGGCTTTAATCCCCACCTTGGAGAAAATATCGGCATGGTTCCGGCTAAAAGTGGCGCTTCTCCAGTTCTACTCTTGAAGTCAAATCGTACGAGTCGATCTGACAATACCACCACTTGTTTGATGTCTGCAAAGACATTACGGTAACTGGGATGAGCTAATTTACTCATTAAAGTATCAAAGCTGTACTTCACATCGCTCGCTAAAATTGGACTACCATCACTAAATTTAGCTTCCGACCGAAGATGAAAAGTCATCGACAAATGATCACTCGACAAAGTCATATCATCTGCAATTAATCCATAAATTGTCGAAGTTTCGTCTGCACTACCAATTGCCAGCGACTCAAATAATAATCCAGCAATCCCAGGTGCTGCTACCCCTCTCAAAGTATATGGATTAAATTTATCAAAACTAGTCCGACGATCAGGATTAGCTAAAGTGAGTGTTCCACCCTGTGGCGCTTGAGGATTTACAAAATCAAAGTTTAAAAAGTCTTTTGGATACTTGGGGCTGCCATATTGCGCAAAAGCATGTCCCGCCCATGAAGATTGGGGTATCAATAGAAGACTTAAGAAAAATATTAATATTTTCATCAGATGTTGATTATTCTAACAACTTGCAATTCAGTTCAATTTTGCACAATTGTAGTAGTGACTTCTCAATTTTGGGATAATTCATATAAACCTCTCTATCAAAAGGATATTTATATGGGCTTTCTTACAGGTAAAAAAATTCTCATTACTGGCGTTTTATCAAATCGCTCTATTGCTTATGGTATCGCCAAAGCCTGTCATCGGGAAGGCGCGGAACTTGCGTTTACCTACGTGAGTGAACGTTTTAAAGAAAGAATCACTGATTTTGCTAAAGAATTCAATAGTGAACTCATTTTTGACTGTGATGTGGGTAGTGATGAGCAAATTTCCCAACTCTTCAGCGATTTGAGTAAAACTTGGCCCACATTTGATGGTTTTGTCCACTCGATCGGCTTTGCCCCAAAAGATGCCATTACAGGTGATTTTTTGGAGGGTTTAAACCGTGAGTCATTTCGAATTGCACATGATATTTCCGCTTATAGTTTTCCTGCAATGGCAAAAGCCGCGCAACATATGCTCAGTCCAACTGCGGCATTATTAACGCTTACCTATTTAGGCTCTGTCCGCGTGGTCCCTAACTACAACACGATGGGCCTAGCGAAAGCCTCACTTGAAGCAAGTGTGCGTTATTTAGCACAATCCCTCGGCTCTCAGGGCATTCGTGTCAATGGAATATCTGCGGGTCCAATTAAAACGCTAGCTGCCAGTGGTATTAAAGATTTCAGCAAAATTCTGAATAGCGTTGAGCAAAGTGCGCCCCTGCGTCGCAATGTAACCATTGATGATGTCGGTAATGCTGCGGCATTCTTTATGTCTGATTTAGCAGGTGGTATTACCGGTGAAATCACTTATGTCGATGCAGGCTATAGTCAGGTAGTCGGCGGCATGAATGGCTAATAAGTAAGGTCGTATGCAAAATACGACGAATGCCTCTTTTAAAGAAGCCATTCTATTTTGGCTAAAGCTAGGTTTTATAAGTTTTGGTGGTCCAGCAGGTCAGATTTCGACGGTACACCATGAACTAGTCGATAAAAAACACTGGATTTCGGAAAAAAGGTTTTTACATGCTTTGAACTATTGCATGATTTTGCCTGGTCCAGAGGCATTGCAACTCGTCATTTATATGGGCTGGTTACTTCACAGAACAATCGGTGGCATCATTGCTGGCATTTTATTTATTTTCCCAGCACTATTGCTGTTAATCCTACTATCCATCATTTACGTTACCTATGGTCAATCACCAATTATTGAAGGTATTTTTTTAGGTATCAAACCAGCAGTCACAGCAATTGTGATCGCTGCAGGCTATCGGATTAGTAAAAAAATTCTTAAAAAGCCGATTCATTTTGCTATTGCAATTGCGGCCTTATTGGCGATGCAGTTTCAAATCCCTTACCCAGTCATCATTATCGGAGCTGGGGTACTAGGATTTTTAGTATCTAAGATTAAGCCTGAGTGGATGAGCTCTAAAGGTTCACCCCATTCTTCAAAAGAATCAACCAAACCGAATACCCCAGCCCTCATCGATGATGATTCAGAACAACTGCCTCATACTTTTTTCTCAATCAAACGCTTTTTAATTGTGCTGGTTGTTTCACTCTTGTCTTTTGCCCTGCCATTTGGGGTTTTATTGGCAGCTTTTGGTCCAGATCAGTTATTTAGTCAATTGGCTTGGTTTTTCACGAAGGCTGCCCTTCTTACTTTTGGTGGGGCTTATGCAGTTCTACCTTATGTTTTTCAAGCTGCGGTTGAAAATTTTCAGTGGCTTACCACCGCGCAAATGATGGATGGTTTAGCTTTAGGTGAAACAACTCCAGGTCCATTGATCATTGTTGTAACGTATATTGGTTTTATTGCTTCATACAGCCATGCTTTACTCATGGACTCACCAATACTTGCCGGTATTTTTGGCGGTCTTGTGGTGAGTTGGTTTACCTTTATGCCCTCTTTTTGTTTTATTTTTTTAGGTGGCCCGTTTATTGAATCGACACGCTCTGAACTCAGGTTAATGCCTATTCTCAATGGCATTACCTGTGCTGTTGTCGGTGTCATTGCCAATTTAGCAATATTTTTTGCTATTCATACCTTATTTCCTGATGACCTCAATCCCAATGTTAGGTACGAACATCTCGTCTTTGCCTTATCCATCATGGTAATAGCCAGTATAGCCATCATCAAATATGGTCAAAGCATCATGCGTGTGTTGATGATTTGTGGCTTATTGGGAATCCTTGCACATTATTTCAATGTGCATTAATGACGGTTTACTCTGAATCCAAGCCCTGCTTGGCAATACCGACTGACATTTCTCTAGGTAAGGTAACGCCATTTTTTACTGCCAAAATTTCTGCCATGACGCTGACAGCAATCTCGGATGGTGTTTTGCTGCCGATATAAATACCAATCGGACCTCGTAATTTTTCTAAGGATTTTTCAGAATGACCAAAATGCTCAATCAATCTAGATTTTCTGGAGGCATTGTTGCGTCGTGAGCCAATCGCTCCAACATAAAATGCCTCAGTTTCTAAAGCCTCAAGAAGTGCTAAATCGTCTAATTTAGGGTCATGAGTTAAAGCGACGACACAGGTCCTTGAATCGGGCTTTAACTTAGTTACCATATCATCTGGGGATCCAAAATCAAGAGCTACATTAGGCACTGACCAACTAGACCTATATTCATCTCTTGGATCACAAACGGTAACTGAAAACCCATTAAATAATGCCATCGTAGCCAAATATTCACTCATTTGACCAGCACCAATAATCAGCATCCGATATTCAGGACCAAAGGTATTGATTAAAGAGGTAGAAGTAATAAGCAGTTCAGCAGGCTGATCCGTAGTCTTTAAAGTCACATCTCCGCTAGTCAGATCTAAACTTCGTGCCACTAATTGTCCCTGACTTAAATATACAATTAATTCTTTCAAAGACTCTGCTTGGGGGTTGTACTCTAATAATAATTCCAAAGTTCCACCACAAGGCAAGCCAAATCGATGTGCCTCATCTGCAGTAATGCCATATTGCATTAATCGTGGTAATTGATCTTTTAGTGCACCTGGTTCAAGATGTTGGCGAATAAGGTCATCCTCAATACATCCACCTGAGACACTTCCAACTACGCGACTGTCTTCACATAAGGCCATAATCGAACCTATGGGTCTTGGAGAAGATCCCCAAGTGCGAACCACGGTGACAAGCATTGCTTTTTTATTCTCACTTCGCCAAGTAAGTAACTGCCGAAGTACTGTGATATCAATATTTTCCATCTGATCAACTTTATTTATTATTGCTTTGCAGGTAGCTCTATTTTAATACCTGTCTTATTCTGAAAGTCCATCACATCTTCAAATGAATCAATGTCAAAAATATAGTGATGATTGGCACTTTCCCAATGTAACACTTCCTCCGAATGTTGATCCATATATTGTCGAACGGTCATCCCTGATCCATTTTCAATAATTTTCTTAAGCGCGCCTCCTGAAAGTAGTACTGGATTTCCACGTTTGCCTTCAACCATCGGCAATAAAAATTGTCCTGATTTGCGTACTTTAAAGTTTTCAATGAGTTGCCGAATATCTGCATCATTTAAGAACGGCTGATCGCCTAACATCATCAAAATCACATCCAAGTTTTGATTACTCTCATACAATGCTTCTAACCCCAACCTCACAGAACCAGACTGTCCAGCCCCTGGGTTAGGATTATGAACCCATTGAACTTGCTGTTGTTTAATCTGTTCTCGAATAGAATCTGCATAAAAACCTGTAACCACAACTGGTTCTTGCGTCACAAATGAACTTAAAGCTTGAATATGTCGTTCGAGTAAACTCACACCATCAATTTTCATGAGAGATTTAGGTATGCCACCTAAACGACTACCTTCACCTGCCACTAATAAGACAGCTCCAACTTGGATTGGCTTTTCTCGTAATTGTTTTTGCGCCATTTTGACACTCGGATCTGAGTATACCGGCATGATATGAATACCTGCAGGATCAAGTGATAGATAAATCGTTTTACCTTCTACTAGGGCTAAATCTCTCACCATTCGCGTACTAATCTCAAGATGCATCATTTGTGAAAATGGCAAGTCCAAAGACAAAGTCAGACTAGAAACATCCCCTAATTGCAAAATCTTACTTACGCAAGCAGCAAAACT
>Ga0209188_1001858_pt1 | contig 16273 bp, 13 predicted proteins | sample C_130625_EF_Meta_FD_187307 | JGI IMG/M metagenome (GOLD analysis project Ga0209188, IMG submission 187307) | Freshwater microbial communities from Lake Croche, Canada to study carbon cycling - C_130625_EF_MetaG (SPAdes) (version 2) | ecosystem: Environmental > Aquatic > Freshwater > Lake...
CAATATGAAATTCGTCCAATCTCACTGGATGATCGATCTGGGGTGCTTGATTTATTCGAGCATTTATCCACCAAAAGTCGTTACTTTCGCTATGCACATGCCATGTCGACCTTACCCGAAGCTTTGCTTAATGAAATCATCCATGCCAATCAGCAAGGCGACTTCGCTCTTGTAGCGGTGATACTGAATTCAGATCAAACCCAAACATTGGCTGGGATTGCTCGTTTTATTCAAGATCCCCATGGACTTGAAGCTGAGTTTTCACTTTCAGTGAGCGATGATCACCATCACGAGGGTATTGGCTCTCACTTAATGCGGGCTATTCTTGACTGCGCACGATTAAATGGTTTGGCTGCAATTTATGGACTCATAAACAAAAAAAATGCAGATATGCTTTTGTTAATGCGTCATCTAGGCTATCAACTGCATACTTCAGAAGATGACTTTCAATTCTATATAGCGCATCATTCGACTACCAGCGATTGAAATCAGCCTAAGCCACCTTCGTTTCTTTATAACTTAGAACGACTGTTTATCAGCGTTTGATTGTGCTTATCTTGGACATTGTCCGCGCCTAATCAAAGCGCCAAGTAATTCCAGTATCCAAGCGCGTCGAATTAGGTCCATTACCACCTAATACTAGTCCGGTATTTTGCGCACTACGCATCATTGAAATACCAAAGTCAACACTTTCAGATAGTCCAATAATTGCGGCAACCATACCGTACATTGTGGACTGTTGTTCGGTCGAGGGTGGGTTGGTTTGCACGCCAAAATCGAGGGCAAGACGTAAACCATCCATCACATTCCAGACGGGTGCAATGGAGGCAGAGTAAATATTTAATCTTAAAGGAGTTGCACTGCCCCCATTTAAGTAATTTACGTTGTAAGGGCTACGCATATAACCTAGATTGATATGCGCCTCCAACGATTCATTTAAATAATATGAGGAAATAAATGTTGCGCCGTAATTAAATGCTGCCTGCCCAAAACCCACCACCTGCTGCTGCTTTGAAACTGGAAATTGTAAAATGGGCTTTATTGCGAAGTTCCAGCTATCGCCCTCTTCACCCCAAAAACGCCACTTTGCATTAAGCGTGTAATTACTGAACGGCGAGTAATCACTTGCCCGTGGGGTAGCGTTATATTGGGTTCCAATGGCAATCTCAACATTCTCAGCGACGCCGCGAGTGTAAGTAAAAGGAAATGATTTTGTAGAGCCCGGTCCCAGAAATTCTTCGCCCGGGCTCGAGAGATCCTGACCTGGTCCTGTAGGCTGGTTAACTTTATTTATCGAGTAAAAATACATTTCAATTTGATTGCCATCTTTCTTTACAGTGCCTGCATCATCAGTATTTAATGGCTCAAACGCCTGTGCTTGACTGATTAAAAAAAGAGTCGTCAAAGCAAAAATAAAATGGATTAAATGCGACATGACTGATTTATAGATAAAAAGTTTGTGCTTTGAACTAGGCTCTCACAGGACTTTCAGAATGCAAAAATACCTTGCGCACCTTAAAGTCTAGGTCGACCAAATCACCGTAAGTGGACCATTCTAAAATGAGATCTAGCGTCTTCTTTACATCTCGCTTATTTAAAGACAGGCCTAAAGATTTAGTAAGTTGATCAAAAGAGACCTTCTTAGAGGGGGCACTCTTGAGCTCTCGATAGAGATCGCTAATAAATGGGATCGTTTGCAAAGCCTGCTGACCTAGCATTTGTTTTCTTAATTCGCTGTCGCCATTACCGAAAATACTGCCTAGCTCGGTAGCAATCAAATCGCCGTCTTTCACTACAGCAAATTCAAGCAACACTAGATCCTCTACGGCATTAATGAACGCGTTATCACCCATCTCCGCCGCTTCAGCAATCTTGGGTAAATCTGCACGCCCTAAGAATTCTGGATCAATTAATCGCTCCATCAATCCTTCAATTGATGCAACATTGGCACGTGGGTATGGACTGCGCTCTGTAGCCAAGCCATAATCCAACTGACCATCTGCTAAACGTCTTTGTGGTGTCACCATTTCGGTATAGATACAGTCCACTAAATGATGTATTTCTGCAGTTTTGGGCTCTCGTGGACGCTCTAGCTCAATGGGTAATTCAAAGCGCACACGTCCAGGGTTTGAGGAAAAGATTAAAGCCCTATCAGCCATCATGACAGCTTCTTCAATATTATGGGATACCACCAATAGTGATTTGGTTGGCAAATCGCCTGATTGCCATAACTCTAAGATATCGTCACGCAAATGCTCACCCGTCATCACATCAAGAGCGGAAAATGCTTCATCCATTAACAGGACCTCAGGCTCCAAGACAATAGCTCTAGCAATGCCTACCCGTTGTCGCATGCCGCCAGATAACTCTTTTGGCAGCGCCCCCTCAAAACCTTCCAAACCAATCAATTCAATGGCTTGCTTGGCTTTTTTGGCACGCACATCAGGGGCAATTCCACGAGCTTCAAGACCAAGCTCGACATTTTGCTGAACCGACAGCCAAGGGAATAAAGCAAAAGACTGAAATACCATACTGATGCCATTGACTGGTCCATAAATCGGTTTGCCAGCATACTCGACCTCACCGGAGTCTGCCGAAATGAGGCCGGCCATAATGCGCAATAGTGTTGATTTTCCAGATCCAGATTGACCCAATAGCGCAACAATCTCACCCTCATTCAGAGTGAAATCAACATTCTCTAAAATCAGTCTATCTGAGCCATCAGCCGACTTGAAGGATTTGTTTACAGAGCGTAATTTAAGCAGGGGGGTAGACATTCGTAAAAACTTTCCAAACAAGTTAAAAGTTCAAGCCCTTTTCGGAGAGCAAATAAAGTCGGCGCCAAATAAAACGATTAAAACCAATGACAAAAATACACATCACGCCAATACCCAAAGCAATGCGCGGAAAATCACCAGCGGTAGTCATCTCCGCAATATAGGCGCCCAATCCTTCGGCCTTTAGAGTGGTATCGCCCCAAGTGACATACTCAGAAACAATACTGGCATTCCAAGACCCTCCTGTGGCAGTGAGTGCCCCCGTTACCAGGCTTGGGAAAATCGCCGGCAGGTAGTAACGCCGCCATTTAGTCCATGCTTTGAGTCCCAAATTGTCTGCTGCATAACGTAGCTCAACTGGAATAGTGGAAGCACCCGCAATCACGTTGAACAAGATATACCATTGCGTACCAAAAATAATGAGCGGCGAGAGCCAGATATTAGGGTCTAAATTGAAGTGCAAAATACCGACAACGGCAATTGGAAACAGTAAGTTTGCTGGAAAGGCTGCTAAGAATTGCGCTACCGCCTGAGAATGTTCAGCAATTCGAGGATTGAGTCCAATCCAGATTCCAATTGGAACCCAAATAACAATGGCAATTGCAATCAAGACAACCACGCGTATCAAGGTCAGCACTCCTAAATATAAAATGTGCAAGACCTCAGTTAACCCTACCTCGGTATGAATATACTTGATCAAATAGATTACTGCTAAGCATGCCGCGATCATTACCAAGATATCCCAACCGCGAGCAAAATGATGTGCGGGAATGAGTTTTACTGAGGGTGCACTTGTGCCGTCAGTACGCTTTCTAAAGAAACGAAAGCTGCCTTCAAATAATTTGATTACTCCCAAGCCCAATTGCTGAAGCCATACAGTCCGACGCCAAAAATTCAGGGCCCAAGACTTTGGAGCTACCTCACCGTCACCTTCTTCAAAGCGAAATTTGTCCGCCCAAGCAACAAGAGGCCTAAAGAACAGTTGATCATAGAGCGTGATACCAATCAGCATGGTCACAATTGCCAGACCAATCGCACTCAAATCGCGCTCATCAATCGCTAAGGCAATATAAGACCCAATACCAGGCAATTTAATGTCTTGATTAGCTACAGTAATTGCTTCAGATGCCACCAAAAAGAACCAACCACCAGACATCGACATCATCATGTTCCATAACATTCCCGGCATCGATACAGGAATATCCAGTCTCCAGAATCGCTGCCAAGGAGACAACTTAAAGATGCGAGAAGCCTCCTCTAGTTCTGCCGGAATTGTTTTAAAACTTTGATAAGCGCTAAATGCCATATTCCACGCTTGCGCAGTAAAAATTGCAAAAATTGCAGCACACTCTACACCCAACAGACTTCCAGGAAATAGAGCTATAAAGCCAGTGACAGTGATCGAAAGGAATCCCAATACTGGAATTGACTGCAAAATATCCAAAATTGGCACTAAGACTTTTTCTGCTGCCCTTGAGCGAGCTGCCAGAAGAGCAAAACCAAACGCAAACACTACTGAAAACGCAAGCGCAATAAACATGCGCAAAATAGTGCGTAACAAGTAATAGGGTAAATTGGCTGCATCCAGGGATAGCTCGATAGGCGTACCGACCAGAAACGGCTTAGCCATCTCCTCCGCACCAAAGCCTAATACCAAGAGAATCAGCAAAATAATCGGTAGAAGCACCAGATCCCAGATACCCGAAGGGGCTACTGCAAGATTCTCGGCATTCGGGCGACTAGAGGATGAATTTTGAATGTTATCAATCGACATTTACAAGACGATAAATACCTAACATTACTAATATGTGACAGTTCTGTGGCGCCACATTCTATGTGAGTCTCTAACTTATGTTTTTTAGTCACGCAAATTTCGTTCTAGAGTGTTATGGTAAAAAAATTATTCAAATCAACCATTCTCGAGGACTTTTTCCATGCAAAACAACTCTTTATACGAATTACCCATGAAAACTATCTCGACTCAAATCATTCAATTATGCGTGCCAGGGTTTGATATAGCTAAGATGAATGAACTCATCGAAAATCTATTCGCAAATGCCAGAGCCTGCGCTCAAGAACTAACATCCAATTTAGATAAAAGTGCTTTACAGATCGTTGCAGATAAGCTTGTAGTCAACCGGCTCTTAAATCAGCTCTACTTTCTCGATACCTCAGAAGTACAAATAGCTTGCCTAAATCAAATTTCTCTACAAAATGCAACTCTTCGTGACGCCTTTGAATTTGTTCAAGCTCAAAATAACTACATTCCGGTGGATGACCGTAGCGAAGAAGATGAAAAAATTCAACGCTTTTTAAATGCCATTCTGGGCTAAGTCCGAGCAAAGCGCACATGCATAGTAGCCAAACGACGATACAGATTTAGTTGCTCACGAACTAATAAACCGTCGTACCCTAAACGCTCTATGGGAACCCATAAAGAGACCCAACCCATAATCACAAAAGCCTCACAAATGACGGTACTAAAGTAACTATCAGGCCAGATTTGCAAACTATAGTATTTAATCGTTAATAGAATATTCATTATGGCAATGCCGGCACCTAGCCATTTGAGCATTCTATTGCGATTACGATTGTGTTGGCGCTCAATTAATTCCGCCTCATATTCAAAATAATTATCTACTGCCTGCTCGACATCGGATTCGGTTGCTAAACTGGGTTCGTCACTTGCTACATGCAACATCAAAATGATAGGTCTTTGTGGTGGCGCATCACTAGCCCACTGCAAAATGTGATGTACTGCCCGAGGATCTAGATCACGACGTCTAAACGGGTTTGGATCCAGCTCGCTAAAAAGAGAATCCAGCGTATGGATATTGATATCAATGTTGTAAGTTTTTTCCATGGCATTGTTGATGAGTGTTGGCATCCTGGGGTTAGCTTGCTATCCCAATGATGGGTTGAATGATTTAGAAAATCAAGCCTGTAATAAGCTCAAGACAAGGTTGAGATATCTACTTCTCATATTAGGACTTAAGCAATAGATATTGCGTAATAGCAAATAATACGGCCGTTAGAAAACAGCATAGAAACAAGGACAAATAGAAGTTATATTCATTTCTCAGTAGCCAGCTTAGCAATAAGAACATTGGTAATGTTGGAATCACATACCAAAATGTCTCGTAACTGATATCGGCAATTTTGACCACATCTTTGGATTCAAAATAGATCCATATGAAAGATGTCACTGAGACGATTGGCAGAGCCAGCAAAAATGCAGACAGGACCGAACTACGCTTACTAATTTCACCAACTGCCACAATCACTAGGGCGGCAATGAGCGTTTTGACTAGAAACAACATATTTCTAGACAGGGTCAATATGGGTCATCACATTCAGGACTGGTAATTTTTTCTTAATTTGGTTACCAGCTCTAAAAGCAATGTCATGCCCAACTTTAACAGTCGCATTGGCATCCACATCAATATGCACATCAACCAAGATCATATCGCCCATCTTTCGAGTTCTCAAGTCATGAAAGCCTTTAACGCCATCCGTTGATTTAATAATCTCCTCAATTTGGCGATGTTCTTCTTCTGATACCGCCCTATCCATCAAGTCATGAAGCGCATCCCAGCCGAACTTCCAGCCCATCTTTGCCACCATTAAGCCGACTACTAAAGCGCCAATAGCATCAAAGATTGGGTGCCCTAATAAGGCACCAACAATACCAATGGAAACGACTAATGAAGAGGCCGCATCAGATCTAGCATGCCAAGCATTGGCTACCAGCATTGAAGAGCGAACTCGCTTGGCTACTGCCAACATGTATCGAAATAGTATTTCTTTGGCAACTAAAGAGGCTAATGCAACATATAAAGCGAGGATTTGAATTTGTCCTGCTGGTACTGGATCAATGATTTTTTCGCCAGCTTTAAAGAGCATGCCAGCACCAACAGCTAATAATGAAATTCCTAGAAATAAAGAGGCAGCAGTTTCATACCGTTGATGGCCGTATTGGTGATCTTCATCAGCATCTTTAGCGCTATAGTGATTAGCAAAGAGCACTACAAAGTCAGCAACTAAGTCTGTCGCCGAATGAATACCATCGGCAATCAAGCCTTGGGAACCAGACACAATACCTGCAAACACTTGGGAAACAGTTAAGCCGATATTTACAACAACGCTAACTAAAGTGCTCTTCTTGGCGGCCGCTTGCTTAGCAGGCGTTTGCGATTCGTGATCTTCTATTTCTTTATCCATAAGCCCATACTATCAAATCAATAAGACACCCATTAGTAACGACTTGCTGAGTCTTTTTTTCGATTGGCAATTGCTTCAATGCCTTCTTCAATCATGGCTGATTTATATCTCTATTGGGTTTGCGATGGAGAAGCGCAGAGATGGCCTATACGCTCAGTGACTCAGAAAGAAAAACGACCTAAGAATTTCTCCCTAAGTCGTTGATTTCATTGGTTGACCCATCATGACTTGAACCTGGGACCAAAGGATTATGAGCGCAGATATCCAAAGAAAATCACGAGGATTTCAAGAGGTTACAACTCATTTTTATCGGTGCGTACTGTTTTGTGTCTTAATAAAAAGTACTTAAGCTTTTTGATAGCTAAAAGCCTGATTTAAAAACTTTTGGTAATCCGTAGTCACAGCCAAATCAACACCTCGATCTAATGCCTCAGTATTTAAACCTGGCCATTGACCCATCACCTTACCACCTGGAATGTTGCTACCAAGAATTAAGCCTAGAGAGCCATGACCATGATCTGTACCATTACTTCGATTGCTGCGTAAACGCCTACCAAACTCCGTCATCACCACCAATGTATAGGGCAGTTTTTTTATTTCCATATCCCCTGCAAAAGCCGCAAGGCTTGTGCTTAGATTTTTAACTTGACCATTTAACCGCCCAGGTTGGTTTTCGTGGGTATCCCACCCCGACTGATCTACCCATGCGTACTGAAGACCCACATTTGCATCGATCAATCTGGCAATAGAGCGAAGACCAATACCAGGATCGTTATTTGGATAAGGGGTAATACCAGAGCTTTCATAAGGCATTGGTTTAGTGGCACCTCTTGTCAGAGTTTGGTTTATAAAATCCAAATTACTAAAATGATCTCTCATCCAAGGCGCAGATACTGAATTAGGGTCTGCATTACACAGTGCACTCACGGCATTAAAACCTCGAATACCATTGGGCAAGGCAATTCCATTTTGTATATCTCGAACTGCAATAGCTCTGTGTGCGCCCTGCATGGATCTTGGGGAATTATTATTCCCTGCGAATAATGGTACTGAGTTCTTCTGAAATTGATCCTTTCCAATAATTTGCCTTGCCATCCAACCCAAATCATCGGGCAATAAATTTAAAAAACTTACACCACGTTCCATTATTTCCTGAGCCTCGAAATGGGAGCGTGTTTCATCCAGAATTCCTAATGCTGGCCATGCAATCAATTTCTTTTGCGTAAACAAGCTAGCCAACGGTGCCGCTTCAGGGTGCCAGTACAAAGTGGTTTGCGGTAACTCAACTTTGCCCCCACTAGAGTCGATCGAGAATCGCATTTCGGGCGGTCTGGCCGCTGTGAAATTCTCATCATTAAGCGGAGATAGGATGGATAATCCGTCAGCACCACCTCGAAGAAATACAACTATGAAAGGATGTGCTGTTTGCGGTGCAACAAAAATACTATTAGACTTTTTAACATTTTGTGAGAAAGTTAACTCACTAATCCCCAGAAGTGAAGTAGCTAGGCTAATTTTGAGGAATTGGCGACGGTCCATATAGTGAGATGTCATGTGCGCTCCCCTGCAAAAAAATCTGGCTCGATTGCCTCTGTTTGAAATGAGGGGGAGCAGGCTAGATAACCAACCATTTTTCTCGCCATTTTGATATCACTCACGTGCTCAAACCCAGTCAAGCCTTGAGAGCTAATAAGTGCCTGAGACAGTTCTGGCCGAGGCTCGCTATATAAGGGGACTTCCCAGCGGGATAAGAGCTGCATATATGTAGGACTAGAAGGGAGATTACTTAATGGATTCCATTCCCCTGTTCCCCACCAATTTTCCGCAAGACCCTGAATCAAAGTAACTCTTTGCTTGAGATATGCAGCCGATAAATTCGGCTGTAAGCCATCAGGCGGACCCTCAGGTGAAACCCAACCATAAAGAGCTGGGCCCGCAGACTCTACTTGGGACATAATTTTCCCCTCCGCAATCTCAAAGGGCAAGTTGACTGCATTAATAAAAACTGCGGCAAGCCGCATTGGCTTTCTTACCTTTTGACGCAATTGTTTTGGAACGGATGATGCAAGTTTTGCAACATGCTTTGAGAGCAGACTCAACTGATTTGGTGCGTTTCGATGCTCTACAAACACAGCTTGCGCACTTTGAATTATTTTTTCAGAAGGCTCATCACTAAGCATACGCTTCATTAACTTGCGCATTAGATGATTTGCAGTGGCAGGATGGTAGGCGCATAAATCTAATACCCTTTTACCGTCTTTCATTGGCCCACTATAAGGATCAAATTCAGTTGCCAAAACTCTTTTTTGGTAGTTATCGTGCCATGAATCTAAATATAAAAATTCTCCTGTCTTTGGAAGATTTTGTCCGCCACCAATTCCCGTACCATCCGCCACAGTCCAACCAGTAAAGGCTCTAGCCGCTTCGTATACATCTTGATCTATGTAGCCCCGAGGCTTTCCTTGCAGCGCACCAGGAACCTCCCGCCATTGGGCATAAAGATTATTTAGATATGCATTACGTCCAAGTGTATGTAATTCAAAGAGCTCTCTTGCGTAATTCTCATTCGCACTTCCTGCCCGAGAACTTTTATTATTTAAGTAATACAGCATACATGGGTGTTTTGAAGTAGCCTCCAGAAGCTGACGAAAATTACCAAAAGCATATTTGCGGATAACCTCATTTTCCCAGTGAGGCAAGAATGCGCCTACATTCTGCTCATATCCATACACTGAGAAATGATCTCTCCAAAAACCAATCCACTCCTCCTCCCAATAGCTTTTGGCTTGAATCGCTCTTATCAAGGTTGCAGCCTGTATCTCTTTCCGAGGCCTAGATCTTTCGGGCGGGGGAATCAAATCATCTTTGCCCGTATATTGAAAGAGAGTGGGAATGCTGGCGTTTAATAAACTCAACGGCTTCAATTCATCAACGGCCGGAAACTCTTTGCCATCCCTAAATTTTCCCGAGGGATAGCGCTCCCGAAGAAGCACTTGATTTATGTCGATATTCAATTAAGGCGCCTCATTAGCATTTGGACTATCAAGTATCAAATAAAACTGACTAGATATACATCAATCTAACGCAAAAACAAGCGGCTTGGTTTACCTTACTGAATACAAGAAAAAAACTGCTAAGATTTCAAGGGGTTACAGCATCTGTTGATCAGTGTATAGCGAAATAACTCATCTTTTAAGAAATGCACCCTCACTCTTTAGTTTTCTTAATAAAAGGATATTTGGAGCAACCATCTAAAACCATGTTGCTCCAAACAAGTTTTACAAATTAATTTAACAGTAACTGATTCATCCGCTTCACAAAACTAGCTGGATCATTTAACTGACCACCTTCCGCCAATAAGGCCTGATCAAATAAGAGATTAGTCCAATCATCAAACTGCTTATCGTCATCTTTTAGCTTCGATAACAATGGATGCTCAGGATTAATCTCTAATATAGGCTTAATATCAGGAGCATTTTGACCAGCAGCTTTGAGCATACGCAGTAAATTACCAGAAAGTTCATTTTCATCTGCAATTAAGCACGCAGGAGAATCAGTCAAACGAAAAGTGACACGCACGTCTTTTGCCTTATCCTCCAATACCTTCTTCATACGATCAACTAAGTCTTTAAACTGCTTCTCAGTTTCCTCATGCTCTTTATTTTCTTTTTCATCGCTCAGACTTCCTAAATCCAAGCCGCCCTTGGCAACTGAGGCCAATTGCTTACCGTCAAACTCGGTAATGAATGACAGCATCCATTCGTCCACTCGATCGGAGAGCAAAAGCACTTCGACACCTTTTTTGCGGAAGATCTCCAGGTGAGGGCTGTTCTTAGCGGCATTGAAAGATTCACCAGTAACGTAGTAGATTTTATCCTGCCCCTCCTTTATGCGAGAGACATACTCAGCCAAAGATACTGTTTGTTCAGAAGAATCAGTATGGGTGCTAGCAAAGCGCAAGAGTTTGAGAATGCGCTCTTGGTTAGAGTGATCCTCACCCACACCCTCTTTCAGCACTTGACCAAATTGGGTCCAGAACGTGCGGTACTTTTCTTTTTTAGTCTCATCATCGCTACTGGCTAGCTCTTCAAGCATGCTCAAAACACGTTTTGTAGAGCTCTCACGAATTACCTTGATATCACGAGACTCTTGCAAGATCTCGCGGGAGACATTCAAAGGTAAATCGGTTGAATCAATTACACCCGTGATAAAGCGCAGATACATTGGCATCAACTTTTCAGCATCATCCATAATGAAAATACGCTTTACGTATAGCTTAATACCGCCGCGCTTATTACGATCCCATAAATCAAATGGCGCCTTGCTAGGTACATAGAGCAGTTGAGTAAACTCACTTTTACCTTCTATACGGTTTAATGAGTAGCAAAGCGGGTTCTCATAGTCATGAGAAAGATGCTTATAAAACTCGTTGTATTGTTCATCTGTAATTTCAGACTTATTACGAGCCCATAATGCAGATGATTGATTAATGCTCTCTAGCTCATCTTTGATCACTTGCTCTTTTTTATCCGCGTCCCACTCTTCTTTGCGCATCTGAATTGGTAAAGAAATATGGTCTGAGTACTTACGAATAATCGATTTGAGCTGGTAGCTATTCAGAAAATCATCTTCTCCTTCACGCAAATGAAGAGTAATAGACGTTCCACGCTGAGGTCGATCAATCGTTTCGATCGTAAATTCACCTGAGCCATCAGACTCCCAACGAACGCCATCCGCAGCGGGTAATCCAGCGCGACGAGTCTCTACAATGATTTTGTCTGCAACGATAAAGGCCGAATAGAAACCTACACCAAATTGACCAATCAGAGCAGCGTCTTTTTGCTGATCACCAGATAGCTTTGAAAAGAACTCTTTGGTACCAGAGCGTGCAATCGTACCCAGATTACTGATCACCTCCTCACGGCTCATACCAATACCATTATCAGAAATGGTTACTGTTCTGGCGGCTTTATCAAACTCCACCTTAATTTTCAGTTCAGGATCATCTCCATACCAGTCTGTGTGAGCGATTCCCTCAAAGCGCAACTTATCAGCAGCATCTGAAGCATTAGAGATGAGCTCACGCAGGAAAATTTCCTTATTGGAATATAAGGAGTGAATCATTAGCTGCAAAAGCTGCTTTACTTCCGCTTGAAATCCAAGGGTTTCTTTAGCTGTAAGAGTCATTTCAATTCTCCGTCAAAAAGATTAATTTATATTATTTGAGGGTAATTTTACGAATTTCAAGACCGTCAAGCGGGGTGCATCGAATTAGTAGTTCATTGTTCCAAGCTAGAGCCCTATATCTATTGGAGCTTAGTGGTGATATGCACTACACACTAACTACACAGAAAGAAAAACGACTTAGGAATTTCTCCCTAAGTCGTTGATTTCATTGGTGTACCTACTAGGGCTTTTTGACAACTGCTATCGGCCCGCTATTATGATCATTAAAGGAATATACAAATGACTTCAAAAACCGCCTTAAGATTGCGCCCCCTAGAGCGAGAAGATTTACATTTTGTTCATGAACTTGATAATAATGAATCAGTAATGCACTACTGGTTCGAAGAGCCCTATGAGGCCTATGTTGAACTAAGTGATTTATATGAAAAACATATTCACGACCAAAGTGAGCGTCGTTTTGTTGTGGTACAAGGCGATAAATCCGTAGGCCTAGTCGAACTAGTAGAAATTAACCACATTCATCGTCGCGCTGAATTTCAACTCATCATCAGCCCAGAATACCAGGGCAAAGGTTTTGCAACACAAGCCGTTGTATTGGCTATGGACTATGCATTCAAAATCTTAAATCTTCATAAACTTTCGCTCGTTGTAGATTCTGAGAACGAACGAGCAATTAACGTCTATAGAAAACTTGGTTTTAAAGAGGAGGGCCTTTTAAGGCAGGAGTATTTTGCTGACGGCATGTATCGAGATGCTTACTGTATGGCAATCTTTCAGAATGAGTTTGTTTCCAAATCATCTGGGTAAACACTAGCGCTTTATTTAAGTTTTGTAATACAGAGAAATCAATGACTTAGGAATTTCTGCCTAAGTCGTTGATGCACGACCCGAGACATAGATTACGTTTTATACCGGACACATACTTTACAGTTTTTGGCATAGGAGGGACCACTCTATGCCGCGGGGGATGTGATTGGTAAAGGTGTAAACCATGTAGTCGGTACCGGACGTAAAGCATGTGTCCGGTACGTACCTTTTTATTTCTGGTGGGCCCACCAGGACTTGAACCTGGGACCAAAGGATTATGAGAGCAGAAACCCATTATAGAACCATATAAACAGCGGCTCTGCGGGTGGTCAGCGTCGGTGTGTAAGCAATTTCAGGGATTTAAAGAAAGTGTGAGGCAATAATTAGAGATGAAAAAAGAATAAGGCCAGTGATTAGCAATCTTTTAATCATGAGGGGCGCCGTCCAAATAATTTAAAAATACAATAATTGTCAAAATAATAGATATTCAGACTCTTCACAGTAGTGGAAACTACTTAGCAGTAAAACTAAAGCCCTCGACATTGCTAGCGAGGGCTTTACATTCTTAGTTGATCTGCTAAATCTACTTAATAACTGCAGATGAAACAAGTTGTTTAATCATGCGACGATAGTATGGGCGAATTGGGCCCGGAACTTGACTCATGACCACTACAGCCATCTGCTCTTTTGGATCAATCCAAAAGAAAGTTCCTGCTGCGCCGGCCCACATATATTCACCTGTAGAGCCATCAACTGATGCCAAGCCTTGGCCCTGACGAACCATAAAACCCAAGCCGAATGTATAGCCATCTACACCCATCAGCAATTGACCAGGAGATAGCGGTACTGCTGTTCTGTTACCCAACATGTCAGATGCCATTAAATTCACAGTCATTGGTGACAAAATTCTTTGGCCATTGAGCTCACCGCCATTGAGCATCATGCTGGCAAAGTTCAAATAGTCTCCAGCTGTACCAGCCGCTCCAGCGCCACCAGAATCATTGTTTGGTTTGATGGTGACATCTAATAATTTAATTGGGGTCTTATTAAATGGATCTGTAGCAAAAGGTTCGGCAATACGTGACTTCTTATCCGCAGAGACAGAAAATGTAGTGTCTTTCATCTGCAGAGGTGCAAATACACGCTCTTGTAAAAAGTCGCCTAAACGCTTTCCAGAAACAACTTCAACTACACGACCCAATAAATCTACTGACATCCCATATTCCCAGTTAGTGCCAGGCTGAGTATTCAACGGTGCCTTAGCAATTCCTGAGATCATTTCTTGGGGAGTAACACGACGCTGATCGTAGTCAGTGCCTCCTGCCACATAAAGACCTGCATCGGTATAAGCTTTTTTGATATTAGGATTAGCAGTAATTTCTGGATAGCCGATACCAGAGGTATGGCGCAATAGATCTTGAACAGTGATTGGTTTGGTTGCAGGAACTAAGGTGTATTCAACATTACCACTACTATCCTTATTTGCTACGCTGACCTGCATATTGGCAAACTCAGGCATAAATTTAGAAATAGGATCGGCCAACTGCATCTTGCCTTCTTCAACCAAAATCATTGCTGCAACTGAAGCAAGCGGTTTAGTCATTGAATAGATTCTAAAAATAGAATCTTTACTCATTAGCTTATTAGTAGTTTTGTCCTGATAACCAACTACCTCCGAGTAGACCAACTTCCCTTTGCGGTTAATCATTACTACAGCACCAGGAATATTGCCCTTATCGACTTCAGCCTGCAAAGAAGCTTTTACATTTTTCAATCTTGCGGATGACATTCCAACATCCTCAGGTTTTGCTGTTGGAATATTTTGTGCAATCGTTAAACCACTGATTAAGAAACTCGCAGCTAATAATGTACTAATGATATTTTTTTGATATTTCATTTCAATCTCCCTGTCTTCGTAATATTTATTCAAATAGAAACTTTTATACCCATACTACTTAAGCAATTAAACGTAGCATGGCCCATCAATTAAGGGGTGGTCCTTAACAAAATCTAGATTAATTTTCAGGCCAATACCTATACCTTCATAAGGCTTTACAAAACCTTCTGAATCGAGCTCATAAGCGCCTTTATCCATCATTGCATCCCTGAATGGATTAAGTGATGTCACATCCCCCTCAAAGTATCCGGGGTTATCAATAGCCGACAGAAAATGGATTGTTGTCCCCATATTGATTGCAGTGGCAGAAGTATGGGGATTTATTGTTAGCTTATTAGCACTTGCCATCGCAGCAATTCTCATCGACTCAGTCACACCACCAGTCTTCGATAGATCAGGTTGAATAAACTGCACATCCCCATCATCTAATAGGGTTGCAAAATCATAGCGGGTGTAGTGATTTTCTCCAGCAGCAAATGGGATTCGCCCTAAGCTACGGGCCATGCGATATGCTTTTCGATCCTGTGGTGGAAATGGCTCCTCCAACCAGCTCACTCCAGCCTCATCAAAAGCTGGCATTACCTTACGTACATCGGCTAGGGTGTAATTTGTATTGGCATCAACCAATATTTCAATTTCACTACCTACCGCCTTACGAACTGCATGCACTCTGACAATATCTTTCTCAGAGGTATCACCCACACGTAACTTTAATGCTCGATAACCACTCGCCACATGCTCTTGCGCCTCCTTTGCTAAAGCTGCAGGCTCTTGCCATCCAAGCGCGATACCACCTGCATAGGCTTTAATCTTTTTAGAAGCCCCGCCCAACATCCTATATAAAGGCTGCTGCATAATCTGAGCACGAATATCCCACAGTGCAATATCAATACCACTTAAAGCCAACACTGCAGCTGCGCCCATTCCATGACTGGAGATTTGCATTTTATAAACGCGCGCCCAGATCCCATTAATATCCATTGCATCACAGTTAAGCACTAGCTCGCGCATGGTCGTATCAATTAACTTTGCAATTGCCCCTGGCGCTCTGCCGTGGTGTGCCTCACCCCAACCAACATGACCATCTTCAGTTTCAATTCGGACTAGAACTGAGTCGCGCTTGACGCATTTACCAATACCCAATCGAACCGATTTATTTTCAGGAACTGGAAATGAAATTGGCACAGCCTCTAATTTCACAATACGCATTGGATTACTTGTCATGATTTTTCGATTAAAGAAAGACTTCTAGGTTAACAATATTGTCAGGCCGATTACCCCTAAGGATGGCAAGAATCGTCTTGACTGATCCCTCGCTCATGCCGCGCATACTACTAGAAGTAATCGATGCTATATGGGGAGTCAGCAATAAATTTGGGCAATC
>Ga0209188_1001859_pt1 | contig 16267 bp, 12 predicted proteins | sample C_130625_EF_Meta_FD_187307 | JGI IMG/M metagenome (GOLD analysis project Ga0209188, IMG submission 187307) | Freshwater microbial communities from Lake Croche, Canada to study carbon cycling - C_130625_EF_MetaG (SPAdes) (version 2) | ecosystem: Environmental > Aquatic > Freshwater > Lake...
TATCACGGTTGGGTACGGAAAAGTTTCCAATTCACAGTATCCATTACATATAGTCCTACTGTAGGTTGCCCAACCTATTTTCCACGAAGTGGCGTAGTGATGAAATAATTTTTTATCGTTTATAGTATCTTCGGTTATTTTGAAGAAAACAGATGGATCCGGTATATGATTGTCAGTATCATCTTGAATAAGCATAGTATACTCTTTTAGGTTGTCATAATTTTCAACAATGTGGCGCAAATAGGTTTCACCTTCTCTGCCAATGTTCTCTACGCGCTTAACTGTTATATTTTCCCCGGATAAATCGCATACAGTTGATTCCGATTTATCATATATAACAACATGTGCACCAGGAAATAAATCGATGGTGTGTTTATAGTAAGGATTATTGTAATAAGCAACTACAATCTCCAACATCCTGTATTTTGTCGTTTATTGTTTATTTGTTATTTTATTATTTATATAAATGAATCACACAAATATAAAGATTTTAAAACCAATGTAATAATGGATAGTATTTTTATTACATTGACTCATTATTCCATAAATAATGATGCATATCCGTGGTATATACCAAACCGACACACTGGAGTTGGCAACATGTTGTTTCAAATATCTGCGGGGATCGCTTACGCTGCAAAACACAACAGGATACTTTATGTACCCGGACTAGAAACATATTTGAAACTGGAAAATTTGGATAAATATGATACCATATTCCGTAACATTAATTCCGAATGTCCACCTGAATATTTGCATGTCGTAGCCCATCCCATTAAATTGTCCGGCGAAGAAAATCGCGAATATATTTTGGATATTAAGCCATTTGGTAACATGAATTTTTTCGGTTATTTTGAAAATTATCGCAATTTGATTGAATATCGAACCGCAATTTTGGATTGTTTTCGACCACCTTCTTACATGATAAGTTATATTCATAAAGTGTTCCCTGTGGTTTTAGAAGAAAATGTTTGTTCAATCCATGTTCGTTTAGGTTCGGATTATTTTGAAATCGCCAATTTGCGCAGTCAGTTGGGCGAATTCCAGCGAGGGTATTTGGCGTGTGTGGATCACATGCTCCAGACTAAAAATATTAAAAAATTTGTGGTTCTTACCGATAATCGCGAATACTGTCAATATATTTTCGATCAAAACCCGAAATATGAAGGCATCGAGTTCATTTATTCCGACGAAAAGGATTATATAGATATTTGGATCATTTCACTCATCAAAAACAATATCGTTTCTGTGTCTACACTGGCTTGGTGGGGGTCATTTTTGAATGAACACGCAGATCAGTATGTTGTTTGTTACGAGACAAATCGTCCAGATTTGCATTATCCTGGTTGGACAGTGGTACCCAAAGGCGATCCTAATCTGAATAATTGAAGGGAAATAAAATAAATACCTTAAGTATATTATGTCAAAATTTTCGACAATAAAGCGCATTTGTACAAACTGTTTACATTATGCGGAAATTTCCAGTATAACTGACATTTTTCCCAGCGATAAAAATAAATGTACCAAATTCAAAAATGCGGTATTTAGACAGCCGGAATTATCACCAGAAAAGGATTATACTTATCATACTGTATTTACGGCAAGATACAATAAAAAGTTGTGTGGCAGTGAAGGTAAATATTTCACACCCAAATATTTATAATTTTGTTTCGACCCAAAAATAGGCCGAAACAAAATACCACATTAAAACATCACAAAATAATTCGGAGTAGATACATTGAAACAGGTTTGCGGTCTTTCTACCACCACCTGGACTTTTGAAGAATCTTGAAACATTTGGTTCATGTACTCTATATCAAATGCAATCGATTGCCAAATGATGAAACCATTTTCGGTTCTTTTGATTAAATTGCTGTAATATCGTTCCTTATGTATTGTATCAATCTCCGTATAACAATAATTAGAAATAAAAAATAACTTACCAGAAGGGACGGTTGCGCCATATGTTTCGGCTTCATGAAATTCATATGGTACTGTTATACTATCCTTATGCAAACTCAAATAAAATTTAGTAAGATTATTAACATCCGGCAAATCAATTATATTATATTTTTCAATGTGAATATTCAGTATCTTTGCGAAATGATCGATTGCCAAGAATAATCCACCATAACCACAACCAAGTTCAACCATATTCTCACAGCCAGTCGTTTTGTAATAATTCAAAATGACCAATGCATGATAAACATAACGAAGCGATGTCGGTGAACAAGAAAGAATGGTTCCACTGTTTGTAACATAGGTGCTTTTTACTGTATTACCAAAAAGGTCGTTCATATTAAGATATTTGATCAAGTCATCATCCGAAATTTCGGGAAATTCCTTAAAAATAAGTTTTAAATACTGTTCACCAAGTCCTTCAGTAACATGTTCCAATATACTATTGTATGCTTCATTGTTTTTGAAATTCAGGTATCTGTCCTCAGGATCTTTTAATTCTTCATTCCTTAAAAAATTGCAATATGATTCAAATGAATTTGACATTTTATATAATACACTACATCACATCTTTATATATTATTTTACTCTAATTAAAAATATATACCGTAAATAATATAAAATATAGCTAGATTTTATATCAATGTTGGATGTGAATCAAATTGTTACGGGCGAAAAAATTCAAGCGATTGCCGATGTGTATATTGGTACTAATTATTATTTCAACTATAATCCCCATATCTCTTCTCAGAGACATAAATTTAAAGATATAACAGAAATAAAGACACATTATTATAATCCGAGAGTCGTTTATTGTTACGGTGATTTGATTGATGCGCTTGGAAAAATAATACACTTCTTTATAAATCCATTCGTTTTAATTACACACAATTCGGACAAAAATATTGTGTTGGAAGGATCGGTAACCGATATTTTGAATTGTCCAAAATTAATACGGTGGCATGCTCAGAATGTAGATTGCTTACACAATAGGTTGCATTTTATTCCCATTGGTATTGCCAATCGTCAATGGGAACACGGTAATTTAAGCATATATCAATTTATATGCGAAAAATATGACATACCTTCCATGAAAAACAGGGGGGTTTTTATGAATTTCATGATAGAAACGAATCCTAGAAAACGCATGATATGCTACGAAACATTATTTGATAAAATACCATTTTTGCAGTTTACTTCTGCCAAAGATAACATATTGCGTATGCTTGAATATCAATTTTGCATATGTCCTGAAGGAAACGGCATAGATACGCATCGTCTTTGGGAGTGTTTTTATTTACAGATCGTTCCTATTGTTTTAAGCAGTACTTTTACCAGGAACATCCAAGAAACAACTGGTCTGCCTATGATTTTATTAGAATCTTGGAAAGACTTTGACCGTACTACATTGCCCAAATATGAGACATTTGATTTTGGTCCGGGTCAAAAATATCTTCAGTACAACCATTATGCAAAACAAATAATATCATAAAAATAAAACATAAATAAATTACCCTAATAATACCATTATAATATGTTTATTGCATTAAGTTTTATAGGAACATTACCAGAATATATTATTGATACAGTTCATCAGTCGCGATTATTTTTTTTTCACGATATATATTTGATTATTGATGATATGAATTCACCACATCTCAAAAGTCTACAGAAATACAATGTGAAAATTGTCGACTATAAGGAGGTTAAATCCGCCGAATTTTTACAATGTTACGAAAAAAATCAGGATAAATTTGTTTTATTGCCTGGTTTGAATGAGCGGTTTGCATTATTTATGAGATCCATCGAGCGATTCTTTCTCCTGTATTATTTGATGCGCAATTACGGTATTTCTGACGGATTTTTCATGGAATTGGATAATTTGATTTATGAAGATCCTCATGTGTGGTTGTCCGAATTTTCGAAATATGAATTGTGTTATATGTTTGATAATGATAAACGATGTGCATCCGGTGTAATGTATGTAAAAACATTCAACAGCTTGGTTAGATTTTTAAATTTTACGATAGAATATATCAATAACTACAATAATCCGGTGGAGTGGTTGAACGAAATGACAATACTTTATGAATATAACAGTTATGCACAAAGTCTCAATGATGTGCAAATTATTCCAACACATTGGGATGCTGTTCAATATCCGAACTCGTCTGAACACTATGGTAAGTATGGTAAATCTATTTTCGACGCAGCGGCTATCGGAATTTTTTTGTTTGGTAATGATCCACTTGCATACAAATGTCCCGCAGTGCCTGGAGTAAAAAATAAATTCTCAATGGTAGATTATACCGTTTATAAACATGATTGGATTATGGATAATCAGGGAAGAAAAATACCGCACATTTATGATGGTAAGGAATGGATTAAAGTTAATAATTTACATATTTATACCAAGGATTTGAAAAAGGCATTATCAGTTCCTTATTAATTAATATAAATACAAGCGATTATATTAATTATTTATTCATGCATATAGCACTAAGTTATGTTGGGAAATTACCGGAATATATTATCGAGTGTGTACACCAAATTCGATTATTCACCGATATTACCATATATTTAATCATTAGTGACATAAAATCGACACATTTATCAAAATTACAGGATGTCATATTGGTGAATTATAAAGATGTTTATTCTAAGGAATTCAATGAATGTATGAAACATAATTTTCAGAAATTCTTATTGACCCCAGACAAGGATCGGGAAGATTTGTTCATTCGCTCTGTCGAACGCTTTTATATTTTACAGAACGCAATGAAGAAATATGATTTAACGAATGTATTATTTATGGAGTTGGATAATTTGATCTATGATGATCCTAGAAACTGGTTAGAAGAATTTACGAGACATGACATGTGTTACATGTTTGACAATGTGAACCGCTGCTCTTCTGGTATTATGTTTGTTAAAACCCCGGATAGTATTCAAGGAATGTTGGATTTTTTTATAGAAAAAATTAATGAACCCATGGGAGAATTTATTAATGAAATGACATTGCTATTTAAATATTACGAACATGTAAAAAATAGCCATATTTTCAAAATAATACAATTATTGCCAACATTTTGTAAATCTGGAGATATGCACGAATATGCTATGCAAAATTACGGTAAATATGGTGAGACTATATTCGATGCTGCTGCTCTAGGAATTTTTTTGTTTGGCGCCGACAAATGTTTATCAGAAAATCCAGATTTCAAGAAGGATTATTCTTCTGAAAAATGGGAGCTCTCGTACATTGATTATACTAAATATCAAACCAAATGGGAACCAGATAGTGAAAATAGATTAATTCCTTACATTCTTTTACAGGATAGATGGATAAAGATCAATAATTTGCATATTCACTGCAAGGATTTAAAAAGGGGGTTATCAAAACCATGTGTATAATTTCACCCCCTTTATAGTTGAATACAAATACGCCAAAAATGCTTCAAATGTATTAGCGTAAATGGCTTATAAAATATAATAATTTACTATATATATAGTAAATTATGGATCATTATGAGGTATGTTTATTGGGAAAAAACAATAACATAGTAAAAACCATTTTATTCAACGGTAAAGATGATGATAAACCAATATCTAAAAATAAAATACATTCAAAACAGGTGATTCATTTAGATGATTCTATTCGTATTATCAAAAATAAAATATTGAAGGAATTGGGACTGACCACTGTATCCTATAAAGAACTTTATTTGTTTTCAAAATGTCGTTTACAGGATTCATTGTTGGATATATATCGCTTTCTCACGAATCAAGATACGGAATTGCTGACTGCTGATAAATTTAGTAATTTTCTTGCCAATATTGAAAAAACGGGACTGTTAGAAAAACTAGGAAAAAAGGAGACTTTTAGTTACGATGATGTAATGTCAGTTTTTGAAGGCACGACCGATATTTATATTGATATACCCTTGGGACAAAAGATGGATAAAAAGGATTATTACTTCTTTGTTTCAAATCCATACAATTTTAAAAATACGGCGCACACAAGTACTTCCTTTTATATCGTTGAAAATACACTCCTATTGAATTACAGCAATCTTTTAAAGAATACTATTTATGTTTGTCTAGCCGAAGATGTATTGGAGGATGCAACAACACATGATTATGATACGGAATATATTGTTGAGTACTATTTCCCTTTTTTGTACAAGGATAATATCAACAATGTTAGTCGACTTATCGAGGAAAAACAGCGATTAATCGAAGAAACTAATTCAAATATTACCGATTTGACTTGGAAATTGTATGAAACGGTCGACACATTTTATGATATTTTTTATAAACGAACCACCAATCTGTCGTATGTGAAAATGGGTATTATCTCGTTTAAACTGATTATACACAGCAATTTCAAAAATGTTCTCCCACTTGACACTATATTCAAAAATATACATTCGAATAAACAGATACCCTTTATAAAATACAACCCCGGATTTCGCATGGAAAATCTGTATCGTATATACAGTGAGAAAATTTCAACCACCGGTAAAAAAATACCCTTTTTAAAAAATGCCGAAATTTTTCGCCTATCGCGAGAACTTGGTAAATCCGGTCAAATTTCTCTTTACATTCGTGACGATTTTCAGGGTTATCCGATTGAATTATACATGAATTTTCATAAGGACGGTAAAATTTATATTTCTTCTAATTTACAGAATCCGTTGCCTCTTTATGACGACAGATTCGAAGATAAAAAAACCACACTGGAATTGTTGCTACAAAATTTCCTGAACCCGATTCTCGATAATTTGAATAGTTCGCTCTACGAAACCGGTTACAAAATTAAAACTGTCACTTCTTTGAGCGATAACAATATTGAGGTGGACGCGATCAGTTATTATTACGAGATGAGTGTTTCGAAAAAAATCGATCTGACCAAATACAAAGGATGTATCAGCAGCATATTTTTGATTGAAAATACCGATTTGACATCTGAAAAGGGTGCCGCGTTAAAATTAAAACGCGTCGAAAATTATCAAGAAATGGATGCAATTACTCAATTTATTCACGACGAATACAACAAAACCCACGATGTTGAACATGTTATCAACGAATTGATGAAGCAAATGCAAATGCCCGAAGAAGAAGCAAGAGAACATGTTGTACGATTTTTTGGAGAACATACTGTATTGCAGGGTAAACTGTTGGAAAATACCGGATTTCCACTACACATAAAATTACTTCCGATTGAAAATAGGGTCACCATTCTTGCAGAAGAAATCAAATCCGTCAAATACATTGATATCTTAACTATTTATTTGGATAGTATCATGCGCATGTACCAAGCCCCTGACTCTAGTCCTTCTGTAGTGAAAATGCAATCTTTATGTAAAAAAACGGTGGACTACAGTAATGTAGACAAAAGTAAAATAGAAACGGTCGTGTTCTCAAATGAAGAAAATACCAAGAAAATTGTTCAGCCCATCATGTTTTCGGAAACGAATGACGACTTTTTCGAAACCGAGGTACCGATCAATGATTCTGAAATCGAGATAATTGTTAAGAAAAATATTGAACAGGAGGATAATGATGAGGACGATGTTTTATTCGGCATGGATGTGGATGACGAATTCGAGGGTGGCGCCTCGCACGACGGAGTCGGTACGCAGCGCGGGGGGGCTGGGCAGGACATCGGTACGCAAGACGACTCGGAAAAAATAGAATCAAATGTAGAAGGCAAGGTCCTAAAAAATCCGAACCCTTTCCAGGATAAGATTGAGAAATTAGACTCGGCGCTTATTTTGAAAAGTGAACAGGGTAAATACAATCCTTATTCTAAAACATGCCCTCCCGCGGCACTGCGACAACCGGTGATTTTAACGGAAGAAGAAAAGGAAGCCATCGATACAAATCATCCCGGATCCTACAGTACAGCTATACACTACGGTTCAAATCCCGAAAAAAAATACTGGTATATTTGTCCGAGATATTGGTCTTTCAAAGACAATGCGAGTCTTACAGAGGCAGAAGTTCAAGAAATTCTCAAAACGAACCCAAAGGCCATTATTCCTGCGAAAGCCAAAACTATTCCCAAAGGATCGTTCATCTACGAATTCAATGCCTCCAAGGAACACATGGACGAAAAAGGCAATTATATTACTCATTACCCGGGGCTTCAAAAGGATAAACACCCGGAATTCGAATTACCGTGTTGTTTCAAAAAACCCCAAAAAATAGAAACGGAAACGGTCGAAAAATCAAAGCGTATCAATAACTATGTTATAAGCGCAAACAGCTATCCTATACCGCAAAGTAGATGGGGATTTCTTCCTTTGCCGATACAAAAATTTTTCAAAACCAACAACAATCAATGTACATCCAAAGAAAATTCCGCTTTGATACAGCCCAATACCCCGTGTATTCTTCGATTTGGGGTAGAACAAAGTGAGAACCAGTCTTTTTTGGCCTGTTTTGCCGATATTTATGCTTACGAACAAGAACTGAAAACTATACCAACTATTGCGGAAATGCAAACAATAATCGCAAATGCAATTACATTGGACCTGTTTATTCGCTATCATAATGGTTCTCTCTTTTCTATTTTTAGAAAGGATCGCGATAATTCGTTAGACCAGGTGCATATCAAAAAATATGCCAAAACCAAATTTTACAAAGAAATCAACACTTCGAATCCGGAAGAACTCGAATTATTAAAAGAAACTATTCTGTCTTACGAGAACTTCTTGAAATACATTCAGGATGAAAAATCCTATATAGATCATACCTACATGTGGGACATTATCTCGCAACCAAATCCGAAGCTGATTTCAGACGGACTGAATTTGGCCATTTTAAAAATTGTCAAAAACGATGCGATAGAAGTAATGTGTCCTACGAGTGCCTATTCTAAACAGACATTCGATCCCAACAAAAATACCCTGATTTTATTAAAACAGGATGACTATTACGAACCCATCTATTTGTATGAATTGCGAAATAATAAGCATCACAATGCCAAACTTCTGAGTGTGAAATCTAAAAACGAAACGGTACGCAGCATACTGAAATCTATTGAAGAAATATCGTTCAGTTGTAAACCGTTGAACAGCTTACCAACGCTGTATCACTTCAAAAGAAATATTTACGCAGAAGAAATCGTCGAGGTTCTCAAAAAACACAATTATACTATTTATTATCAGGTTCTCAACTATCAAACCAAGACAGTGGGGTTTGTAGTTTCTGCGACAGAAGTCGGTGATCACTTTTTTGTGCCATGCTCTCCTTCGGCGGCAGTTCAGAATTATGAACAGGTATTGATCGATAAAATAGAAGATTGGAGAACTTTTGAATCAACCATCAAAGAACTGACTTCACTTTATTCCAAAACAAATGGACAGATCAAATGTTTGCCCAAAGTAAAAGTGATTGATGATAATTTGATTGTTGGTATTTTGACTCAATCGAATCAATATGTGCGTATATCGCCACCCATCGAGAACACACCAGATATCAACGCTAACCGTGAATTGACTACAATAAAAGCGATGGATTTTATTGAAGCGGATAAGCTCATCACGACCGATACGAAATACGATAATAAACACAAAAAAATGATACGCAATATTCGCTTGGAAAGCAAATTTTATCGTATATTCAGATCAAATGTAAGAAATCTTCTAGGGTATTATGAAAATCGACATGTAAAGCACCAAATCATGGACATGTTGGAAAATTTGGCCTTTTCATACAAACAAAAACTGTACAAAATAGAAAAGATATTGAGAAGATTGGTAGATGATTCTATCGTATTTAAAGAATTGAAGGAGGCCAGTATCGACTATCTATCTAACAATGAGCATTTCAATGATTATATGCAATGCAAGAAATGTGACACATACAATGTTTGTTCTTCCAGTACGAGCGGTAAATGCCAACTGAATATTCCCAAAAAGAATCTAGTGATGGGTATGGACAATGAAATACTTTATTACGGTAAATTGGCCGATGAGCTTTTGCGTTTCAATCGTATACGCTCGTTTATTTTAGAGCCGGTTTATTATTTGAATTTAACCAACATTGAATATAAAATAAATAATGACGAGGTTCTCCTGTTGGAATCCTTTATAAAATCGGAAAATTTTTCTGACCTGAGAATTTTCAATTTCAATGATTACATGCAAAATATTACCTACGATATCGCAGAACCAGAAATATCACAGCATTATTCGAATAAAGTAAGCGTGTGATTATTCTGTATCATCCGTCTTATCCGTTTTATGTTTTAGTGTCATTAATGGTTGAGGACAATATGCTGTATAATCACATGTGTCAAAATAAGTTTGGTCCACCTCTCCGATCCAATCCACGAGTGTGACATCCTTCAACAGTAATCTTAATCGTTTTCTACCGTAAACTCTGTGTGCGTTCCAAACAATAGAATCCTTTCCAATGGGTATTCCTAGCAGCATGTGCCCATCTGCATTCAATTTTTCCACCATTTGTTCCATCGCTTTCAAGTCACCATTGGGATCAATTGGATCTCCGTAACGCCCTAGACCGGAATGCTCAATGGAAGAATACGAAATAATTATGTCGTATTTTTTATCAGAAACCACAAAATCGTTGTAGGAGATGATTTTCAAATCGGGATGGCTGCAAACTGGCGGATTGTATTCAACCGTGGTAACATCTTTGATACCATTGTTCATACAGATACATTCAATCCACGGATCAAGAGAACCAATAACCGCAACAGATTTACTCGGAAGATCTTCGAATTTTTGCAAACCAACCACAATTAATTTTGCTGCATTGTAACAGTCAACTCTTGCACCATTCGTAATAATATTATCATAGGTTGTTTGTTCCAACATGTCGGACATTACCTTGTCATCCCATACAATGCTGACTTCTATTGTGCTGTCAAAATACCAATTTAAAATTGGTATTTCATGATTCATAGTAAATTCAGACATGTGTTCTGTGGGTATTTCTCTGGGCGGTTCAACTGAAACAGATGACATTATTTATATATTTAATACAATTTGTTTAAATATATAACCGTTTAATTATATTTATTTCTAACGAATGATCTAATCTACCTCATCAATCTTAGGCTCTTCGCCCCGAAACGGGGGCACCTCCTCAGGCATCTTGGGCATACCGCCAGGGGGCATGGGCATACCCGTCGGGTCACCTGGTTCGGCACTCATGTTGGCAAAGTCGCTCGGATTCATTGTCGGCGGATGATCCTTGTGCAACTTCGTCATGACATCCGCAAACACCGTCTCCAAATCCTTTCTCATCTCGCGGTAGTTCTCGAGGGTGTCCATCTTGACATCAATAATCTTAGCATCAATCTCCTCCAACTTGTCATTGACCAGCTTCTTGTCCTCCTCCGAAATCTTATCCTTGTTGTCCTCGTTGACAACCTTCTTCACCTGATACATGTAGTTCTCCAAACCGCTCTTGGCCTCGATCGTCTCCTTCACCTTATCGTCCTCCTCCCTGTATTTCTCGGCCTCCTGGACCATGCGCTCAATCTCCTCGGGACTCAATCTACCCTTGTCGTTAGTAATTGTGATCTTCTCCGACTTACCCGTGGACTTCTCCGAGGCAGAAACATTCAAAATACCGTTGGCATCCAAATCAAACACCACCTCAACCTGAGGTTGACCACGAGGCATAGGAGGGATGCCGTCCAATTGGAACTTGCCCAACAGGGTGTTGTCCTTGGTCAAAGCGCGCTCTCCCTCAAAAACCTGAATCAACACACCAGGTTGGTTATCCGCATAAGTCGAAAAGGTTTGCGACTTCTTGGTAGGAATGGTCGTGTTGCGGTTAATCAGTTTAGTCATCACCCCACCCGCCGTCTCCAACCCCAAACTGAGAGGGCACACATCCAACAGGAGGAGATCCTGGATCTTGCTATCCGTCGAACCCGACAAAAGCGCAGCCTGCACCGCGGCACCGTAGGCAACACACTCATCAGGATTGATGGACTTGCAAAGCTCCTTGCCGTTGAAATACTCCGAAAGGAGCTGTTGGATCTTGGGAATGCGCGTACTGCCACCCACCAACACTACCTCGTGAATATCACTCTTGGCGATCTTGGAATCCATCAATACTTGGTCCACCGGGACCATCGTCTTTTTGAAGAGATCGTCGCAAATATTCTCAAACTTAGCGCGAGTGATGGTAGTAGCAAAATCGATTCCCTCGAAAAGACTATCAATCTCAATGCCCGCCGTCGAAGAAGAAGACAAGGTTCTCTTGGCGCCCTCACAGGCGGTTCTAAGTCTACGCAGAGCGCGCTTGTTGTCAGAAATATCCTTCTTGTTCTTGCGCTTGAACTCCTCCGCAAAAAACTCGACCAACTTGGTATCAAAGTCTTCGCCACCCAAGTGGGTATCGCCGGCCGTCGCCTTAACCTCAAACACCGAGTCATCAATCGTGAGTACCGAGACATCATGCGTTCCCACATGATTTGTTTATACAATAAAATTTAATTATTGTTTCTCATACTTTCATATGAGGTCAGACTATATCTTATTTAATATTTCCATAATAATTTTCATATTATCATTCCAATTTTGTGGTGTAATTAATAAATATTTTTCATAATTCGTATTTTGAATAAATTTATCTACGGAATTCATTTTTTCTGTCCACATACCATTTTCCAATTGATTTTTATGCCATATATGAAAATCTTTGATTTCTATAAGTGTATTTTCTATCTGAAAATCTACACGATAAGTTCTACATTTATCTTTGAATACATATTCAATATTTGGTCCATTCCTACATAAAATATTATTATCGTGACACCAATCAATAAATTTTTTTTCTAATTTTGATTGGTAAATTATTGTTTCATTGTTTATGTTTTTGATGGGTCGTATTTTAAATGTGCGATTACATAATTTGCAATTAGCGCATAATATTTTATAACAATTTTTAAACCCTTCAAGAGATTTTGCTCGCCAATGACTGTCACAATTATCACATTTTAATATAGGTTGATTTGCCTTGAATATAATATCATTTTTTTTATCATAGACCACTGAAGAAAACAACATTTGATTGTTTGTTTTATAAATACTCCAAAATTCTAAATCTTGTAAATTGGTGTATTTACCATTACATAAACTTATTATTTTTGGAGATATTCTTTCGAAATCTTCACTGGTTAAATGACTTAAAAAATATGAATTTTTGTATTCTTCTGAATATGTATCAAATTTTTGTATGCTATTTTCATATATTTCTCTAAGAGATAAAATTGGATTTATTTTTCCTGTATTTTTGGGAAAATTATGGTTAGGTGTGGTATTTAAAATTTGGAGTTGGCATTGAAAACATGTTCCTTTACATTTTCTTACTTTTCGAAGAAATTGTGTACTTGAAACAGTATTTTGTTTATGACAGGTTAAACAGTGATAGGTAATTAAAAATTCCGAAGTTTTTTTTAATTTATTATCATTGATAATTACCTGCCATATATCTTCTTTTTTGGAAGAATATTTACCTGTTTCAAATGCTAACTTTTTATTTACAATATCAATGAATTCATCTGTAGATTTTTTTTTTAAACTAACTATCGAATTAATTATTTCTTCACGCATGTTATAATATGTATGCTAATATTCTTTACACCATTTTAGATAATATTATTATATTTTGGATTTATTAAACTCTGGCACTCGTGGAAATTTCAGGTTTTACAATAATATAAAATCTTACTTTTTCTAGTCGTTGAACCTTCAAGTTATTACTAACTTGCTTGGCTGCTGATAGTCCAATCTTTTACCTTTTTCAAACCTTCACGATTGCAGTCACCTGCTGCGTTGTGGTAGGAAAAGCTTAAGGAGTTTCCAGCAATTCACCAGATTCCACCAAATATTATTAACCTCTTTAGTTCCCTATACAACTTTACCGTCTCGCAACCACACTGCTTGCATTGCAGTGCATGCAATAAGGTATACATAGCGAAACTAAAGAGATTAATAACATTCAATGAGTGGGCTTACACCACAGGAAGCAGAACTACCTCCGCAATCAAAAATCAAAATATTCTTCTCCTTCGTGCTGCGCTTATCGAGACCGTAAGCCAGCGCCGCCGCCGTTGGCTCGTTAATGATTCTCAGAACATTGAGTCCAGCAATAGCGCCCGCATCCTTAGTGGCCTGGCGCTGCGAATCATTGAAATAAGCAGGAACGGTGATGACCGCATCCGTAACCGACTCGCCCAAAAAGGCCTCGGCAATCTCCTTCATCTTGGACAGCACCATCGACCCGATCTCCTCCGGGGAGAAAACCTTGGTCTCGCCGCGGAACTCGACCTCGGCAAAAGGCTTACTGTCCTTCTCAACCACCTTATAAGTAAAATGCTTCATGTCTGACTGAACCTGTGGGTCATTGAAGCTCTTACCAATCATACGCTTCGCGTCAAACACCGTATTGGAAGGATTGCTAGATACAGAGGATTTGGCAGCATCGCCGATCAAACGCTCATCCGCAGTAAAAGAAACATAAGAAGGCGTAATACGATTACCACATTCATTCGCGATAATCTCGACTTTGCCATTTTGCCAAACACCCACACAAGAAGTCGTTGTTCCCAAATCAATACCAATCGCAACAGGCATAGTATAGTACTCTATCGGCAAGTATTTTTATATTATTTTTACTTAATATATTTATTCCACATGCTTCTAGAATGCCAAAAATATTATTAACATAAATTTGCATATAAATATTTGTATACTAATTCAAATATTATGTTAATTGAAGTATCGATTGGTGAACTAGTAGATAAGATTTCTATTTTAGAATTGAAACAAAAATATATAAAAAATCCGCAGAAAAAGCAGGAAGCTAGTAAGGAATTTAATACATTATTGAAACATAGCAGTTATGTGTCCAACCAATTCTTTTTCTACAGTTTACTTTACCATATAAATGAGCAAATTTGGTTTTTGACCGACGAAATTAAAAGGTTTGAATTTAATCAACTGACCGAAGAATCTATCAAAGACTTTGCTCGTATCAGCAATGACATATTCGTATTGAACCAAAAACGCTTTCGCCTGAAAAAAATATTTGATATGATTTATTCTTCCGGTATCAAAGAACAAAAAAGTTATGCCGAAACCTACTGTAAAATCGTCGTAAAAGATGAGGAAGTTCTGTTGGACAAGATCGCCGAAATCAATTATCTACTGTTAGAATACGATTATGTTTTATTCGAGGCACCCGACACTAGAAAAATACAGGATATTTTCAAATGCCCTACAATTATCGACGAAATGATACTAAAAAATTTGGGAGGGACCATCACACACACAGTTGATTTAATAGAATACAAAATTCAAGCACTGAAATCCACACGCAAAAAATACGAATTGTTGCCGATTAAGTATGTCGCTTCGGGAACTTTGGGAGACTTTATCCATCAACTCTCGATCATAAATGAAAATTTTTACAGAACGGGTGCCAAAGGGTACCTTTACATTACTGATTATTTTTGCATGTTTAACTGGGGATCGGTGAAAACCTACCATGATACTTACGAAATCATTTCGAAACAACGATACATTCATACATACTCAATGTATTCGAAACAAAAGTTCATGCAAAGCATCTTTTGTACGAACAACGAAGAACCTTTTGATATTAATTTGAGTTCATGGAGAGCCGAACCCCATTTTTTTAATAGTAACCCTTGGTCAAAAACCTTTGAGAAATTTTATAAAATCAAGTGGGGAAACCACAAATGGTTAGATGTCCCCTATGATCCCAAATGGGAAAATTGTATATTAATTAACACCATTGATTATCGTGGCACCATTGAAAATATTGATTTCACGGAAATTTACGAAAAATATAACAAGACCCACAAAATATTATTTATATGTAATGCAGAGAAGCACTACAAACATTTCCTGTCCACCTATAAAATTCAAATAGACTGTTGCTATTTGAACAATTTTACCGAAATATGCACCGCGATTCGATCCTGCAAACTGTTTGTAGGTGCATTGTCGCTCTTTTTATCCATTGCCCACGCCGTACACGATGTTCCCCATTTAATTGGACTGAATGAATCACCTGAAGATAAAATCCGAATGTCGGATATGGACAAAATCGTTTCCACGGCGAAATTTTCGTTCAAAGAAATCGAAACCTTCAATATTTAATGTAATAATTATATAAAAGCGTTATGATATTATTTGTCATAAGATAAGGCATTCATGTCGGAAATATTCAATATAATTAGTAACTGTAGAATTTGTAACAGTGTCCAATTAAATGATGTTATTAGTTTGGG
>Ga0209188_1001860_pt1 | contig 16266 bp, 24 predicted proteins | sample C_130625_EF_Meta_FD_187307 | JGI IMG/M metagenome (GOLD analysis project Ga0209188, IMG submission 187307) | Freshwater microbial communities from Lake Croche, Canada to study carbon cycling - C_130625_EF_MetaG (SPAdes) (version 2) | ecosystem: Environmental > Aquatic > Freshwater > Lake...
TTTGATAAGGTTTCATCCATTTTCCAGAATTATAAATGTACACTATAAAAAATTGACTAAAGCAAACGAAAACATACCTAGACTTTTGTATTTCCATGGCTTGAGTTTGGTTTCGTTCCTCGATTTTTCATTCTGCAAGCTTGACATGTTTGTTGTGTAAAGGAACGAAAAGCGCACAACTTTCGCGGATTTTCCCCACGAATGGTTTATTAACTTGATTTAATTCCAACTATTTGAAGCATTTTGATAAACTATACCACAAGCAATAGCAGCCAATGTAAAAACAATAGCGCCTCCACCCCATAAAACCTGTTCGGAAAAGGGTTGTCCTTTGTAACAATAGGATGCAAAATGTTCACAATTTTTCTTTGCCAAATCATAATTCTTTTTTCCTAATTGTTTTCTTGCACGATGGACGACTTCTTGCATACTAAAATTGGAATCATCGTCAACTATTTGGGCGTCTCGGCCTTCATGAAGAAACCAATTCACAGATGTTTCACGAATCGCCTTCTCTCCATCTGTTTGTTCTTCTGAACAAAAGTGAATAATTTTAGAAGGGTTATTGTTGGCCATTTCAGTGACGATTCCATGATGCCAATATGAAAATATACCTCCTTCTTTATTGCACAATACTTTAACCCATACTCCTGGTTGCATTTGACTTGAAACATCTTGATAAGTTTTAAATAAAAATCTGACGAATAGTGAGTGATTGTTTTGAAATAATAAAAATTCTGAATGAGCAAGACACATTAGTGACATTACATTAATAACATAATAAATATTATGGAACTCTTGATAAATTTTGATTCCGTCGGTTATCCCCTATTGGGATAATTCAAAATATTTTCAAAATTTAATATATTTTTTATTTAATGTACAGCTTACCAGCCCTGTGGTGATATCACAAACCGGTCCGGCTCTGTCGTGGTCACTTTCAATTTGCAATTGTGAATCATTTGTGACTAATTCCAAAAATTCACAATTGCATTCGCTTAAGAACTGCTTTGGCGGAAACTCTTTCTACATAGTGGGTCTTTTGATAATATTGAATGGACACTTTTATTCAACAACCAAATCAATGAAATTCCGTAACTTTAATAATACCATTTTAAAAAATGTAACTAATTATTGCGTGACATAATTTTATTTACGGTAGATTTAAAAAGTATAGGTCACTGCTGTGCGACAGTGTCACAGTGTGTCACAGTGAGTCACAAAAAATAACTTTTGCAACAGGTTGATTTTTCTCCCCGCTTGGTTCTAAAACTTAATATAAATTTTGTAAATATTAATAAAAACATGAATTAAAAAGAAAAATGATGGAACAAATAAAAGAAATGATGAATGAAACTAATGATGTAATTATCAAGGATATTATCCAACGAGACCATGTACATTATGATGAAAAGGAGAAAGTTCTCCAATCTTGCGACAGACTTTTAAATTTGGAACCTGTAAATGCAGTTCCCATAGAGCCAGTTGATTTTTACAAGAATATTTTTCCAGGAAGTCAGATTGCCTACAGAACAGACATTCCTTGTCTTGATGATTTTATTTGGCATCATGCCATTTATGATGGAAATGAAAGAGTGATACACATGACGATTGAAGGTATCAGCGTTATTTCAGTCAAGTCTTTTATGCGAGATGCAAAACAACAATGTGTGTTGGTTGAATATGAAAACGATAATGACGAAATACGACATTCAACGAGAATGGTTGCTAATTATTATTTGAATGCCATAGGTTCTCAACAAGGGCTGTATAGTATTGGCTGTTTTAATTGTGAACATTTTGCGACTGTATGTCGTACTGGAAAATGGAGGTATTCTAACCATGATTTCATCAATAGAAAATGTTGTCAAATTCAATTTATAACTCCAAATACATATTTTTTAGGTCGGCACAAGTTGACAAGGTTGTGAAATTATTGATTCAAGCATCCGTTCCGATGATTCAAAAAGCCATGACATCATTTAGTTCATAGATTATTCAAGTGAAGAAATATGTAAGCGAACTTTAGTCGTTCATTTTATAAGTTATGTCCATGACTCTTTCCTGTTCATTTTCCGACGGAAAGGAAAATCGTTCTTCCAAAGTTTGCCCATGACTACTCCAAACGGCTCGATGAGGACGAATTTTTTGTTCTTCCGGAATATTGTGAAAGCACCATTTTACTTGAAAGACACTATCCGGAGTTTCGTGTTCTATACTTGTTTCATATTGGGGATTTACTTGGAGCACTGGCAATGTTTTTGGATGACTCAAATTACTTGTATAATAACCGATTGCAAGACTTCTTAAATAATCGCGCAGAGATAAATCGTGGTGATTTTCTTGAACCAACAATTCGATTTCCTGTTCATACAAGGAAAGTCCGGTGGGTTCGGGTTCATATTCTTGTTTGTCTTCCGACCAATAAAGATGAATGCAAAAAGTGGGAGCAACAATCATTTTTTTATTTTGTCATTTTATTTTGACAAAATAAACTAACCACAAAAAATTAATTTCAAATGTATGACTATACATAACTAATTTGGTTTCAGCCGCTCTGTAAAATATATTAAAGATTTACAATGGAACACACCGCCAACTCTACTCTATTTTCGTTGCAATTGCTGAATGCTTTTTTCCATTTCTGGGAACCGTTTACCCCATAACTCGTGCTCTTGTTTCCACACAATGCGTTCTTGTTCCCACACAATGCGTTCTTGTTTCCACACAATGCGTTCTTGTAAACGAGCATTTTCCGCTTTTGTGAAATCATTACGCAGTTCCTCCACCAAATCACTAATCAAATTCAATTTAGATGCATTTTTTTTTGAATTAGATTTAATAATTTCCATATCAGATATAATTTCAGCGCGTTCCTCCAATAATTCGTGCATTTGTTTACATTTGGTATTATCACCCATATTCATTGATATACAACATTGGAAGAAAATACAACAAAGTTAAAAAACGCACTAACCCAAGTTTTTGTAAAACTGACTTATTCTAATTTTTCATACGAGACCGCGGTGGTTGTAAATTAAGAATTAAAAAAAACGAATTGAATAATTGTAAAAAATGAAAACCCTACAGGTATTGAGTTTTCGAATAGCAATTTTATCTGATTTGGGAATTGGATTTCTTTCTAGCAACAATTCTTATTACTTGCGTTTTTTGTTTCCCACGATATATCGTTTCGTTGTTTTTATTCAACGAAATTTCCGCTGGAGAATGGCAAAATATCAAAAACTCGACCGCGAAATTGAATCATTATGTTCGCCAGAATTTCGGTTAATGCCTACTCATTCCATATTTTGTAGTACTCGTGACTTGTTTCAGCTTCAGATTCAACCTGGATATCATTTGGTTGTTTTTTGTCCCACCAAAAAAATTTATCATCATGGAATTGTTGTTGATATAACTGGTGGAGAAAATGCCATTATTCATTGTAACATGAAAAATCCAGCAATTACATATTGCTCTGCAAAACAGTTTTTCGGATTGTCTGAATTTTTTTTTGTTGTTCAACATGAATACTATAAAATACCTGGTCACAATGATGGTACTGTCCAAATGGCGAATTGTCTTGTTCAGCTTCCCTCGACTCATTCAAAACAACGCTACGATTTATTGAACTGGAATTGTGAATGTTTTGTGGTAGCATGCATAACACGCGGACTCATAAGTCATTCTGAACAAGTCAAAACAATATGGAACGAATTGAATAAAAGAATCGGCGAAAAGGAAGCTGCATTATTCATGGCATTTTCAAGTTCAATTGCCTCTTCGTCAGCAACATTTCGCCCAAGTTCGATACTCTGGGAAGGATTATCTATTGCTATTTTGTCCTTATTGATTGCACAACAAGTTTTTAAATATTGATAAAAACGCCGATAAACATCAAATATAAAAATTATGTTTATCTAAAATTTATTTTTATTCGCTGAAACAATTGTTGATAACAGTTGAAACAATTCCAATATTAACTTTTCACTTTGTTCCGACCTATATTATTTAATCGTTTTAGGTTCCCTATCAGGAAATATAGGTATAATGGTTACTGACCTACAAACTCCAGAACGGCAAAAGGTTGCGAATCCTTCACAATTGTAAAACCAAGCATTATATTCAATATTAGGCGGATTCATTTCAAGATACTTGGCTCTCGAATAAGTTAATTCCAACATTTCAGCAGAATCATTGTCATAATCAATGATGGCATAATAAATGGGTGAAACATCATTGACTTTAAAAAAGTTCACTAGAGACACGGTTTGAATATTAGGATGGCGATTGCTTGACAAATCAATCACCATTTTTTTACCTATATAAATTCCATGATGCCAAGCAACTTGCTTCGATGGTACAAAAAAAGGAACTGCAATATGAGCACCTATAGGTATTGTGTTTGAATCTTGTTCAACAATGTTATATATTTGTCCTTTAGATGGAGTTAAATCAATCAATATTCCCAAATGGGCCAATACTTCATTCAACTGTTCTCTCGTTTTTTCTTTTTCTTCCTGAATCATTTTGATTATTATAAATGAGATTTTGTTTATTGAAAAATAATTATTGCGAACAGACCGCAAGGACCTCCGGAAAAGATACCCTATCAAAACGAAAGGCAGTAGTAATTTTAATTCCCTCCTGGGGATAATTCAAAAACTTGGTTGAATCGCTACGCTCCACATTCTCCAAAACAAAAATGATACACTTGACAATTATTTTTTGAAATGAAGCGTAATAGTAATACAAGGAAACAATGTGGGGGAAAATCATGAAACAAATTCGAATTGAAAATAATACAGATTGGACTTTGAAAATTCAGGTAACGGAATTCAACAAACAAAAATCACAATCCGAATTATTGAATTCACATAATGTAATTATTCGGAAAGCCACTTTAGAAAGAGGAGATACTTGGTCTATTAACCACATTACAGAAGAAGAAATGTCCACAAAGGAACAAGACGAATTAGTAACTAATGAAATAAATAATTCTAAACATTGGTTTCGTTTTTGGTAAATACAAAATTTGTAAAATAAGCTTATTTTTATTTTACAAATGAATCGCCAAACACAAATATAATTATTTTATATTTTACATTTGAATAAAATCAAAACTCTTTTTCCGTCATTGTTTTTATTTTTTTCGCAAAGCATTGTTAACCGAACCACATTCAAAATGATTTTCCATACATTTCACCAAACGCTGTCCACACTCACATTCGGATTCTCCATTTATTTCAAAATAAAATTTATAATAACCAATACCATCAAAACAAGCTGCACATAAAAAATCTTTTTCGCAACCAGCCTTGGTATAATAGGTCACACAATCCTCGCAAAATTCCGTTCGATCACATGATTCACAAGTATTTTCCAAAATGGTGGCAGGCTTTTTACAATGTCTAAATCCACTACATTTCACAATTTTGGGTTTACCAATGGCCGATTTTGCTACTCGGGAAGCTTTTTTCGTGGCTGATTTAACCATTCTTGGAAATATACCCAATAAAATATAATTCCTGTATAGAAAAACAAAGAAAAACCATAGAAATAAAATAAAAAGATTTTCTTTTCAAGAAAACCCGCGGAAATATGGAAAATCACCGCGGTGAAAGGTTAAATCGTGACTGATTATTTAAGTGTGGGATTACAAGTTTCATTATGACAATGTTTGTAAGGTGTCTTTACAGGGTTAAATATATTGATTCATATTTACTGAATTTTATTTATTTATATAATCTTTACAGGGTTAATATTCATGACTCGATAAAAAAAAAATATTTAAATCGACAATAACAACTTATTTTACCATTAATAAATCCTCGGAATTTTCCAATAATAAGGTAGATTCACTTTCTCCTAATCGATCTTTCGTTTTTGAATTCAACATTTGTAAAGCATCCATTAACAAACTGATTTTATTATGATCAGTGCTTTTTGATTTTAAAACAGTAATGACTGTTTTGGAAAAAGTCTTGATGTCACTATTGAAAGTAATTGTTTCCGCTCTCTTTGCAGCCGCAATTTGATTGCGTTCCTTGGTAGCTTTTTCTTTCTTCAACTTATCCAAACGCGAATAATAGGCTGGGATAACTTGACGAATCATCGGAACAAACTCACGAAAAAATATAACCAAAAATATTGTCATGGAAATAGTAATCAACAAAGTAGTATAACCATTCACAAATGTTGCTATACTTTCCTCACATAACTCAGGATTAGACCTAACCAAAATATTGGTTGAAATACCGGTAATCATACTGCAAACATCGATATCTGGCAAACCACTGTATCCTCCAGCCCATTTTGGAACATTCATAAAATAAAAATGAACCACATGATAAACCGGTTTCCATAGAAAACGATAAGCAAAAGAATACATATTGATATCCTCCATTTTTAAGAAATCCACCATTTTTAATAAACTTTCCATTTCACGAATTTTAGATTCATAAATTATAATTCATTTGAAACCCAAGAAATCTTGAAATCTGAAATCAAAAAAGATTTGTACACAAATAGACCGCGCAAACTTTTATCAAAATAATATAAAACCCTCAAAATAATACTTTACACTGCTGTTGTTGGGCCATTAATATAAAATGATACCGAAATTCATAAAATTATCTGGATGTATTATTAATCCTTTGAAAATTATTCATATTAATATTGCACCAAAACAATATACTATCATACTAGACAAACATAATTTAAGTGGTTCATGGATTTTAAGTTCTGGATACATGGAATACGGTCATAGTGAAATTATAATAGACAAATCATCAGACTCTAAAGATTACAAAATTATACAAGAATGGATCGATAACAATACTTGAAATTCATGACAACAAAATTAAAAAGCGTTCAAGATTATAATAAACTTTTACTATATAATATACGAATAATGTTTTGTCTTTCATTAATTGTTTTAAATTTATGTTCTATGTCTGCTATCTTGGTACCAATCATTCAAAACATTCCAAACATTAAAACATATCCTCTTCATTATGTATTTGAAAATATGAATCTAAAACACAAACCTAATACATTATGGCTGGAATTTGGTGTATTTAGTGGAAGATCCATTAATTATATTTCTGGATTCACTCAAGATATTGTTTATGGTTTTGATAGTTTTGAAGGATTGCCTGAAAAATGGCGTGATGGTTATGAAAAAGGAGTTTTTAATAGAAATGGTTCTTTACCAAAAGTCAATGATAATGTTCAATTGATAAAAGGATGGTTTCAGGATACTTTGCCTGATTTTATTCAAACACACAAACAAAAAATATCTTTTATTCATATGGATGCTGACTTGTACAGTTCCACAAAATATGTGTTAAACACTTTGAAACATTTTTTAGATAAAGATTGTATCATTGTTTTTGACGAACTTGTTAATTACATAGGATTTGATGGAGATACAGGTGAACTTAAAGCTTTTTATGAATTTATTACTGAAAACAAAGTCAATTATGAATGGATTGGAATGAATGGAACACCAACCGGTATGTCAGGATCTAAACATGAAAAAGTCGCTGTAATGATTCATTCTATTGAGTAACCAAATGTCTTTACAGAGTTATTGTTTTAAGAATAATATTTATAAATATATATAAATATGCGTTTATTTTTTAAAAATTGGAAACATTTTTTTATTTTATTATTCATTATATTACTCTTAATCCTAATAGCTTATACTTTTTATATAAAAGAAACATTTGACGAATCTTCCAAACCAAATAAGCTAAAAGTATGCGTTTTACAAGCAGATAATAGACCTTCATTAAATTATTTATTAAAAACACAAGAAGTCAATAAAAAGTTTTGTGATATATTAGGATATGATTATTTATTTTTAGAATTAGATAACAATAAATATGGTAATATTCATCCAGCAACAAAAAAAATAAATTTAGTAAATGATTTTTTACTAAATACAACATGCGATATTTTAGTTTTTTTAGATAGTGATGCATGGATACAAAATGGTTATTGGTTGAATGATATAATAAATAATTTAATAAATAATGATGATAAACATGGTTGCTTTTCACGAGACCCGTATATTAAAAAAAATACATTTATAAATAGTGGATCATTTATAATTAAAAATAATGATTTTACGAAACAAATGTATGACATTTTAATTAATGATTTGTACAATGATAATAGTTATCATAATAACTGGCCTTACGACCAATATTATATCAGTAAATATGTATTTGAAAATAAAGAAAATTTCACAATTTTTATTCCAGATATATTAAATACTCCAATAGGAAAGGTATTAAGACATAATTGGTTAAAAAATCAAAAAATGTATGATGATTTAAGTATGTTATATCGTGATATAAATAATGACTCATTTTTTGGTAAAACATATTTTATGGAAAAAGATTACTATGACGAACAAAAATTTCCAAATACAACCGAAAATGGTTATGAATATTCAAATTAATTTTTATATTATAAAATGGGTGTACATTATAAAATAAGTGTTTACACCCTTGAATATTTAATGAAAAAATATTTATAAAATATAAATATGCGTTTACTTTTCAAATTTTGGAAACATTTTTTCATTTTATTATTTATTATATTACTCTTGATCCTAATATCTTATACTTTTTATATAAAAGAATCATTTGACGAATCTTCCAAACCAAATATTGTTTTGATCATTTCCAGATACAATGAAAATTTAGAATGGTTAAAAAAAGATCCCTTTAATAAATATCCCGTGTATATTTATAATAAAGGCAAAAATGATGATTTTTATAGACCTGATAATACAATAGAAGTTGTTTCAATAGAAAATGTTGGCAGAGAATCTCATACCTATTTATATCATATTATTCAACATTATGACGAATTAAATAATATTTTAATATTTCTTACTGGTTCTAATGATTTAAATCATAGATTTGAAAAAAGTAAACGAATCATTGAAGAAATTGAAAAAAATAATTCTGCCGTTTTTATTGCACATTCTACAAATAATGTTCGTAATGATTTATATAATTTTACAATCGACAATTATATTTGTTCTCATCCAAGCAATTCTTCCGATGCTGTTCATTCTATTGACCCTGCACCAATAAGACCTTTTGGAAAATGGTTTGAAGATAAATTTGGAGATGTAACAGTTACTAATATTGCCTTAAATGGAATGTTTTCTGTTTCAAAACAAGATGTACTCAACAACCCCAAATCATTCTATGAAGATCTTATTAAAGATTTGGATCATCATTCTCACCCAGAAACTGGTCATTATTTTGAAAGAAGTTGGGAAGCAATCTTTTACCCTATGAATCATACTACTTTTTTAGAAGGATTTACTCTATTATAATCTAATTTTTATTTGTTACAACAGGTCATTTATTATATAATCAATATATAATCAATGCACAAAAATTATAAGTATTTTTTTATTATACTCATAATCATAATTATTATTTTCTTATTTTTTATAAAATATTATTGGATATGGGAAGGATTCACGGAAAACTTTACAGCGGTTATTGTGGAACCTAGAAAACATAAAGCATTATCTTTCGTCATTAAAAACGCATTGGAAAATTTGCCAGATAAATGGAATATTATTATTATGCATGGAAATCTAAACAAGGATTATGTTTTTAATATCATGGATGAATTGCCTCAATATAAAGATAGAATGACAGCAATCAATTTAAATGTTGATAATTTGACCATTTCTGAATATAATGATTTGCTAACATCCAAAGAATTTTATGAAAAAATCCCGACAGAAATATTTCTTATTTTTCAAACTGATTCCGTTATTTGTGACGAAAATAAACATTTACTTGATGATTTCATGATTTACGACTATGTCGGAGCACCTTGGAAAGATGCCGTTGGAAATGGAGGATTTTCATTAAGAAAAAAGAGCAAAACTCTTGAAACCATTTCTAAATGCAAACGCGGAAATGATAAAGAAAATGAAGATATATTCTTTGCCAATCCTTGCATTAATATCTATAAACCATCTATTGAAAAAGCCAAACTATTTTCAACAGAAAGTATTTATTCTCCTGAAAGTTTTGGTGTTCATAAACCATGGGCATACCTTAATGATGAAGAAATGAATCATAAAATAGAAAAATGTCGTTCATTAAAAACTCTGTGGGAATTAAATAAATAATGTTGTAATTGATATGTTTACTTTTCAAATAATTCGGTAATTGTTCAGATTGATAACACTCATGCAACTCTGTCAAGTATAGTTGATCTCCTGTAAACACAATACACCCTAATGTTGAAAATCCACCTTTATGAACCATTAAATTTTTGCATTTTCTCATAATGACTAAATGATTGTCTGCAGTATCCAAATTCAATTGTATCTTACTGTTGTTGATTTTTTTAAATGACTCTATCAAATTTTGTTTAGATTGTTCAGTTGTATGATATTTTTGATCTGCATGTATCCCTGCCAACACAACCAAAAACCGATATTTTAAAGCCACTTGATTTATTTTCTCAATATAATAATCCTCTACTACCCCCTTATCTCCACTTCTTAAATGAATAAACAAAACTTGATCATCCTCTAAGATTTGATGTTTTTGTTTCGTGTATATCGTGTATATATCAACTGCTTGTTCGATTTTAGAAAGATTTGGTATGGGTTCATTTGTATCGGCACGAAGAGATGAATATATTGCAAGAATAGATTCAGGATATTGTTTTGATACATTTAAAAAAGATTCATATGTTTCCTCACTATGATGTGGATTTTGATACCACCTTCCATACACGGCAGGCATATTCAATAAATCACCAATAGCATACCCTCCAGAATTTTTATTGGAATTGTCGTAAATTGGAATATCTAAATTTTCATCAATGTTTTCAAATGTAATAGAAGCCATATTTAAAACACAATTATTATATTTTATATTGTTTATTTTGTGAATGTCTCTAAATAGGTTGAAAAACATATAAATATTATCTTTATGAAATGAATATAAATTATGAAAAAACTATTAGTATTGTATATTTTTCACGAATATAATGATCGTGTAGAATATTTCTTGAAAAATGCAGTTTTTTATGATCCTCAAGTCGATTTTTATTTCATTTCAAATGACCCACAATATTCATTTGAGAGCAATCATTATATTCCCAAATATGTAAAAACATTAAAAAGAGAAAATATTGGTTATGATTTTGGTGGTTGGTCAGAAGCTATATTAAATAATGACCTTGCTACAAAATATGAATATTATTTATTTGTTAATTCTTCTGTTATTGGACCTTTTTTACCGTTTAGTTATAAACAAAGATGGACAGATAAATACTTGGAAGGTTTGAAAAATAATGTTAAATTGTTTGGAAGTACTATTAATACGGTTGGTTACTATGACATAACAATCCCAAATTTTTCAGATTTTACTTCAGTTTATGATCCTAAAAAAATGTCACATGTACAATCTTATATTTTCATCATAGACCAAGAAACTTTACATTATTTGATAAATTGTGAAATATTTAGTACAACAAATATAGCTAAAAGCTTTCCAGAAGCCATTTGTTTAAAAGAAATCAATATGTCCAGAAAAATTATCGAAAAAGGTTGGAATATTGGTTCCTTGATGAAATATTATGAAGGCGTTGATTTTACATTTCAAAGTAAAAATCCAGAAGATTATTCTTTCCCTTTTCTACAAGATGTTATGTATGATCGGAGCAGAGACAATATTTGGAAAGATGAAGAATTGGTTTTTATAAAAGGTAACCGTTTTCATATCCGTTGCTTATCTAACAACAAAATTGTATTTACATAATTTTATTACCCAATGAATAACCAAGAAATATACAATTTATCCAAATGGTTTCGAGTTTTTTCCTTGTCTCCATCATAAGCCTTGTAAATATCTTGAACATGCCAATATCTGGCCAAATATCCCACACACATAAATGGAATCAAAATAGCAATCAATCTTGTATTTATCCCTAATGCCAAAAATCGATTCAAAAAAATAAAACTCGTTAAATTTATAACCAAAGTATAAATAAAAGTATGAAATAAAATAGAAACAATTATCCAAAACAAAAATTTGGTTTGAAACCATTGAGATAAAGGTATTGTAGGATCTGTAGTTACTAAATACAATTCCGTAAACATATTATATTGTCATAATATAATATGATTTTAGACAATGTATTGACTTTTCCACAAAAAGTTTTGATAGCCGTTTTTTGTGCCGGTTTTTGGATTTATTTTAGAACTTTTGATTGTTATAAACTCATTCCTCGTCTTCATTTGTTACCAGTTGTTTTCGTCATGATTTGGACATTTTTAAATTATTATGAACCTTTGTTTTTACCTATCGGATTACTTATTCTTTTTGCCTATTCCAAATTACTTATTCTATAACTACCTTTAATTATTTTAGGTTTATCTTTATTAATATTAAAACACTTTACACCTTTACCTTCAGGTAACCCATCCTTAAATTGACCTTGATAAGATTCTCCATTTGAATAATTTATTTTACCTTTACCTTCAGGTAACCCATCTTTAAATTGACCTTCATAAGAATCTCCATTTGAATATTTCATTTTACCTGGCCCATTCGGAACTCTAAACTGTATTTCACCAACTCTAAACTGTATTTCACAATAATAAGCTCCATTTATGTAATACACTATATCATTTAAATCAATGTCACCAAAAAATTTTTGTAAAGATACTTCAATATTTACATCTTCTGAAACATTTTCTTGATTTATAATTGGATTTATAATTGGATTTATAATTGGATTAAAAAAGTATTCTTCCTTTGTTAATGTTATATATTTTTTTTTATTTAATTTTTTTAATTTTATTTTAAAATCGTAAAATTCTTTATCCATTACAAATAATTCGTTCATGTTGTCAGTAGAAGTAGAGTCTTCATATTGCTGAGGCTCTAATATTTTATACTCTATAAAATTATCAATATAATTTGGCATTGATTTACACAATAAAATTTTTATGTATGTGTCAATTTTGGTATTCAATTGGTTGATTAATATATTAGGTAAATAATTATTAATAATAAAAAATATATCATTTACTCTATAATCATATTTTTTGTATAATTGAATGTCTTTTATATTAATTGGAAATTTTTTATAAAGAATAAAATAATAAGTTATTAATAATGAAAAATAATCACAAGATTTATCTGGTTCATAATGTTCATAAAGTAACTTTGGATGTATATAATATCCAAAATTTTCAAATACTGCTTTTGTTATATGTATTTTTTGTTCTATATCATAAAATATTTTTTTTTTATTGAATTCGATTTCTATTTCATTATTTACTAATTTTACTTTAATATTTGCAGGACATATATTCAAATGTAATTCACTTTTATTTATTTTTTCAATCGATTTTTGAATTATTAATTCATTTATATTTGTTGTATTATTATTATAATAATTTGTTTTTAAAAATTCTAACAAACTTATACCTTCACTTAATATTTCTCTTTCATTATTATCAATATATACTCTATTAGAAAAACGAAACATTCTTTTTAAAAAATTTTTTAAAGTTCCACCTTTTCTTTTTTTAGTTTTTATTTTTTTTAAATTAAATTTTATAGTTTTATTTCTATTTCTTTTTTTAGTCATTTATATAATTATTTATATTTATTTTGTCTAAATAATAATATATAAAATGTACCTTTTATGCAATACGACTTAATTCATCTGCACGACTATTTTCACTCCGCGGAACATGTAAGAAATATAAATCAATATTTCTTTCCCGAATTCGAGACTCTATTTCTTTAGCCGCATGATATAATGCTTTGAGATTATTCGATTTAACCGCATAATTTCCTTGCATCTGACGAATCACCAATAAACTATCTCCCTTGATGATAACCCTTCCAGGCCCTTTTTGAAATCGTCTTTCTATCTCCTCCAATGCTTTTATTAAACCTGTATATTCTGCCTTATTATTTGTCTCATTTTCTCCTACAAAATAAGATTCAGACCATACCTCTTCTTGATCTACCATCAAGACACACCCACAACCAGCTCTCCCTGGATTGCCAAGACTACTTCCATCAAAATACATTTCTATGAATTTACTCATTTATTTCATTATTTATTATGTTTATAAACTTTTTTGGTTTTTCTTTGTTTTTCTTTGTTTTTTATTCTTGTTTGATGTAGATGGTAAGGGTGGTACAGCAGGTTGTACCGATGATAATATGTTTTCGAAATATGAACTAAAAGCATGAGGTTTTCTATTCATTTTACTCATTGCGGTTAATAACTCTTTATCTTTTAGTCCTTTATATATTGTCTAATTCTTCTTTTGTTAGAGAACAATATAATATTAATTCATTATTATCTAAAATATTTATAAAAGATATTGGTAATATATCTATTATATCAATTTCTTTGTTTTTAAATAATTCAATATTAATTAGACTTAATTCTTTTAAATTTTCTAATTGATCTATGGAATCAGGAAGACTATTTAATACCTGAATCTAAACTTTCTAAACTTGTTAATTGACCTATAGAATATGGAAGACTAGTTAATTTATTTCTATATAAAAATAATTGTTTTAATTGTTTTAAATCACTTATATAATCAGGAAGACTAGTAAAATTATTTTTACCTAAATTTAAACTTTCTAAACTTGTTAATTGACCGAAAGAATCACGAAGACTTTTAATTGATTATTATATAAATTTAATATTTTTAAATTGTTTAATTTACCTATAGAATAAGGAAGAATATTTAATTGATTATCATGTAAATATAATTTTTCTAAACTTGTTAAGTTACCTATAGAATCAGGAAGATTTTTTAATTGATTATTATATAAATTTAATAGGTATAGTCTTTTAATTTTCTAATTCATTATTTTGTAAATCTAAAATATCATAAACATTTTTATAATCAATTAGGGCATCGAAAACTTCATTACCTAAATTACTTAGATCTAATATTTCTTGTGACGGTTCGTTTGACATATTATATATATTACACCTTTAAAACGCCGATTATTTTATAAATTATTTTCTTTTATAAAATTACTTATATAAATACCATTACAAATATGAACATTGCCATCACTTAAATCTTTTCTCAAAAATCCATTTTCATCTATATAATTATTATAAATATCAAAGAATATATATTCTTTTTCAATACATTTTTCTTTTATTTTTTTGTTAAAATATAAAGTATATTGTTTTCGTTCTTCATCAGTTCCTAAATATGGATATTCAGGATTTTCATGAGTATTTAATTTTTGAATAGGTGGAACAACATTATAAACACATACATTTTTTAGTTTAATTTGTGAAATGGATACATTTAATTCAATTGCTTCAAAATAACTATCAACAATATTGTTTATAATATCTTGATATGTTGTTGTTTCTGTTATGTGTTTATGGATATGACATCTACAATCTATTTCACCTAAACAACAAACAATAGTGTCACCATCTTTAATATTAAAGTTGCGAATATCACATCTATTTAATTTTTCTTTCCCAAAACTATAACATAAAACTGGTCCTAAATGATGATGTATTACTCCAGTCCAACCATTAACGGAATGACTATCTCCAATTGTATGAATTGACATTTTTTATTTAGTAAATAATATATAGAATTATTATGAAACATAAGAACGAAGATTATAAAATAAGTGCTGTATAATATTATTTAGTAGAAGACAAATCACAATAAGAAGTTTGTAATTTAATGAGATGGGTTGAAAAATATAACAATGATGGTGAAATTAAAAGATATAAGAAACCACTAGCATATAAAATTACAAAAGGCCAGGTAAAGTATGCCTTGAAAGAAATAAATAAAAATAAAACTATTACTATAGACGATTTACTTTCAAAAATAAAAAGCAATTACCCTTCATTTAATTTATCATCACGACAATTAAGTAGAGTTGATAAATAATTTATATGTGATGTGTTTAAAGTCTTAACCGTTCGTAAATGCGGTGATATAGAAAAGATAATATGCCTCAAGAATTAACTGCAAGGGAAAATCCGCATAACAACTGAAACAAAGACAAAATTAAAAGGAAAGAATTACATAAACATCTATATGATGAATTTAATAAAGTTAAAAAAGATTTAATTAATTTCAGTGATTTGACAAGTGATGAAAAATATCACAGTTGGATTTTAACGGAAAGAATAAAACTATACCCAAATAAAACAAAATTTGATAATGATAATATT
>Ga0209188_1001861_pt1 | contig 16266 bp, 12 predicted proteins | sample C_130625_EF_Meta_FD_187307 | JGI IMG/M metagenome (GOLD analysis project Ga0209188, IMG submission 187307) | Freshwater microbial communities from Lake Croche, Canada to study carbon cycling - C_130625_EF_MetaG (SPAdes) (version 2) | ecosystem: Environmental > Aquatic > Freshwater > Lake...
CAAACAGAAAAAAAGTCACCCAAATGATTTTTCGATATTTTTTTTGAAGATCATCGTGGCGAAATAAACATATTTATTTGAGCCAACTCAAAGTCTTCGACAGTATTCGAACAGCTATTGTAAGTATAATAATAGTTTTCATCTCTTTTGTTAGATGAGTGATGAGCATCACCGCGTGTCATTTTGACATTATAAAACCAAATTTTTGATTGAAGTATGTAGTGATTACAGTGCAAAAACGATGTGTGAAGGATTTCTTCGCTCACACGATAATGCGCATATGAACCGATTGCATAATAAAGCTGAGAAGGGGAACCGTTTGGGCATATTCTCAAGCCATTCTTTATAGATGAAGTATGCATCTCAAGTGAATTCAACATGGAACAACGAGTTATCGATTTTCCTTCGATATATTTTACGCCATTTACGCTCGTGAAGATGTAGGGCAAAGGAAGCTCGTCATCGCCGTTGGCTCGTTTCGTAAATGATCGGACAACAGAAGCTGGTTGGGCGATATCAATACTATCGTAGCCATTGGACCCAAACATTTTGTATGGAATGTTGATCTGAGAAACATTTCTTGGAAGGTAATCTAGAAATTCGTTAATTTTTCGAAATCCATTGCGTGCATAGATGAATTCATCAAAGTCGCATATCATGACCCAATCATAATTTCGTTTAACAATTTCCAAATAAAACATATTGTATGCGTCATTTTGCATTTGTCCACCTTGTCGGAAATCTCGCGCCAACGTTACTAGATTCTGATCCAAATACGGTTTTAAAATGGGTCGAAATGCATCTGTACTGCCATTATTTATGAGGAAAAAGTAATTTACACCTTGATTTATGTAATGATCCAGCCATTCTTTCATAATATGTGCCTCATTCTTAAAAATAGCTACAACACAAAGTGTCGCCATTTTTTGGAGAGTCTGAGTAGTAAATTTTTTTTGAGACCAAAATCGTAAGAGATTTTACTATAAGATGATATTGTTTTTGTCACCATAATATTCAATTTTTGTCATTATTATATTGGTTAGCGCTACACGAAATTCCATGTGTTTATCATTTTCTTCATATATCTTACAAAATTTAGTTTTCAAAAATATACAACCAAAGTCGTTCTAAAATATATCCATTGTCACCTCCTTGAGAATCCTGTGATAGAAGTTCTTGCATTAAACCTTCATATACCTCAACAGGATATTGCTGAATATTTATACGCGAAACTGAAAACAAACCACACATAGAAAAGCGTACAACATCCAACGATTTTTGAATGGGAAATTTGCTGCGGTTCAAAAAGTAACCAAATATTGATTCAGACGGCGGTATCCATTGCTTACGTCGTTGAATGATTTCGATCATTCCCTGGTCATTGATATTGTACGGTGGAATTTCGTCCAAGTCTTCGGACAGTTCCATCACCAAAAACTCTAAGCCATATGGTGTTACAGTTTTAAATCGATTAACAAAGTCATCGGGTGGTAATTGGCGGCTTTGGAGATATCGCAGCCCCATCGATTGAACTTCCGTATGTTGATCATAATTTTCAATCCCACTCAATATCGAATGGTTATGCTCAAATGGAGATCCTTGTAAAAAAATTGTACGCGAAGCCAAACAATTATAATTTCTTATCATGTGGTAGAGATAAGTATGTCCTTCTCGACCGATATTGCGTAACGGTTTTTTTACAATAGACGAATTGTTACTGAAAACACGGGGAAGTGGCTCTCCCTTGTTATAGACGATAGCAATATCTTGGTAGGGCAAAATCCATTCGAGATTTTCTTTATATCTTGCAATGACCAGTTCGACTTGACTGCGGTCCCATTTGTCGCCAACATATGCTAGACAAAACATATCGTCATGACAAGGCAATATGCGCCATCGCGTAAAGCGAGTTTTGGATGCATACAAATGCACCATTCCATTTTTGTTCGGACAACCCAAAAATTGGGACTTGTTCCATCGTTTAAACGCACAACAAATGGTTGTAAATGGGAATCCTAAATTCGTGTCAGGTTCGATCAACCATCGTTGTCGCCCCGATTTTTCATCTGTATCGTAAAACTCGACGATATTTTCGACTTCTCTGCATGAGAGGTACAAATCATTGTCGCATCGTTGGATGCAAAGGGGTGGTAATGATGACGGTCTTGAAAACGAGAAGCCAGGAATGCGAACAACAATACGGGATTGATCTAGTGTGTTATACCGAGGCCACGTCATACTAAATGATTGGTAAAAAATCAAATCAAACAAAAGATATGGAAAGAAAACCGAATCTTATAGATGCATAAAAAGGAAATCAGGACGACCAAATAAAAAAAATGATTAGGACATTATTGGTAATGGTTAGGGTTACTGCAAAATTACACGGGTTTGTAATTTTCATCGTATTCTTCTTCCGTTATCAAGTTATATTGCTTGAATATATCAAGACGGTTATTGAATGTAATCGTCATATTGGAATTATGCGGAGTAAAAGACTTAAAGATTAAATGACTTTCGCGATATTGATTGTCAAAGCCCCAATTACAATATATTTTGCTTCTATCAAAAACTCCAACCTTAAAATATGGATTATTTTCCAAACGGCGATTGATAACTTCCTGATCCCATCCTTTCGTATCGACCAGCTGTTTTAAAACATTTTTGAAAAATAACAGTGTATTCCTATGACATTTAATTAGTATAATCCCTATATTATAATATCCATTACCATCATTGTCTGCAAAACATAGATCGTTCGAGGAATGTTTTTCGAAAAACTCGGGTAACTGATTTGCATTGGCTGAATTGATGAGAATGGTGGCGTCGGAGAATACAATAGACGATCCCATATTTTCTTTAATTTTTTGAATGATCAATTCAATTTTTATGGATACACCTCCAAAAAAACAATGGATTCCTCCTGCATTTGTTAAGTCGGGAATGGCCACATCTTCAACCACAAAATATGGATCAAGATTCCTATGTATGTGGCGATGATAGAATGCGTATAATGGAGAATAAAAGAAAATAAATTTCATAAAGTTGCTCAAGAGTGAGAAACAATTTGCGAGATAAATATATACAGGTAGAGAAATAGTAAGAGACTTAAACTTATTGAAGATAATCCTTCACACCGAAAAATCTATTCATGATGAAACAATATGTTTAGGCAAAAATACGTTTCTGCTGCTTCTTTTTGACGGGTAATGATAAATGCGACCCAACTGATGGGGAAATGTCATCCCCACTACCACTATTTTGTGCCCTCTCCCTCGCCCGTTCTCGCACCCGCCGCGCATCTACCCGCCCATACGAATCCAAAAATTGTCTCAACTGACGCCGCACCATCTTATGCGTGAGTGGGTCGTAGTTGTCAATGCAAGAATTCAACTCGCAAATAAGGAGGTCTCGATACGGAGCAATCCAAGGCGTTGTGTAAAGTCGCGCCACCAGATTTTCGGGATGCAGCGTCTCCACCGCCATATTGTGTACTTTCATGCATCCGTATGTTTCTAGCATAACATTAAAGAGAATCTCTCCCTTGGGATAGATCACCAACTCCACCCCGCGAAAGACATCGACGAAATGCCGCGCCATCACCCAGGCGCCTTCGTAGCGCACCTTGTGATCCATGGTCATCACCGTTTCACAACTGGGCACCCCTAGTTCTAGTGCATCTCTCTCCATTTTTACGAGATGCGTGTCGGTGTATAAAGTCCGCGTAATCCCCACGATTTTCTGCCCACCTCCGATTGTGTGTACCCCAGGAATGAGGTCGCGGATACAAACGCCTCCCTGATCCGTCTCGACAACGGTGTTGCCTACAAAACAAATGTCGCTGAAAAGATGATTCAACGAATTGACCGCTGCCGAACTCGAGCTTCCGAACCCGAGAGGCATCGCAAAGAGTACCCCAAAGGTGAGCGCATTCCCGCTATTTGTAGGAGACGCAGACTGAACGCTGGACGTGAAAGTAGTGAAAAAGGCACTGTAAAATAACGTGTTGGTCTGCGTCTGCAAGCCCAATGAGTAGACGGAATTGGGCACATTGGTGTTGAACCAAATCTGCTGCGAATTGGAGACTGGATAGCCCATCGTCGCACCAGAATAGGATATATACATTTTGTAAGACGCAATAAACTGGTTGTTAATGAGAGCGTACACCACCATATTGATGTTGTCGAAGACGATGTAATTTATCACATAGCCCGTTGAGGAGGAGGATAGATTGAGAAAGTTTTGATTTGTGACCGTTAAACTAATGATCATCGACGACGGGATATTGACTTGAAATTGCACGCACTGATTGTTTTGGCCGCAGTAATACCAGAATCCCTTGTTATAAGCGAGAGCGCCGTAACCATACGTAGACGCATTTGCCGAACCTGCGGTCGGAGGCGTAAAAGTAGACAAGATTTTACAGCTAGTGAACGCGACAGAGATGGCCATGCTGGGAGAGGCTTTGTTTGTGACAGTGAGAGAAAGCATAAAGAAGGTCGGAGCTGGAGTGCTCGTGCCCGCCGCCGTGAAAGCCGCGTCAAAAAAATAAAAATTGTTGCTGTTGTCAAAACAGCCGACGGGCGAGACTTCGCCGAAAGTGCCGACACTGGGGTTCATGGAGAAAGTATTCGGACCCGATGATCCAGTAGTTGTACTGACTGTGATTGCGGAGAGCGATCCTGTGGAAGGATTGATGTAGTAAAAGAGGAACATCTCACTGGTCTGGTTGAAGGTGATCAATAAACTGAGTGACGGGTTCACATTCACGGTCTGGAAGTTAGGGGTGGGGGTAAATCCTGTCGTGAGGAGCGCATTGGTGCTGGCGGAATAAAGAGGAGTGGGGGTGATGACGGCACTGGAGGTCTCGAGGACGCTGGGACCCAAACCTGAGTAGACATTGCCATAATTGTCGATGCTGGAGGCAGAAGAGATGACGCAGGCAGTGGTGGTCGTATTGACATTGGGGATGTTGGAGAGAATGGGTGTGCCTTGCACGGGAGTGGCTATCGTTGTGGACATGGAAAAATGAAGAGGGAAGATAGGAAACGGAGAAACTGGTGGGAAGTTGCCACGTGGCCGAAATTCTGTTGTTGTTTTGGAAAAAATCAAACGAAAATCGAAAACACAATTATAATATTTTGAAGAGCAAAAAAAATAATGGTATATCCCCACTAGTTTGAAAGTTGTCAAAATCACAATTTAAAAAACAAAGAAAACTGGGAGGAATGAGTGTGATTGACTTGTTGCTGAGTGACAGTGATGACGAGCAGGGGGCGGGGGTGGGGTCGGGCTGGCACTCCAAAGTCAAGAGGCGAAGAGTACAGACTGACTTTTTCACGTATACAGATCGCGATCTGGAGGACAGCGCTTGGGTGCGGGCGCACGATCATCGAATAAGTGCCAGAGGACTGGATGCCGACTTGACCAGCGGTAGTGGCGGGGAGGAGGAGGACGACGAGGACGAGGACGAGGACGAGGACGACGACGAGGACGACGAAGAGGATGAGGACAACGGCCCTAAATCGTCTCTAGCGTCGAAAGCGGTCATTGTGATTGACCTAACCATGCCCGTGAATGAAGTACCCCTGGCCGCCGTTGCCGCCGCCCCTGCCGTGGCCGAAGACCCATCGGATGTACAGCTTATTGCTATTATTCCCGCCCCCCTCCAGCAGGTGGCAAACGCCCACGAGAATGGGGAGGAGGACCATAGCGACGACAGTACCATGGACTCCCCCCGCAGTGACCATTCTTCAGATGAGGACTATGCAACAGACGACGGCGACGACCTTGACATCAACGCGACATGGTCTCACTCGGCCGCCAAGGTGGCCCAGCTCGGAACGGGTCGTCTGGGATATGCTGTAGATGACTTTTGCATGGAAGGGGAAGGAAAAGAAGATGCATAAGATCTATTCCTTGCTTGCTTGCTGGCGCTATTTTTCCCTTCCTTCCAAATCCCCCGACCTCTTTTGTAATATAGATTTTATGACTAATGACCTCCTTTTCTTCGTACTGCGTTTTATTGATCATCTCCCCTTGGTGTTAATATAATAATTTATTCTTTCTTGTATACAAATAAAAAAAAATAAATGGGTCGCAAAAGGATGCATTTTTGTAACGGTCATCCTATCTAGTATATTACACAGTTTTACTGACAGACACTGGAGCCCCTTTCTCTTCCTCTTTCTCTTCAGTTCGTGGAGGCTGGACAAGGGCGGCCACTTCTCGCTGACGCAACTGAGTGCGCAGCTGATCGATGGTCCATAACAAGCTTTCTTCCTTCTCCGCCAACCGCTTCTCCTCTCTCTTAATGGCCTCCGAAACGGCTGCCCGTTGTTGTTTTTGATGGGCGATAACCATGGCATCTTTCTCATTGTCGCATTCCATCCGCAGATCAGCAATCCGTTTTTTGTTCTCTTCGCGAATGGCGGTGATCTCTGCTTTATGATCTTTTAATTGACTCTCCACATACTTTTCCGTCTTTGCCTGGGCGACTTTGATGGCCTCGTCGCTCTTCGCATGGGCAGCTTTCACAGCCTCTTTAAGGTGATTGATCTCGTGATTCTTGCGAGAAGCGAACGATTCGTGGTCTTTCTCTGATCGCTTCAAACTGTCCTCAAGCGCATCTCTGGAAGTCGTCGCCATCTCAAGCTGGCTTTGCAGCTCGTCAACAAACCTTTTGTTGGACTCGGTGTTTTGTTTCAGGGCCTCCCGAGCTTCGTCCCTCTCCCGAATCGCTTGGTCTCTTTCAGCAGTCCCCTCCGTCAGTTCTTTAAGAGCCGCGACAGCTTCATCCCTCTCTTTCACAGCCTGGTCCTTTTCGGACGTGAGCTTTTGCATGAACCTATCTAATTGAAAAGTCTGCATCGCAAAACAGGTGAAGAATTCCTTGGAGAGGTGGTGAGAGTAGTTGTCCACCGCGACAGCCGACATTGTTTGGGAGATGGCCACCATTTGCGGATCCATTTCGACCGCTTCGGCTCCTGCAGAGCTACTTCCGTTCGCAGTCTTTCTCTTTTTGACGGCAGGTGTAGGTGCGGGGGCAGAAGTTGCCGCTGTTGCTGCCGCTGTGCCATTGTCTACTCTCACTGTAGTTGATGTGTGGTCGCTCATTTCTATCAAAAAATATTTTTTTTGTTTTTAAAATTTGCCAGCCCCTTCCCCGCTTGGTTTGGAATTAAATAATGATCAAACCATTGGAGAAAATATTTTTAACAAAAACAAAAATAAAAACAAAAACAAAAACAAAAAACAAATTCAACAACAAGAAAAAAAAATATTTTTCGAAGAGCAACGATAAATTCACAAACTCGTGGGAATTTACCAAAGATATGTCACTACGTTATTGAACTTCAACATTGAAGTTGTAGTAGAAGTTTGAGGGTGACGCACTCAGGACCCCCCTCCGTACGTACGTGCGTACGCATCGCATCCATATTCCCACGAGTTTCATACCGCATACAAATGAACAAACATAAATGAACAAGAATAAAATGAACAAGAATAAAATGAACAAGAAAACCAAAAAAAGCAACTTGCCCATGAATTCACAAATTAAACGACCAACCAACAAAAGAATCACAAAAGTATCCATGATGAATCTTGCCGCTTTATCTGAAGGAGATTTGGTCTATGCGATGCCAAGCGTACTGCCTGCACCTCGATCGCAGAGCCTCAAAAGAGGGACCCAAAAGCCTGTCCTTGTGAAAGATGAATTGGACTTTGTTTGGGAGGAAGACGAAGAAATGCAGACAGGGATTATGAAACGAATGGACACCAATCCCGAAAAAGACGTGTATTATGCTCCCCTCAGGAACAAAATGCAGGAATACTACAGTGAGCACCCACTCCCTTTCTCCATCGACGCCAGAATTCAATTCCCCGTCTCCCCTTTGGTCGCCGCTTCCGATGACCCGTCTTGTCCAACTCCAGTCAGTAGTACGGGGCACGAGATGGGAGAACTTGTCGTGGAACTCATTCCTCGCACCGATTTGCCCCCCGCCCCCGAAATGGCGCGCGTCTTGGTCATCGCTGTCGATCTCTCCAGCCGCTCCCTGGCCATGACGTACGGTATGCAAAATCTGAAAACCTTTTTGGTCGCTCTCATCCAGCATCGAAAGACTTATCCCAATCAGCGCTTTTTCATCAATCTCGCGGCCGTCCACGAAGGCAAAGTTACCGAAATTTTCGGGGGAATCACCGAATCCAATGTGGAGCCGCCAGCCACTGCTCTTTCCGCCGCTCTGGAAGAGGCTGCGGACTCCACCACTGCATCCGTTTCTACGGAGCCGCCCCCCGTCGATTCCTTTCAGGAATGGTGCCCGCGAAAATGGACTCGTGCGACAATCACCTCCGTGAACAGCTCCCTTCGCACTTGCTCTATCCAGCTGTGGGACTCCCAAAACACATTTATTGAAGACCTCGCCATTTCCCTTCTGAGGACGTCACCCCCCATTGTAGAACCGATTCCCACCACCTCAAAAAAGACAAAAATCACCCCCATCTTGATACCCAGAGTCGGAGACGTTCTGTATTACAGCCACATCGACATCTTCGACCAACAACTGAAAATGGGAACGATCATGCAAACACTCAACAACATTTTGGAAAGGGTGGCGCGAGCGCAAGACGCACACATTTATTCCGATCGTCATAAACGCCCTCGCCACAACTCATCAACAAGAACAACCCGTTTTGCAGAGGAAGAAGACGAGCAGGACGAAGCCTTGTTGAATTTCCACAACGCCGTCATTCACGTCGACAAACTCACCCAGATCGCCCAGAATATTTTCCCCGCCGATGTCGACCGTTCCGTGATCATGATCTCCAATGGCGCCGCCTACGATGATTATCGCGTCGACTCCCTTTACCCTTCCAAGATGCCGTCCTCGGCGCCGTCCTCGGCGCCGTCCTTGCCGCGTCCCTTTGACGCCGTTCGTGCCTGCACACGCTCGACAATCAAGTTCGAGATCACGGAAACCATTTTAAGCAACATCAAGCGGCCCATGAATCGTCCCAACTGCCACGTCTACTGGCTGTGCGCCAGCGCTTGTTTTGACATTGACATGTTGTCGGAAGTCGCCTTTCTCATGGGTTTTGGGCGCACAACTATTCTCGCAGCAGACAATCTGAACAACCTTTACGTTAACTTCGCCAAGGTCATGCTGGAAATAACAACGACCGTGGCTTGGAATGTAGTTATCGTCGTAGAAACATTCAAAGGGGGATCGGAACAACAGGTGGAACCCCCCAAGGTCAATCTAAAAGACCTGCCCGCTGTTCACCGATACCACTTGGACGAAGTGGTGCGGAAGTATGGAGTCAACACTTCGTGCCTCGGTCACGGAGGCGCACAGTTCTCCAAAAAAATCGCCGTGAATCCCTTTGAGCCCCCCGACAACCTTTTGGTGGCCCCCCACGGAGAAAAGAAGGAAGTTCACAACTTCACGCAACGGATGACGGCGAATATGCGATATACATTTCCTGTGTATTCCACCGATCCCGATTCGATGGTTGTACGGATTTATTTGGAGCACGAAGGTCCCGTAACAACGGGCGTAAGCACAATGCGAAACCGCCCTCCCGCCGCCCTCCTAACCGAGGTTGATTATTGTTTGCTCCCCAGTTTTGGATGGAAAATGGAAGTGCTCGAGCTCGTTAATTGTGCGGCGAAATCGGTCCTCGCTTGGAAATATGTGGTGGAGATGTTCCCCGAAATGACTGCTGGATCTACCAACATTTCGTTTTTGAGGGCGGAATGCAAACGACTCTTTGACCGCATCCTGGCATCCGCCAGGCATTTGATTGGGGACTATCGTCACGACACTATCAAACCCACTGTGCCCCTAGCCGCCCCCCTAGCACTCGGTCTATTTTATCGGTCGCTTCTGGACGATGTTGCTCTTGTCTACCTTTCTCTTGACAAAAGGGGAGTGGACAAAAGCGTGACCTACATGCGGCTTATGCAGCTGACGAACCCCAAAGGCTGCGTAGGGAATTTCGGGGCGGCGATTCCTTTGTGGAAGGGCAACTTGGCGTCGAAAGACGAGGTGGCGGTTTCGGGCGACGACAGTGCGCACCCCATCGAGCTACACCAGATCAAGACGACTCGGTTTTATTTTGCGGCGCATGGCGTTGCAACAGCTCCTTCCGAGCTTCTGGGAGGTATTTGCCGCAGTAAATGGGAGGCATTTGTTGGACTCCATAAATTGTTCCCCTCCATGAAAAAAATAAACACTAGTGATGCATGATTTTCTTATTCTTTTTTTTTGTTTCAGAATTTATTTTCAGATCACGTAATAATTAACCTTGTCATAAAAAAGAATAATTTGTTGAGTTTATATTCTTGCATTTTCGTTTTGAATCATTTTTTCAATTCATGGCAAACGCATATCGTGAATTACAATTTAATGAACTTGTGGTAGGTCAACGTTACGATTTTGTTGTGTTGAGGGAGAGACTAGGACTACCTAATTTAAGTTATAGCTCAAATCGATTAACTTACAAAGACAGAGATAACTATGCGTTTACTGATCCTCCATTAGGTCCATTACTTATTCCACGAGTAAATTTAAAAGTTTTCGCAGACGGACACGGTCCTCATATTATTCCTCAAGCAGGAGGAAAGAGAAGAAAAATATGTCAACGTTTTTCGTGTCGTCGAGGTCGTAGGAAGATGACAAGGAGACGGAGTTACCATCGGCGAACTTAAAGCTTCCTCCCCCGTCTCCACTTCCCCCCCCCCACACACACAAAAAAGTAGTACCAAACACATAAAATAATTTTTCAAGGCAATTAAATTTCATCGTTCATTGTAGAATAATCAGTTTTGTTTAAAAGAATCAGAAGATCGATTTTTTAAGGATTTGCGGAAGAACGAAAAATGGGATTGCTATTGTCGAGACAGAGTCCTAAAGACGAGAGTCCCGAAGACGAGAGTCCCGAAGACGAGTCAGTGATCCTGCCTCCTGGCGATCCTGAAAATTACATTGTTTGGTATGTTAATGCCCACAGTATAGAAACGGCTACAAACGATATTTCACGTTCAACAAGAAAGACGATGGATGACGGTAGTGTTGTAGACCTCTGTCAAATGTATACTTTCGCCTCTAATGGTTGCTTTTCAAAATCAAAAGTGATAAAAGATAAAGGTAAGAATTCTCAAAAAAGGCAACGGCAGATCGTTGCTGAAACATTTATTGAAAATAAAGATAGCAATGTTAACCCCATGAAACTGATGAAAGAACAATGCGAGCCGAAATTAAGGCAATTGCATAAAAGTTGGGGAATACATCACGATGGAGGGTATCAAATCATAAATCCTGTTTTACAAGTTCAGTTCCAATTTACTCCAAACAAAGGAGATGATCCAATTTTTCTACATGAATTTGGTGTCTATCCTGTAAAATCCAGTCATCCAGAATGGAGCGCGCATACCTTTGCTGAAACAAGTCTTTACGACGACGATGCTATTATGTGCAATCTTTTGACTCAAGAAGAACCGAGACATTTTTGGAGAAATGAAATGAGGAAGTACAGAGCAGAAAGAGACAAAGATGGAGTAGAAATGATGCCTTCGGGAGGAAAGTCACTAACTGAGACGTTGTTTTCAGTCTATGATGACGCCTTTTCGCCTTCTGAAGGGAAATCCCCATTACTTACGTTGACAAAGTTGATTAACATATCACGGAAAGGTTTGGGCGTTGACATGGTTTACATTATTCATACAGGATGTCGAACAACAGACCAAGATACAGGAGAAATCGTTGATGCGCTCAATTTGCAAGCTGAAGAAAAAAAACTTCATCCAGCTTACTGTAGAGAGGGCGGGACAATTTCACCTATATCAGCATTAAGGAAACGACCGTCCCTTTATACTCCTGAAGAGGAAGCTTTAAAGGCAGAGATTATACAATATTTTGCAGCCCTTGGCGAATATTTCTTTGACGAAAAGATATATTCCGAACTTCCCGATAACCCATTGGATAGATTAGATCCATCAAATACGGAGACAAATGAAAAGCTCTACAGGTTAGCTGCTGAAATCATACTTCCGTTCTCTAATGACCCTACCAAAAGTGTTGAAGACATTATGAAAATAATGGGGTGGAAGGACGCAAAATCTCCCAGAAAGGGTGGAGCGCGCAGAAAACGATTTAAAACACTCAAGAAATATTCAAAAACGATCACAAAGCATATGAGACGGCCCCGCAAACAACGCAACAAATCGAGACGGTAATTAGAAAACCTAGCTGCAAGTCTTTCACTATTTTTGATAAGGCGTTTTTCGATTTCGTTATCGAATAAAAAATATTGGTTCAATATAGAATAATCATTTTTTTCTTGACTTTTCGATTGTCTTTTGTCAAGGGAAGAATAATGAACGAGGAGGCGGTAGTAGAAACACTTTCTTTTGTACAAGTCTCCATGAAAAATGAAAAGCAGTTGGGTGATGAGGCAAAGAATATAACTTTTGACTATATAATACAATGTTTTAAAGACATTCAGCATTTAGAGGAGTTCGATTCAAAAATTTTCATTGCCTTGACACAAACGGTAACGGTATTTTTAAACATTGTGGGAAAACTCTACGATGACGATCCGTCGAAACTGTTTGATGATTTTGAAAAGAAAGACGATTCCATCATACAGAATGAAGCATACAAGATGTTCAAAAGACGATTCCTGATGAACAGAAGCATACTAAAAACAATGTCGACGCGACGAATCGAAGGGGGAAGTCTTTATCGCGGTGGTGGTCGAGGTCGTGATAGTCGTGGGCGTAATAAACGAAATGGGAGACGAGATCGACGACGGCGTCAACGTCAGCGATCAAAACGTCAAGTAGGGGGCATGAAGTGGCGACATTTGCTTTACTGGGTACTCTTGGCCATTCAAACATTGAAAGCCGCTTCGTTTACGGCCTTCACTGTTGAAGCCATCGTCGGTCAGTCAGATCATTTGAAGGAAAACCTTCTTGATCAATTCTTCCAACAAAAGAAAGCACGATTCGATCGCTTAAATGCAAGGCATCGGTCACTGATGACCACCCTTGTGAAAGACTATCTCAGCGTGGTAGATAATGTCGATGGTCATTGTGCATACAATTCTGCCATGATGATGAATTATCCCATTCAAGAAGTAGGGAATGTTATGCAAACGAGGAGTAAAGAATCCAATGGATTCTTAGGTATAAGCTGTCAAGAAATGCATGAAAAATTATACAAAGGAGTTTGCCTAGATAAAATAGAACCTTCTCAAAATCAAGATGCTTTATTTCTTGAAGTGGGAAAAGAAGTTTATAGTAATTACACCAAAAGCATGTCCATGATCGGTCCACATTCTCTCGATCCCGATGCCATCATTGCTTTTCAACTCTCGATTTTTCGGCATGCCGTGATCGGTCTCGTGAGGAAACGCCAATTTTCTCCGACGGATGTTCGTTATTTGGTTGGAATCATGGACATCAATTATATTGAGGATATATTTCTTGACGCGATATCTGATTTGAATCACATGCGGCGTCAAAAAAGAACTCGCATGAATTCATTTATCCGTGTCCCGCCTGATTTTTTTGATGAGTCAGACCGACAACGACTTGACATCCAAACAACCACGACCCCCATGCAGGATATTCTAGACGCTGCACAACGTCCTTCATTTTTTAGGTATGAAGGACGCAAAATAGGAGATCCCATACAACCCGCGATTCCTTTGCAAACTGTCTTTCAGCTCTACAACATTTCGCATGTTGAAGCAAATCGATTTACTGGTATTTTGGATGAAGCTCATAATTTACGTATGATGAAAGGTGTTGAAGATCTGAATAGAAAAATGCACATGCGTAAGAGTCTTAGTCTGGGTATTAGTCTTGTTAGTCTTGTGTCTCTTTATGATATTATGCGGAATCCAGAAGAATATGTTACTATTTTGCCCGAGAAGCTTTCTCCCTCCAAATTCCAAAGACGAGAAATTCTTCCTAATTCAGAAATTATATATATCGTAAATGACGAACAAAACAATCAAAAACAATGGGAAAAATTAATCCTATCCGAACACACTCTGGCATGCGTACACCAAGATCCAGTTTGCGAACAACGACTTGTTTTCAATAACGGCCAATCCTTTGTCTCTCATCAGGGGAAATGGGTAGACGAAAGAGATTCTCTTGATGTCGATGGCAACGACACGATTTATTTTGTAATGAGATCTTCTTAAAGTTACGAAGATGGCGATCGAAAATGGCATGTGGAAATACAAGTTTGGCTAGACATCTTTGCTGCGAAATTCAATAAAAGTAACGTTTGGCGAGACGTTCCATATCGTGACATTCATAAAATAATCTGTTCTGTCATTGATCGCCCAACGAAACAAATCGTCGATATCGCGCGGAATATCCTTGTGAAATTCTGGAGAACAAGCGGTCATGTTAAACTCATAGGTCTTCACTGCGTAGAGGTAGGCGTCAAAGGGGATGTAGCGGGGCAAGATGCCGTAAGGGGGTGGGGATATACCAGGGGAGGGGTGCCCCCAGAGACATTTTGGATCCAACATTTTTTGAATCCAGCTGCTGAGCTCATCAGTCTCGGAAGAAGGACATGGTTTGATATCTGTATTCGAGAATAACCATTCTTCTGCCTCTTCCCCCTCTGCAGCAAATATTTTAGCGGCCAGAATAGGATCTCTGTGTAGGAGGTGTTCCATCCAATCCAGTTTGTCGGCCAAAACCCTCACCGCAGTGGTGAAAAATGACACATTCCCATATGTTTTAGGGAACCGTTGTTTGATTGCGTGGATGTCCAACGCGATACCGAAGACCACTTCTACGACCATGGTAGTGACGACCTCATTTTGCAAATCACGACAAGAAATCGACGACTCTCCACGGATAGGCGGGTGGGATCGGGTACTGGGGAGAGTAGGGGGACTGGTGGTAGAAGAAATTGGGTCGTCCGATAAAGACAGTGTATGTCTGCCCCATGACTCTAGTAACGCAGTAACGAAACAAAGAGCCATCACCGTTGTCACCGAGATCATAATCATCATCCAGAAGTATTTTATTTTTTGTAGAAACTCCGTTTAGGATTCAAATTGTGAAATGGTTCCATGCTTGTCAAACATTCTTTTGTTTCATGAAGCTTTTTTTATTTCGATAATAAATAAATTTAAAAAATAAAATTTTGAAAATTTGTGGGAGTTTGTCCTTATCTATATTTCTTTCTTGGTTGCTTTATTAAATATGAGTGTAATGTCAAGAATTCATCCTGTAGCAAATGCAGAAAGTGTTCTTGCGTTACAACAACAAGCTCAGCCAATATTAGCAAGAATTCTATCTTTAGGAATAATTAATAGAAATGATACCACTCTTTTGATTCAAATTGATCATCTATTTCGGAATTATTTTGCAAAGAATGCAACCGAATTATTTTCCAATATTACCGAACATGAATTGCGATTTTATTTTAATAATGTATTTCGTGGTTACCTCGACCTCGTTTACCAGCGGCCTGCTGAGAATCCACATGTAGAAGCGAGTAAACTTTGGTATACATTTTGTAGTTATTATTCGGAAAATATCAATAGGACTGAACAAGCCAGAGAAGCGATAGAGCGTTGTAGACCATTAATAGGTGACATGACTGAAATGGCCATTACTAGACTAACAACGTCAGAAATGTTAACAGATGAACATATAGCTATCTTCTTTACAATCTTGCTATTGATTGTCGTTACTATCGTGATCTTTACTCTTAAATTTAGACACATAGAACGACCTGTAGTAGAAAATAGACGTCCGTCTCCATACGAAGCTCGACCTACTGCAGATGTAAATGCTAACCCGACAGCTTTTGTTCTTGGAGATTCTGCAAGTGGACGACGCCGAAGAGAACGTGCAATATTTGATCCGTCTGATCCGTCAACATTTGGAGGACGTCGAACCAAACGTCGGAAACAAAAGTTTTCATCATTTCGTTCACGTACTAAACACCTTCGGTAAGAAACAAAGACCCCCTCCCCCTCAATAATCATCCAACCCCCCTCACTCTGATGGAGGGCCTGTAATGGAGGGCCTCTGATGGAGGGACCCCCCTCTCTCAAATGGAGGGACCCCCCTCAATAATCAAAAGCCTCTAATCGATGGCCTGTAATGGAGGGACCCCCCTCACTCTAATCGAGGGCCTCTGATGGAGGGCCTCTGATGGAGGGCCTGTAATGGAGGGACCCCCCCTCAATAATGATCCAACCCCCCTCTTTATAACGGAG
>Ga0209188_1001862_pt1 | contig 16264 bp, 16 predicted proteins | sample C_130625_EF_Meta_FD_187307 | JGI IMG/M metagenome (GOLD analysis project Ga0209188, IMG submission 187307) | Freshwater microbial communities from Lake Croche, Canada to study carbon cycling - C_130625_EF_MetaG (SPAdes) (version 2) | ecosystem: Environmental > Aquatic > Freshwater > Lake...
CACCGCCGGCACTTTGATCGTCCAGGCCTCGCCAGCCACGACGCGTTCGGCCCGGAAGCCTCCCGCCTTCTGACCGAGGCTGTCCATGCGGATATCGGCCTGGCCATCAGCCCCTTTCCCGATCCGGAAGCGGAGCGGAAGTTTCTGGACGACCGCGTCGAGCGTGCCGGCCCAGATCTCGTCGGCCGCCGGCGGCACCGCCTGCCCGACCGCTTTCCGGAAGGTGAGCGGCAGCGTCTGGCCCCGCTGTGTCCAGGTGCCAGTGGCCACGCCGCCGTCTCCGACGGTGGCGACATAGACCGCGCCGGTCGCCTTGATCTCGAAGACGAGTTTCCCGCCGCCGTCGGAAAAGCGTTCGAGGGGGAAGCGCCGATCCCCTTCATCGAAGCTGCGGAGGCGGTGAACGGTCTTCCCCTGCTCCTCGGCCGATTCGATGGCGAAGCGGAACTGCCGTTCTCCTGCCTCCATCTCGCCGTACCAGTCAGCCCCCGCCGCTTCCTGAGCGAGCGCCGGCCGGCCAGCAACGGGGGTAATGCCGGAAAAGCCGAGCAGCGTCACCGCGGCCAAAGCGATCGCGAAGCGACGGACTACAGCATCACACAGCCCGGCGACTGGAAAGCACGTCATGGATCTCGCCGGCAGGGCCGGCCCTGCTGGTGAGATGGAACAGCGGCGGAGCCGAGACGGCTCAGCCTGCGATCGAGGCGATCCGCACCTTCGTCGAGATCGAACGGTGGCCGGTGCGACGACGGTAGTTCTTGCGACGGGCAAACTTCTGCACGTAGATCTTGTCCCCTTGGACGGAGCCGATCACGGAGGCCTTCACAGTCGCCCCCTTCACCACCGGCTTGCCGATGGTCAGCTTCCCATCCTTGCTGATGGCGAGAACCCTCTCGAACACCAACTCGCTCCCGGGAGCGAGATGACGGAAGTCGATCTCGAACTCCTGCCCTTCGGCCACGCGGTACTGCCGGCCGCCGTCCACCACGATCGCATAGTGCTCTCCCGAGCCGGCCAGGGTGGCGGCGGAAGCGGGGGCGGCGGAGGTGACGGACTTGGCCATGATGAAACTCACGGGTCTGGAGAGGAAAGGAAGAGAATCGAGCCTTTTAGGGTAGCGACGACAGGGGCTGAGGTCGAGAGGGGCCAAAATCCCCCCGGTTTGGCCCTAAAACGGGGCCAAACCGGGGGAAAACGGAGGGCTCTTGTCAGGGAAACCGGACCGTCCGACCGTTGGTATCAGTCGCTTCCCAGACGAGGTGTTCCGGCGAGACGCTCTCGCGGCCAACGACATGGAGCTGGATATGGACCGAGTCCTCGAACTGCGCCATCTCTCGCCGCTTCCGGTTGTTGATCCAGGTCGCCACCTCGTCGTGGACGGTGACGTTCAGCCGGGCGATGTCGGTGCGGGCAGCCGACAGCTGCAGCACGCGCATCACCTCGATCGCCATGCTCTCGGGGGTCTTCACCATCCCGGTGCCGGTGCAGGTGGGGCAGTCGCGGAAGATGCTCTTCCGCAGCGACGGCCTGATCCGCTGCCGGGTCATCTCGATGAGCCCGAACGGGCTCGTGCGAAGGATCTTCGTCCGGGCCCGATCGCGCTTCATGGCGTCATGGAGGGCCTTCTCGACTCCGCGTCGGTATTTCTCCTTCCGCATGTCGATGAAGTCGTTGACGATCACGCCGCCGAGATCCCGCAGCCGCAGCTGACGGGCGATCTCCCGGGCGGCGATGAGGTTCATCTGGTAGGCGTTCTCCTCAGCGCTCTTCTCGGTGCGGAAGCTCCCCGAGTTGACGTCGATCGCCACGAGGGCCTCGGTCTGGTCGATGACGATCGACCCGCCCCCCTTGAGCGGCACCTTCCGCTGGTGGATGCGGCCGATCTCCTCCTCGAGCCCATAGCGGTGGAAGAGCGGCTCCTTTCCTTCGTAGAGCTGAAGGCGCGGGGCGTACTTCGGCATCACGAGCTCGAGGAACTCGCGCGCCCGCTCGTAGGCCGCCGGCTCGTCGATGAGGATCCGCCCCACGTCCTCCGTGAACATGTCACGGATCGTGCGGATGATCATGTCGCTCTCCTGGTAGATGTCGATCGGCGCGGAATACTTCCGCATCCGACGGACAATCGACTTCCAGAGGCGGAGGAGGTAGGCCATGTCGCGGGCCATCTCCCCTTTCGTGCGCTCGGTGCCGGCGGTGCGGACGACGAAGCCCACCCCCTTGGGCGGCTTGAGGTCGAGCATGATGTCGCGGAGGACGCGACGGTCGTGCTCGTCGTCGATCTTCTTCGAGATCCCCACCCGCCCCAGCGGCGGCATGAGGACGAGGTAGCGGCCGGGAATCGAGATGTAGGTGGAAAGGGTCGGCCCCTTCGTGCCGAAGCCCTCCTTGATCACCTGCACGAGGACCTCGTCGCCGCGGCGGAGGACATCCTGGATCGGCGGCTTGACGCGTGGGCGGTCGCCCAAGCGCGGGCGTCGGCGGGCCCGGGCGGCGGCATCCCCCTCGGCCCCTTCAGCCGCCTTGGCGACCGGCTCAGGAACCTCGAAGGCCTTGTCGGGATCGAGCCCTCCCTGCCGGTAATACTGCGGCTCGACGTCGCTGATGTGGAGGAATCCGTTGCGGCCGACGCCGAAGTCGACGAACGCCGCCTGGATGCTCGGCTCGATGTTGACGATCCGGCCCTTGTAGATGTTGCCGACGTGGTTGTCTTGGCTGGTGCGCTCGACGTAGAGCTCTTCGAGCACCCCGTCCTCCATGATCGCGATCCGGCATTCCTCCGGCTGCGACACGTTGATCAGCATTTCCTGTTTCATGAATCCGTTTTCCTTTCCTCACCCTCCCGCCCCGCAGGGCGGCGGTTGCCGTCAGGCGACCGACTCGGAGAGCAGGCGACGCATCTGGTCGCGCAAGAAGGCCTTCACCTCACGGGCGCTGTCCATGGCCAGCGCCCGCTCGGCAATTCCGCGGCACTCGGCGACCGAAACACTTCGGCACACCTGCTTGATTTCCGGGATCGCGCTGGCCGGTACGCTCATCTGGCGCAGGCCGAGTCCCAGAAGGAGCTGCGTGTACATCACGCTGCCGCTCATCTGTCCGCAAACGTTGGCCGGCACGCCGGCCTCCCGCGCCACGTCCAGCGATCGCCGCAATTGTCGCAGCACCGCCGGGTCGCACGCGTTGTAGAGATCTGCCACCTCCTTGTTGCCCCGATCGACCGCCAGCGTGTACTGGATCAGGTCGTTGGTGCCGATCGACACGAAGTCGACCTCCCTGATGAATGCGTCGAGCATGATCACCGCCGCCGGCGTCTCGACCATCATCCCCACCGGCATCTTCGGATTGAACGCGATGCCGTGCTCCGCCAGATCCTCCATCACGTCCGCAAGCACCATCCGCGCCTGCCGCAGCTCGACGATCGTCGAGACGAGCGGAAAGAGCACGCGGACGTCACCGATGGCACTGGCGCGGAGGATGGCGCGAAGTTGCGTGCGGAACATCGGCAGTTGCCGCAGCGACAGCCGGATGCTCCGCAGGCCGAGACAGGGATTGCGCTCCTCCTCCGGCGTCGTCTCGGTGCGCATCTTGTCGGCACCGAGATCGAGCGTGCGGATCACCACCGGCTTGTCCTTGATCGCGCGGACCACCTCGCTGTAAGCGGCGAAGTGATCCTCCTCGGTCGGCTCGCGGGGGCTGGTGAGATAGAGGAATTCGGTGCGATAGAGCCCGATGCCGTCGCAGCCGCGGGAGAGGCACTGCTCGGCCTCGCTGGGAAACTCGATGTTCCCCGTCACCTGGATGCGGACACCGTCGATGGTCTCGGCGGGGAGGTCGCGGAGGGGCTCGAGGCGGGCGGCGACGGTCCGAGCCGTCTCCACCTCGAGGCGGTAGCGGGCGATCGTCTCCTCGTCGGGCTGGAGGATCACGATCCCTTGATTGCCGTCGAGGATCACCGGCTCGCCGCCGGAGACATCGGCGAGGAATGGCCCGAGGCCAACGACGGCCGGAATCTCGAGACCCTCGGCGACGATCGCGGTGTGGCTGCCCGGGCCACCGAGTTCGGTGGCGAAGCCCTGCACGAACCGGCGGTCGAGGTTTGCCGTCTCGCTGGGGGTGAGGTTGTGGGCGAGGACGATCACCGGCTGCGAGATCGCCGCAAGCGTCTCCCGCCGCTGGCCGAGGAGATTACGGAGGAGGCTCTTCTCGATGTCGTAGATGTCGTGGGCGCGCTGCGCGATGTGGTTGTCGAGGTTTTGGAACACCTTCGCGTAGCGGCGGAGCGTCCGGCTGACGGCGTATTCTGGCCAGAAGTTGCGATCGCGGACGGCGCTGGTCAGCTCCTCCTGGAGCTTGGCGTCGTGGAGCATCGCCAGATGGGCGGCGAAGATCGCTGCGTACTGGCCGCCGAGTTCAGCCTGAATGGCGTCGCGGTTGCGCTCGATCTCGCGGCTGGTCTCCGCGACGGCGGTGGCGAGCCGCTCGAGTTCGGTGTCGACGGCGCTGCGGGCCACGAACCGGCGTGGGATGCGAAATCCCTCGCTGTCGAGGACGAGCGCCTCGCCGATCGTGACGCCGGGTGAAACGGCGATTCCCTGGAGTTTGAGCATGGGGCGCAAGCATCCCGCCGGCGCGGAAACGGCTTCAGGGAGATCGCACGGCCGAATGGCTGCGATCAAATCCCCTTCCCGATTCGCGCCAGGCAGTTGGTCGCGGCTCCTTGGTTGTGTCGGAGTCGGTCTTCCGTCGGCCCCCGGGGCCGACGGACAAAGTCAGTTCATCTCACGGCGTCGTGATCCGCCCAGCGGTGTCCACGGCCGTCTCGTCGTTCTCATGAAAATTGCTGTCAAAGAGCCGCACGATCGCGGCGAGCGCCTCGGTGGCATCCGGCCCCGCGACCTCCACCACCAGCCTCGTCCCCTCCTCGGCGGCAAGCGTCAGCACCTCGAGGATGCTCTTGCCGTCGACCCGTTGCGACTTGGAAACCAGTTCGATCCTCGATTGCCACTTCCGCGCCTCGCGCGCGAGCATGTCGGCAGGACGGGCATGGAGCCCCTGCTTCAACCCCACCACGACATCTCGGGAGACCGCCTGCTGCATCGAATGCCACCGCTGCTGTCAGGAAACCATGCCATGGTTGTCGGCCGCCTCCAGCAGATGCTGGATGTCAGCCGGAGCCTTCGCCGCCTTCAATTCCCGGCAGAATGCATCGTCGCGCAACTGCCGGGAGATGTTCTCGAGCGCCCGCAGGTGCTGCCCCGGTTGATCGGGGGGCGACACCAGCAGGAAGAAGAGATGCACCGGATCGCCATCGAGGCTGTCGAAGTCGATCCCTTCCTGGCTGACCGCCACCGTGCCGACGAGTTTGTCGACGCTCGGGTGCTTCGTGTGCGGCACGGCAACCCCCCGACCGATGCCGGTGGTGCCCAGATCCTCGCGCTTGAGGATCGCCTTGACGATGCTTTCGAGGTCGCTCGCCGGGATCCGGCCCGCTTCGACCAGCGCCGTCGCCATCTCCCGGATCACCCCCTCCTTTGTCGACGAATCGACATGGGAGCGGATCGCACCAGACGCGACGAAATCGGAAAACTTCATGCTGTGGTTTCTCGTGGGGATTCCCGATCCGGTCGGGCACGGCCCGAAGGCCGGGCCGTCGATCCGTGGTCGGTGCACCCGGGCCATCGGCCGGGATGCTCCGGGGCCGCCCCGTGCCCCGTGCCTCCGGGGCGTTCATCGGGGAGCCACGCGGGAATCAGACTTTTCTCGACGACTGCACGTGTTTGTGGTCCCGGGACTTTTCCTTGTGCTTGCGGAGTTGCTGCTCGAGTTTCTGCACCGCGCCATCGACACTCCGCCACAAATGCCCCGAGACTTCGTGGCTGACCATATCGTGGAAGTGTTCCGCCGAGGCGACGATCTCGACGGCGGGGAGCGCCGGGTTTTGGAGATCGACGGTGACGTTGAGGGCTGTCAGCCCGTCGAAGTAGCGATTCAGCCGCGACACCTTCGCGGTGATCTTCGACTGGGTGGCTGGGCTGAGCTGCCCATGCCGTGCCGAGAGTTTCGTCTGCACCCGGAAAGTCCTTCCAAACCAACGGGGAACGCCCGCCTCGTGGCAGGCCTCGAACGGCCGTTTGCCCTTGTTCGATGAGCATACCACTGGCCGTGACGCTTCGACAAACCACGGGCGGCAGACGGCCCCGGCAGGCATCTTTCCCTCCTCCAAGGCGTTCCGTCGCGCTTCAAATCGCTCTTCGGGAGCCCTCCAGCCTGTCACCGACTCCGTCGGATCCCCCCCTTCGCCTGAAGGGATCGCCACCACGCCACCCCGTCGCGGCGGGCCTCGTCGGGGGCCTCGGGGCGGAAGCGGGCCCGATCAAAGACCGACGGCTCGACGACATCGACGAGATCTTTGAGGGCATAGCGGCGGACGACGAGTTCCGGCGAGCCGAGTGCCTCGACGAGCGTGGCGTCGGCGCCGGAGGCGAGGTCGGCGGCGTCGGGGCCGCGGGCCATCGCCATGAGGAGTTCCACCCGTCCGGCCGGGCCACGATCCTCCCAGGCCTTGCGGAGCCGGGCGGCCGAATCCGGGCCCCGGGCGAGGGCGAGGGGGATCGTGGCGGCCTCGAGGACCGACCACTGCCGCCCCTCGAGCCGCCGCCCCGGCTCCTCGGCGCAGAGCATCTCGACCGCCACGTCATAGCTCCCCTCGAGAGCGAGAAGGATCGCGGCGAAGGCGCGGTTCTCGACCCGCCGATCGATCGCCATGGCGAGGATCACCTCCTCGAGCCCGGCCGCCGGCTCGCTCCCCGCCGGGAGGGCCGCGAGCCTCGTGGCGAAGCTTTCCGCGGCGTTGCGTTCCAGCGGCTCGATCCGCTCCCCGCCGATCGCCCAGGGGGGCACCCGCCCCGATGGAAGCAGCGTTACCGTTTCCGGCCCGGTCGACTCCCAGTGGAGCCCCCCGCGGGCCGGGAGTTCGACCGGGGCGACGTCGTTTCCGGGCACCCAGCGGACGGCTCTTCCCACGGCGATCACATCCGCGATCGTCGGCACCGGCGCGTCACCGAGCCCGGGCCTCCAGGCGAGGGCCGTCTCGGCCATCACGGCTCCGTCGAGGCCCCCGGCAACCGTTCCGGCGATCCCCCCGGCGCGGATCCCCAATCGGGCATCCGCTGTCGCGGCTCGGGCCACGATCCGCCCTTCGACGACGCCTACCCGCGGGGTGCCATCGGCATCGACTGCGAGCGTGATCCGCGATCGGGGGAGGACACGCAGCGACACCCCGGCGATGTTGAGCTCGGGGTGCATTCCTGGGGGAACGATGAGGTCTTCTCCCGGGCGGAGCGGCGTTCCGACGCCGATCGGCACCCACCACGACCGCTCCCCGTCGGCGACGCGCCGCAGGAGCAGGCCGTCAGCGGCGACAAACCCGAGGCTCTCGGCCCCGCCTTCCCCTTCGAGGCCAACCGCGCCAGCCACGGCTTCGAGCCCGCCATCATCCGTGGCAGGCGCCCCGGCATCAGCCGCGGTTGCCGGCGGCTGCCGCCGCGGGCGGACGCCACCGGCAATCGCCAACGCCTCGCCCGCCCGCACCTTTCGCGGGCCCGCGGCCGCGATCTCCGCCGGCGCGGCCATCGCCGCGTTGGCGTTCTCCTCCTCCGGGGGGCCTGCGGCCGCATCGATGGGGATGCCATCGGGAAGCTCTGGAGCGGCGGATGCCACCACCGCTTCATCTGGGGGAAACGCCCCCGGATCCGCATCGGCCTGCTCGAGGAGATCGGCCAAGCCCCGCCGGCGGCGCTGGTCGCCACCGGCGATCCCTGCCATCCCGTCGGCCCCGCGCTCCTCGGCCGGCGGCTGGATGTCGGCCGGCGCCGCACGTTCTTCGCCGGCCTTGGCCCCGGCATCAATCCCGGCCTGCGGCTCAGGCTCGACGGGGGGGCGGGCATCGATGCGAGCGAGATCGGCCTTGGGGATCGCCGGCGTGCGGAACAGCCCGGCCGACTGCGCGAGGAGCGCCGCCAGCACGGTGAGGAGTGCCAGCGCCGAGCCCGCCAGAGCCCAGGCCCCCCAAGGGGTGCGCTTGCCGGACGCCGCTTCGGTCGCGCCGATGGGAGCTTTGGTCGCCGGAACGGGCTGTCGATCGCGAGGTGGAGTCGGAGCGTTGGTCGGTTGGGGAGCCTCGGTGCGGTGTGGCCCGGCTCCGCGAGCGTCGGGGCGATTGGCTGCCAAGACTTCCGGATGGGCGGCGACCCGATGCTGCATCGCCTCGAGGAGACGACGGCGGTGGCGGGCGTCGAGCGGGGGGAGCACCTCGGGGTGTTTGGCGACCTCGGCAAGGATCGCGTGGCAGGCGGCGACCTCGGCGAGGTGCATGTCCGATTCGAGGCAGATCGTTTCAAACGCCTCGAGCCGCTCGGGGGCGAGAGTGTTGTCGAGATATTCGGCTACCGAATCGGGATCGACTGCCAGCCCCTTGCCTTCGATGCGGGGGGCGGAGAGATGGGGATTGCCGACACAGACCCCGATCCGCTCGACGAGCTTCCGGGCCACCACGCTCTCTTCCACCTTCTCACCGAGGTGACGCTGATCCTCAGGAGGGAGGACGCCGTCCATCCAGGCCAGAAGGGTGCGGAGGGTGAGACGCATTGGGAGACTCCGGAATGGGCCAGGCACAGGGGGACATCCTGGGAGTGGGCGCCGAGCGCCGATTTCGTGCAACGTTCCCCAGGAATAACGAAGAACCTTGCGACCTCGTAAGGATCGGGAAAATCTTTTCAGGTGGGGCGATCATCCCGCGCCTGCGAGACGTATACGATTCCGTGGTGCTCAACCGCATGGGAGGCTCTCGATGACCGATCTGTCCCGGCTTCGCCAGCAGGCGATCCTGCGACATGCTGCTGGCTACGTCGAACTGGGTGAACTGCTCGTCGAGACCGACAAACCGGTTCCGGCGACGGCGGCCCGTCTCCTCGAGCGCGCTGTTGCCACCCTCGACGAACTTCCTGAAGCGGAGCGGTCGATCCCGGCCGCGGCCCTCCTCCGCGGCGAGGCGCTGCGGGCGCTTGGCCATTGGACGGAGGCCCTCGAGCCACTCGCCGAGGTGGTCGAGGGGGATCCGCAGCGGGTCGAGGCCTGGCTCGGCCTGGGCTGGTGTCTGAAGCGGCTCGATCGGCTTCCCGAGGCGATGGACGCCCTCAAACGCGGCCTCGAGATCGATCCCGATCAGGCCATCCTTCATTACAACCTCGCCTGCTACCTCTCCCTCGCCGGTGATCCGGAGGCATCGGTCGATCACCTCGCTAAGGCGATCGCACTCGACGATCGCTACCGCGGGCTCACCGAAGCGGAGCCCGACTTCGACCCGATCCGCACCGATCCCCGCTTTCTCGCCGCCACGCATCTGGCCTGTTGACGGCTCTCCGCATCAGCTGGATCGGCGGTTGGACGGGGCTGCCGGGCCGATTTGCTCTTCCGGTCGACGATCGGTTCTCATGGGGGCATGACCAGTCCCGCACTTCAAGACGTCGTCGCCCTCCTCGGCTGCCCCGCTGCCGGTAACCCGGCGCAATACCTCTTCGAGCGGGCGATCTCTGCTGCCGGGCTCGACTGGCGGTTTCTGACGTTCGACGTTCTCCCGGAGCGCCTCGCACAGGCCCTCGGTGGCATCGATGCGATGGGCTTTCGGGGCTGCCTCCTCTCAGGGGCTCTCCAAGAAGGAGCGATGGGGGAGCGGGTGATGGGTGAGGGACAGATCGGGCTGTTGGCCCATGCCTCGCCAGCCGCCCGTTTTGCCGGAGCGGCGAGTCTTGTCGAGCATCAGGCCGGGGGGCTGTTTGGCCACATGACCGATGGCCGGGGAATCGTCGAGGCGCTCCGGGCCCATGCCGATCTCGCGGCCGCCCGGGTGGTGATCGCCGGGGCCGGGCCAACCGGCCGGGCAACGGCCCTGGAACTGGCTCTGGCCGGCGTCTCCGAAATCCTCGTCACCGATCGCTCAGCGGAACTGGCAGCGACGCTCGTCGAAAGGCTCCGTGAACTCGACACCCCTGCCGAGATCACGCTCCTCACCGCCGAGACCCCAATCGAGATTCCGGAGCGCGCCGGGATCGTCGTCGTCTCTCGGGGAAGGGACGAATCCCCGGCGACCTTCAGCGGGCTCCGCGCCGATCTGGTCCTCGCCGACACCGATCTCGTCGAGCAACCGTCGGTGGTGGTGGCGGCCGGGCAGAAGGCTGGTTGCTGCGTCGTCGACGGCCTCGAGGTCCATGTGGCGAAGATCGCCATCGACTTCCAGGTGCTCACCGGCACCGAGCCAGACACCGACATGCTCCGCGAGGCGCTCGAGGAATTCCTCAGCGCGTAGCTCTCGAGGAGGCTGGTGCCGCGGCTCACCCTGCCGGCGTGAGCCGGGCGAGCTTGGCTTCGAGGGCGGTGACGCCGGCCCGGACGTCCGACACCGGATCCTCGGCCAAGCTTTTCAGCTTCGCGAGAATCCCCTCCGGGAGCGGGTTGTGGGTGGCGTCGACGAGGAGCGCCAGGCCGCGGAGGGCATTGAGGACGACCAGGGCCCGCTTGTAACGCTTCGATTGAGCGACGTCGTCACGGGCCTCCGGCTTCGGAGCCGGCTCATCGGGGAGGGAAAGCATCTCTTCGAGGGTGTCGAGGCAAGCCTCGTCGCCGAGGCGGGCCAGGGCCAGCGCGGTGTTGTAGCGGACATCGTTATTGGCATCGGCGAGGAGGGCACGGAGCCGGCCATCGGCCGGACCGGTCCCCTTTTCCCCGACAATTCCGAGCGTGAAGGCTGCCGCCGAGCGCAGCCCGGCGTCCTCGGAGTGCGAGGCGGCCACGATGGCATCGGCCACGTTCACGCCGGCAGGGAGGCCGCCGGCGGCGACGAGATTTGTCGAGAGGACGGCGATCGCTTCGATGGCGGCCCGGGCCACCTGGGGCTGGGTGGTGTCCTTGGCGCGTTCGAGGAGCGGGGCGAGGGCCTCGGGAATCGTGAACTCACCGAGAGCCCGGCAGAGGTAAACGCGAAGCATTTGCGACTGCTCGCCGGTCCGGCCGCTCTTCGATTCGTCGGCAAGGATGCGACCGAGTTCTCCGGCGAGGGTGCCATCGGCCTTGAGCACCGCCCCTCCTGGGCCGCGGAGATCGTTGGCGAGGTTAAGGGCCGCCTGCCAGCGTCCTTCGTTGTCGCGGCGGAGCGTGCGGACGTAGGCCTGCGGGTCTTGGCCGAGATGGGCCAGCCAGTGGAAGGTGAGCCAGACGCCGACGATGATCGCGACGATCAGCCCCGGCACGAGGAACAACTGCACGAGAAACCCCGCGCTCGGGGGTTCGACCGGCGGGAGGAGGTGGTCCGGCGACATCGGCCGGCGGGACTTGGAATCGTCGGCGGGGGCTGCCATGGAGCGGATCGGAAGAGGGAGCGGAGAGGAAGAACCAGGGCTCCATTCTATACCCACCGCGGCCGGCAGGCCTGACGGTGGTGTTTTCCCGGCCGCGCGGTTCTGATTTTGCCCGACGCGGTCGGCCTCGATCCCGTTTCGGCCGGCATCTCCCTTTCGAATTCCGCATGGGTTCAATCCCGATGGCCTCAGCCGCCCCTCCTCCCCCTTCGCCGCTGTGGCTCGATGCGGCGGCGGCCGACGCCCTCCTCCCGGGGAGCGGTGGCGGCGACGTGGTCGCGGCGCTCGCGCTCGACGAAGCCCTTCTCGAAGAGGCCCACGAGGGAGTGCGCGGAGAGACGGTCGTGCGCACCTGGATGGCGACGAGGCCGGTGGTGGTGGTGGGGTCGTCGAGCCGGGTCGAGGAGGAGGTCGACCTGGCCGGTTGTGCCGCGGCCGGCGTGCCGATCCTGCGGCGGCCGAGTGGCGGGGCGACGGTGATCCTCGGGCCGGGGTGTGTGATGTGGTCGGTGGTGACGCCCCATCCCGCCGGGGTGCCAGCGGTGGAGCGGATCCATGCCGCGATGCTCGATCCGCTCGTGGCGGCGCTTCAGTCGGTCGGGCTCCCGGTGTCGCGGCAGGGGACGAGCGATCTGGTCCTAGCCGTCGCGGAGAGCGGGGCGACGGCGCTCATGAAAGTCTCGGGCAACGCCCTCCGCGTTCGGCGGCATGGGGTGCTCTACCACGGCACGCTTCTCGATAGCTTCGATCTAACGCTCGCGGCCCGGCTCCTCAAGCATCCGCCGCGTGAGCCCGACTACCGCGGCAAGCGGTCGCACGCCGCGTTCCTCGTCAACCTGGGGCTGGGGCGGGAGCGGCTCGAAGGGCTCCTCCGGCAGGCGTTCAACGCCGTCGGTCAGCTCGGGGAGCTGCCACGGGAGCGGGTGGCGCGGCTGATCGAGGAGCGGTATGGCGATCGGGCCTGGACGCACCGCCTCTGATCGAGCGCCTCTGATCGGGCCGCCCGGGCTCCGGCTGATGGCGGCAGCCCCCGTTGGCCCAAGGGTTCCCCGCGATCCTCCCTCGAGAGCCCGGAGGTCCTGGCAAGCTGCGTCGACCTTGCCGGATGCGCGGTTTGCGATTCCCTGCTGATCGCGGGTCACCGAATCGGCGCTGGCCGGACGATGAAATCCCCGTTGGTGGGAAGGGGTGACGTCCCGGGCTGCGAAAGCCGCCTTTCGTCGCAGGAATCCGCCCGGTAGATTTCGGCCCCGATCGACAGGAAGTCGTTCGCAACAGATCGCTCGTCCGATCCGCCCGCAGAACACGCAACAGGAGGTTGCCGACCATGCGTTTGCACATGCACGCCGCCGACGTTCGGTCCTTGGTCACCCGCTACTTCCTCGAGCTCGGGGCGGATGCTGTTGAGGTGGCCGACGTCCAAGAAAACATCCGCATCGACCGTGGTCGGTGCGTGGCCCGCTGCTACCGCGTGGCTGAGATGTTCGCGATGTGGCTGATCGATGTCGGTGTGCTCCAGTTCTATGACGCGGACGGCGAGATGCTTCACACCGTCAATCTCTTCACGGAGTTGCAGCCCCAGCGGGCGGCTGCCTGATTCTTCTCCGTCGATTCCGCGCCCCGGGGGGTACGGTCGTGGCGACAGTCTACGATCGCGGTGCGCGCCTCTGGATCCTGGTCTGCACTGTCACCAGGGCGGGATGATTTCAGATGTCACACGTGATGCTGCGCGGACTGACGTTGTCGATCGTGATCCCGACGCCGGGCGACTCCGGGGCGCTCGAGGAAACGCTCCTGAGCGTCCTCGAGAATCGTCCGGAGGGCTGCGAGGTCGTCGTGGCACTCGGTTGCGAGTACGACGATCCCTGGAATCTCGCCGAGGAGGTGCGGTTTGTCCGCGCCCCGGAGGGGTCAGGGCTTGTCGGCTGCGTGACGGCCGGCGTGCAAGCCACGACCGGCGATGTCATTCACCTCCTTGCGGCCGGCTGGAAAGCAACGCCCGGCTGGACGGACGCTGCCGTGGCGCGGTTTGAAGACGCGTCGACCGGCGCGGTGATTCCACTCGGAGTGGATGGAGCGACTGAGAATCGTGTGGTGTCGGCGGGGGTGAAGTACAAGCGTGGTGGCCGACGTGTGGCGCTGACTCGTCCGGGGATGGGGACGACTGCCGCCGTCGGCTCGGGGGCGGATCGCCGTGTGGGAGCGCGGCGTCCGCAGTGGCCGGTGGTTGGTCCGCGGCTCGAGGCTGGGTTCTGGCGGGCGGATCTTGTCCGCGATGCCGGGGCTGGTTTCAGTGCGGCCTGTGGCGATCGGTTGGCCGACGTCGACATGGCGGTGGAACTTGCCACCCGGGGGGTGTCGACGGTCGTCGAAGAGGGTTCGCAGGTGGTGGCTGCGGAGGAGCCTGCGTGGGAGCGCGGGTTTCGCTCGGGGCTCCATGGGGAGCGCCTGTTTTGGCGTTCGCTCGCAGGTCGGTCGTTCCTGCCGTCGTTCCTGCTGCATGTGATCGAGGTGATCCGCCACACGATCGTGTCGGCTCCGCTCGGCACGCTGCCGATGTTGCTGGGCCGCTTCGTCGGGGCGTGTCAGCTTGTGAGCCACTCCCGTCGACGCCGGCAGTTGACGGGATATCTGGCGACCGACGTGGGAATCGATACGGCGACCGAAGCGGCGACCGATACAGCCGCAGACGCAGCGACGGTGGACAGCGACGGCACGACGATCCGCATCGACGAAGGGCAGGAGGTTCTCTCTGGCCCGCGTCGCCGGCCGCGGGATGCGGAGCCGCTGCGGAAGTCGGCGTGAGCGGTTGTGGCCGTCGGTGGGGAAGCAGGGGCGAAGCGACCAGGGCGATTCGCCCGCGATTCGGGCGGTGATTGGGGAATGCGACGACACCTTCCCGGGGCTGAGGCGATGGGCTCGACGAGCGAGCCGTTCCCCCCTGGGGTGCGCCCGGCGGTGGCATGCGGCAGGTTCCCAGGCTGAAAACAGCCGGGGCGGAGCCGCTACCGCCGGGTGGCCGGGGCTGGTAAACTTCCGGGCACGCCCTCGTAGCTCAATTGGATAGAGCGTCAGCCTCCGAAGTTGAAGGTTACAGGTTCGATCCCTGTCGAGGGTACTGATTTTCAGCCTTTTCGGCTCCGTGGAGCACGTGGCCGGAGTGCCTAGAGGCGAGGTTCTTCCCGACCCTGGTCCTTCGGGCCCTCCGACGAAGGGAACGGCCATGGCGAGCGTGATCATCGACGTCCCTGCGGAATTGCCGTCGGCCCTAGGGGTTCTCCCGGCCGACGCGGCCCGTGAGATCCAACTCATGGCAGCGCTCAAGCTCTTCGAGTGCGGCCGGATTTCGGGGGGCATGGCAGCGGAATTGGCCGGCGTGCCGCGCGGGGATTTTCTCGTCCTCTGTGGCCGTCACGGGGTGAGCGTCTTTCAGCAGACGGCCGACGAGGTCGCGGACGATCTGACGGCGATCGACGATGCGCGTTGTCGCTGACACTTCCGTCTTCATCGTGCTCGACAGGATCGGGCACCTTGATGTCTTGCCCCGCCTGTTCGCATCGGTGGTCCGGCCCCGGTCGGTGCTCGACGAGCTTCTCGCTGGCGACGCGGGCCATCCGCCGTCGGCGGCGGTGATCGAGTCGGAATGGATTCGCACCGAACCCGATCCTCCGAGCGCTGGAATGCGTCTGGAACTCGGCCGGGGAGAGACCGCGGCGATCTTGTTGGCCCACGAGACCCGTGCGACCCTGATCATCCTCGACGACCTCCGGGCCCGGCTCACGGCGACCGGCCTGGGGCTTCGGGTCACCGGGACCGTCGGCGTGCTAATCGCGGCCCGCCGGGAAGGCTTCGGACCGACCGGCGACGAGGCGGTCGATCTGCTCGATAGAGCCGGCTTCCGTCTGTCACCGGCACTGGCGAAAGCCCTTCGGGCCGACTGAACCGGGCGACATCACCCCCCGGGACAGGTTCGATCCCTGTCGAGGGTACTGATTTTCAGCCTTTTCCCGCACGTCTAGCGGTTTTTCGCGGGGTTCAAGAAGGCTTGACGGCTCCTGATGCTCGCTGACGGGCCCTGATGGAGCCGGAATTGGAGCCGGAATTCCGGTCGCCGCTTCCCAGTCCGCCGGCCGCACCGAGTGATAGTGCCGGCGCCGCATCCGGGCCGAGTTTCCGATCCAGGAGTTGATCGCCTTCTCGGGGATTCCGCGCCGCTCGAGATCGTCGGAGCAGCTGCCCCGCAGGTTCACGAACAGCTTCGGCCAGGCGGCGACCTTGGCCTTCGTCTCCACGATCCGCTTGGCGTGCGTGGCGACGTTCGTCGTGCTGCGGACGCGCGGAACGACGTACACGGCCCCCTTCTCCCGATTGCGGTAGGCCCGCTCAAGATGGGGCCGGAGTGCGGCAAAGATCGGCACGACACGAGTGCCGCGGCCGGCATGGTGCTCCAACTTCGGCACGTGGATCGTGAACCGGCCATTCGTCCAGTCGACGTCGTCCCACTTGAGATCCGCCACCTCGCTGGGGAAGCGGACGCCCGCGTACCGGGGGAGCGCGAAGATCAGCCGCCATTGATCGTCGGGGCAGGCGGCGATGACCTGCTCGATCGTCTCGGGCGACACGTAGACGATCCGTGAGTCGTTCTCCTGCGTGCCGCAGGGGAGGTCGTCAAACGGGTTGACGGGGATCAACCGTCGGCGGACGGCGGCCCTGAGGAACTGCTTTGCCCGACGCAGATCGACCGAGGCCGACGCCGGTGCGAACTTGCCGAGGAGCCACCGCTTATAGGCGTCGGCGTCCCCCTCGCTGATCGAGGCGAGCGTCCGGTCCTTGCCAAAAAACTCCTCGATCAGGCG
>Ga0209188_1001864_pt1 | contig 16228 bp, 11 predicted proteins | sample C_130625_EF_Meta_FD_187307 | JGI IMG/M metagenome (GOLD analysis project Ga0209188, IMG submission 187307) | Freshwater microbial communities from Lake Croche, Canada to study carbon cycling - C_130625_EF_MetaG (SPAdes) (version 2) | ecosystem: Environmental > Aquatic > Freshwater > Lake...
GGCAACCTGCTTCGAGCATTTGACGCATTGTCACTGACATAATTTCTCCTTAGGGTTTAAACTAAAGTCAAATCCTGATTACGCTAAAAAGCGGCACCCCGGATGGTTTGACTCGTGATTCTTTGTTTTGAATAGGATTTATTCAACTAAACAAAGTTCTAACATTATAGACTACTTTGAGTCATAATTCCACTATGAAATCAATTTTTAAAGATGAATCAGATCTGAATGGCATGCGTCATGCAGGTACATTAGCCAGTGAGGTTTTGGATTTTATAACTCCACAGATCCAAGAAGGCGTCAGTACGGAAACGATTGATCGCTTATGCCATGAATATATGCGAGATGTGCAACACACCATTCCCGCGCCATTGAACTATCAACCTCCAGGATATCCTCCATTTCCTAAATCCATTTGTACGTCAGTTAATGACGTTATTTGTCATGGTATTCCAGGCGAGAGAATCTTAAAATCTGGAGATATTGTAAATCTTGACATTACGGTTATAACTCCAGATGGTTATTACGGAGATACTAGTCGTATGTTCTTGGTCGGTGAGGCCTCAATTATGGCAAACCGTTTATGCCAAATCACCTTTGAATGTATGTGGTTAGGTATTGCGCAAGTTAAGCCTGGCACTCGCTTAGGTGATATTGGTTATGTGATTCAAACTCATGCTGAAAAAGCTGGATATTCCGTTGTGCGCGAATATTGTGGCCATGGAATTGGTAAGGTGTTTCACCAAGATCCTCAAATCTTACATTATGGTAAGCCTGGAACAGGTGATTCTTTAGTTGAGGGAATGACTTTTACGATTGAACCCATGATCAATGCCGGTCGACGAGAGATTCGGACAATGCCAGATTTATGGACTGTCAAAACAAAGGATCGAAGTTTATCAGCTCAATGGGAACATACGGTGCTAGTTACTGCGTCAGGTGTTGAAGTTCTCACATTTTCTGAACATGCCCCTACTCCTCCGGAAATTGTCAGACCTTTGTTTGGTAATTCTTTTCCGCCAAAGTCTTAAGCTATGAATTATTTTCTCCAATTGAAGACCGAACTCTTCAAGTCTTTTGAAGAAAATCATCAGGTAAACACATTAACAAAAGGTCTAAGTATCGCAGCTGGAAAGGTGCTTGAAAAAGCATGGCTTGACTCTGGAATGAACACCTTATCCGCAGAAGAATCCCCAAGCTTAATTGCAGTAGGAGGTTTTGGTCGTAACGAATTATTTCCATTTTCAGATGTTGATATTCTGCTCTTGCTGCAATCCTCTCCAAACGACACACCTAATTCATCACTCACCCAAAAAATAGAAAAATTTATTACTCTTTGCTGGGATTATGGTTTGGAGATAGGATCCTCTGTTCGAAGTATTGATGAATGTATAGAAGAATCAAGCAAAGATGTAACGGTTCGAACATCATTATTAGAAGCCCGATTTTTATTTGGTAATAAAAAATTATTCCAAGGTTTTGAGGCTAAATATAATGAAATTTTAGATCCTAAAGCTTTCTTTTTAGAAAAACTGCTAGAACTTCGCCAACGTCATCAAAAATATCAAAATACTCCCTATTCACTTGAACCCAATGTGAAAGAAAGCCCGGGTGGTCTAAGGGATATTCAAGTTATTTTATGGATGACTAGAGCTGCGAAATTTGGTCATACATTTCGGGATTTAAATAAAAGAGGCATTATTACTGGACGTGAAGCTATTGAGCTGGCTAAGAACCATAAACTTCTTCAAACTATTCGTGCTCATATTCATCTAATCAGTCATCGCCGCCAAGATCAATTGGCCTTCGAAATTCAAAACCCATTAGCTGAAAAATTTGGACTGGTAAGCACCCCTGAAAAAAGAGCTAGTGAACAGATTATGCGTCGCTATTATTGGGCGGCTAAAGCAGTTACTCAACTGAATGAAGTACTTATTCAAAATATTGAAGCGCTATTGTTTCCAAAAGAATCGCAAAATATTCGAGTTATTTCAGAAAACTTTATTGAACGACAGGGTCAATTGGACATCATTGATCCTCTTTTATATACTAAAAGACCGGATCAAATTTTGGCAACATTTGTTGTGCTTGCTAATACAACTGGCCTAACAGGCTTGTCCTCCCAAGTATTGAGAGCTCTTTACAATGCCCGCGAGCTGATGAATTCTCAGTGGCGTAATAGCCCAATTAACCGTGAGCAATTTATAGCAATTATTCAATCATCTAAAGGGGTTTTTCGATCACTGAACATCATGAATCAAACAAGTGTTTTGGGTCGATATCTTCCTCCTTTTAGAAAAATTGTTGGACAAATGCAGCATGATTTATTTCATGTGTATACCGTTGATCAACATATTTTGACTGTATTAAAAAATGTTCGTCGATTTTTCGTCCCAGAACTGTCACATGAATTCCCCTTCTGTAGTGAGCTTGCAGCCAATTTTGATAAACCATGGATTTTAGTTCTTGGGGCTTTATTTCATGACATAGCTAAAGGACGAGGTGGGGATCATTCAGACCTCGGTAAAAAGGATGTCAAATTATTTGCATCTCAACATGGCCTGTCCAAAGAAGATACAGAACTAGTCATTTTTCTTGTAGCTGAACATTTGAGCATGAGTCAAATCGCTCAAAAAATGGATATTTCTGATCCAGAGGTCATCACGATGTTTGCAAAAAAAGTGGGCGATGAAAGGCATTTAACTGCTCTTTATTTATTAACCGTTGCAGATATACGAGGGACAAGTCCCAAAGTTTGGAATGCCTGGAAAGGTAAATTATTAGAAGACTTGTATCGTCTTACTCTCAATTATCTTGGTGGCGCAAAGTTTGATACTTCTTCTCAATTGGAAATCCGTCAGCAAGAGGCAATTGATCAGTTAAGGTTTCACGGACTCCCAGAAAATGCTCATATTGCACTGTGGAAAAAGATTGATATTGGTTTTTTCCTAAAACATGATGCGCAAGATATTGCCTGGATAACCAGGCATCTCCACCATGTTATAGATTCACAAATCCCTGTTGTTCAAGCTCGCTTGTCACCTATCGGCGAAGGTTTGCAAATTGTGGTTTACGTCAAAGATCAATCAGATCTTTTCGCCAAGATTTGTTCATATTTTGATCACAATGGATTTTCTATTCAAGATGCCATAATTCATACAACTAGACACGGTTATGCGTTAGATACTTTTCAAGTGTCTTATCTGCAAGATATTCAAGTATCCGAATATCGACCAATCATTCAAATGGTTGAACATGAACTAGTTGAATTGCTCAAAAAAGATGAGCCCTTACCAGCTGTCCAAAAAGGCAGAATCTCACGTCAATCAAGAACATTTCCCATGCAGCCTAGGGTTCAGTTAATTCCTGATGAGAAAGGAGACTTGTTCATCCTTTCATTAACAGCGAATGATCGTGCAGGACTTTTGTATAGCATTTCGAAAATTTTAGCGAGCCATCAAATCTCGTTAAGAAATGCCAAGATCAATACTTTGGGCGAACGCGTTGAGGATACCTTGTTACTGGACGGTGATAAGTTAAAGCTTAATCCTAAACTTCAAATTCAAATCGAAACTGAATTAATTGAGGCACTATCTAATTAAAGCTCGCTCTCTAAAAGCCTTAAAAATTCAGTTTCATCAATGATGGTTATGCCAAGTGATTGAGCTTTTTCTAACTTACTACCCGCATCTGCACCAGCCAGTAAATAATTTGTTTTACTAGAGACAGAACCTGATACTTTTGCACCAGCTCGCTCTAACAGTTCTTTAGCTTGATCTCTAGACAAGGTTGCTAATGTTCCAGTAATAACAATTGTTTTGCCGATAAATGCAGTAACTTTGATTTCTTCAGCTACTTTTTCGATGGGGTTAATGCCACAAGCCATCAATTGTTCAACAACCTCTACATTATGTCCCTGAGATAAAAAATTTCGTATCGATTCAGCAACTACAGGTCCAACATCTCTCACTTTCAATAATACGTCTTCATCAGCATGAATAAATGCATCCAAAGATCCGAAATGTTTAGCTAAATCTTTTGCTGTCGTTTCACCAACATGCCTTATTCCAAGGGCAAAAATGACTCTGGCCAGTGAACATTTTTTTGACTCTTCAATTGCAAACAATAAATTAGAAGCTAACTTTTCACCCATTCTGTTTAAACGCAACAATGCATTTAAACCTAGACGATATAAATCAGCTGGGTTTCTAATTAATTGTTCAGAGATAAGTTGTTCTACTATTTTTTCTCCTAGACCATCTATATTCATGGCCCGGCGATGAGCAAAGTGGATAATGGATTGCAGTTTTTGTGCATTACAAAATAAACCGCCAGTACACCTAGCAATTGCTTCACCAGGAAGTTTTGTGATTTGTGAATCGCAAATAGGACAAAGTGATGGCATACGAAAAACCACTGATTCTAAGGAGCGTTTTTCTTTTACAACCATAACAACCTCGGGAATTACATCCCCCGCCCTTCTAACGACAACGGTATCACCAACACGAACATCTTTTCGAATAATTTCATCCTCGTTATGTAAGGTGGCGTTTGTCAATGTAACACCCCCAACAAGAACTGGTTCTAGTCGGGCAACTGGAGTAATAGCACCAGTTCTTCCAACTTGAACTTCAATGGCCAAAATCTTTGTGAATGCTTCTTGAGGAGGAAATTTATGAGCAATAGCAAATCTTGGTGCTCGAGAAACATAACCTAATTGGTGTTGTAAACGATAAGCATTTATTTTATAAACAACACCGTCAATATCAAATGGAAGTTGTTCACGAAGCTCCTCAATCTCCTTAAAAAATTGCATCAAATCCATTAAACCAAATGCAATTTTTCGATCTTCACACACAGGTAAGCCCATAGCAATCATTCGATTCAGTAACTCTGAATGCCGCTCGGGTAACCATTGCTGAGGAACAAGTTCTCCAACGCCATATGCATAAAATGATAAGGCTCTTTGTGCAGTAATCTTAGAATCAAGCTGCCTTAAACTTCCTGCCGCAGCATTTCTAGGATTAGCAAATTCTTTTTCACCCAGATTTCTTTGATCTATATTGAGCTGTCGAAAATTGTCATGCGTCATAAAGACTTCACCACGAATTTCTATTCGTTGAGGTAAATTAGAACCAATTAAACGGTGTGGAATTTGCGCGATTGTTTTAATATTCTCAGTAACGTTTTCTCCAACAGTACCATCTCCGCGTGTTGCAGCTCTGACCAAATATGAATTCTCGTATAGTAAGGAAATTGCTAGTCCATCAAATTTAAGCTCACACGCGTATTCAACTTCAGAGGTCTCTAAACCCTCATGACAGCGCTTATCAAATGCAATTAGTTCTGTTTCTGTAAGGGCATTATTCAGAGATAACATGGGGGTTCCATGGACTACCTCAGAGAAAACTTGGTTGACATACCCACTGACCTTTTGGGTTGGGGAATCAGTTGTTATCCATTCTGGATGAGCTTTTTCAATGGACTGCAATTCACGAAATAACTCATCATACTGAGCATCCGAAATCAGTGGACTATCATTGAGGTAGTAAGCTTGATCAAATTGGGCAATTTGCTCTTTCAGCCAAACATAACGTTGGTTGAGTTGGTCTAACATGCGAAATTAACTAAATAATCTTGCCGCAGATGAAGACCCTGCAGAAATCTGGCGCTCTTCCATCATCATATAAATTGGATGAAGTTGGGCAACAATCATATCAGTAGAGTTTAATTCTAGAACCTGACCATTATCGTCCAAAACACTTCCATCAAGCTCTTGTGCTATCAATTTGGAGATTTCTAGCATAGTGGAAAATGGATTTAATTCCTGTGGAACTAAAGGAACATCCAATGCAAACAGAACACTTTTAACGCGAATAGTTTGTAAATCATCCGTTAGCAGGTTAACACCAGGGATTTGAGCTTTAAAGAGTATTCGGTTTTGCAAGATGTAGTTAAAAAATAAGCCATCTCTTGCTAATAGGAAACCATTCTTAAGTAAAACTGCTTCGACATCTTTTATTGTCCAACTGATCATATTAGGTACGATATTGAAGCTCAATTGAATATCAGACTGGACGGCAAATTGATCTAAATCCTGAGCCTGGGATAAGACTTGAGGAATTGGAGGTAAATCAATTTCTGCATCAACATCATTAGCTAATTGTGCGGCAAGGCCCAGAAATTCAGCTAAATCCTCTTTACTAATGGGTCCACGGCGATTCGCTAATTGAATACTTAACTGTAACTCTCGATATTCATGTTCACTTTGTACCGACTCCCAAGCTTGCTGAGCATCTTTCTCACATAACCCTTCACAGGCAATGCGGTAAATTGAATTGCTTGGCCAATGTGACATCTTTTCTATGACTTCTTGCCCTGGAATCAATAATGAAAATTTAAGTGCAACAACGCAATCAATATTAGGATCCATTCGAGAGTTGTATTCTTCATGAGGATTTATATTTTCATTATTAGTGTTTGAAGAATCATCATCAACATGATTATTAGCTAGATTTTGAGTAGAAAACTGAGCGTTTTCCGAATGATTTAGGTTGCTTTGTTGACTTGAGTCAGTCGTTACTGGGCCTAGGTGAGGCTCAATCATGACTTCAGAATTGAAAGACTCTTGAACTGCCGCTTGAGCGAAGCTTCCCAACATACGCTTTTTAAGTCTTTGTGTTCGCAGAATATTGTTAATAATTAAGGCAACAATAATGAGAACACCAATCGCTAATAGTGCTATTTGTAAATCTAACTGATCGATTAATTGCAAAACACTTTCAGGCATTTTATTCACTTTGGGTCAATGCAGCGGCAGCTTGTAAATCCACAGCAACTACTCTAGACACTCCCTGCTCTTGCATCGTAACACCAATCAATTGATTAGCAATTTCCATCGTAATTTTGTTGTGTGAAATAAACAAAAATTGTGTTTTTTGCGACATTTTGGTAACAATATCAGAATACCTTGCTGTATTCGCATCATCCAAAGGAGCGTCAACTTCGTCAAGTAAACAAAATGGGGCTGGATTAAGTTGAAATAAGGAAAAAACTAGCGCGATCGCAGTGAGGGCTTTTTCTCCGCCAGATAATAAGTGAATCGTTGTATTCTTTTTACCCGGTGGCTGTGCCATTACCTGTACACCTGAATCAAGTATTTCTTCACCTGTCATCATCAACTTTGCATTTCCACCACCAAATAAAGCAGGGAAAATTTGTGAGAATTGTTGATTCACTTGATCAAAAGTATCTTGTAGGAGCGTTCTTGTTTCAGCATCAATCCGCATAATGGCATCTGTTAATGTCATCATGGCTTCGTTTAAGTCTGCAGATTGCGCATCTAAGAAGCCTTTTCTTTCACGAGATGACTTTAACTCATCAAGTGCTGCCATATTGACTGGACCAAGAGCTTGAATTTGATTTTGCAATTGATTTACTTGGGTTTGCAATTGAGATACACGATGCTCTGGAGTTATTTTGGATTTAATACTTTCTATATCTGCATTCTGCTCTAAAAGTAGAGTATTAAATTGCTCAACAGTTAGACGAGAAGCTTGTTCTTTCAATTGAGCAGCAGTAATTTTTTCACGAATAGGCTCTATAAACTTCTCTAAGCCCATACGACTCTCATCAGTAGATTTAACTTCAAATACAAGTTCATCATAGAGAGTCCTTGCTTGAGCAAGAGCCTGTTCCTTTACAGAGCGAATGCCCAATTGTTCTTGTAATTGTTCTTGTAAAGAAACATCAGAAAATTGTTGTAAATCTTGATGAATATTTTGCTCAGAGTTTTTAATTTGCTCTATCTGCTCTGAGGACATTTTCATTTCACTATTTAAATCATTTTGTCTTTGGAGGAGCGTTCTTAATTCGTAAGAAGCCTCTTGAGCTTTTGAAACTAAACTTTGCTGATGTTTTAGAGCTTCATCTCGAGAGATTCTTAATTCTTGATGAGCAACTTGGGAATTTTCAAATAGCGAACGCGATTCAATGATTTCTTGCTCAAGTTGTTGAATATTAGCCCTGCTCTGCGATAAAGTTGCTTTTAAATTAGCAATAGATTGCTCTGTTTCAGCAATATCATGTTTGACTTGATTTGCTTTAGTTGCGTATTCTTGCTCAGCTTGTTTGAGCTGTAAGGTTTCCATTTCAAAGCGGTGAGCATCTTTTACAGTTTGTTCAGCTGCTAAGCGATCATTAATTGCCTGTTGGTGAGCTATCTGGTAATGAGACTGCATTCTGGAGTGCTCACTTTGAGACTCTTCTAGAATTATCTGCTCAGATTTAATTTGTAACTCTAGACTTTCAATCTCTTTTGCTCTGGCAATTAAACCTGACTGCTCATTATCCTCGGCATACAACTGCATACCAACTCGAGAAATGATATGACCTGACTTCGCTACAAATACACCACCAATCGGTAATTCTTGTCTTCTTGATAAGCCATCTGATACCGAATCTATCACAAAAACATTGACTAACCATTCTTGTAATACGCTAGCTAACGCCAAATCTTTAACAACAATTCGACTAAATAAAGGAGTTAAATTACTAATATTTGCAGGCTTTGAAATAGCTTGATTACTGGATCCCTCAAACCAAGCTACTCGCCCTGGAGGAATCATTTCAACAAACTTAATTGAATCATTGAGATTAAGCGATTGAATTGCACCAGTCCTCTCTCTTAAAACTGATTCAACCGCAGACTCCCAGCCATTTTCTACTTGTATTTTTTGCCACAACCTAGGCAATTCATGTAATTGATGTTGTTCTAACCAAGGACGAAGTTTTCCTTGTGCCTGAACTCGTTCTTGGATACCCTTTAAAGCTGACAATTTTGCTTGGGTTTGGCTTGCTGCCTGATTGGCCTGCTGAAGAGCTTGCTGAGACTCTTGTCTTGCTTTATCAGCTAATGGAACGGCTTGTTCAGAAGCGTGTAACTTAATCTGGGCTTCGTCCCTTTTCTTTAAAGCACTTTGACTGCGATCAATAGCTGTATTTAAAGCTTCCTCATTTGGCTTAATTAATTTTTCAAAATCAATTTGTAAACGCGCTAAACGTTGTTCTGCTTGCTCAATTTGGGAATTAACCCCTTGAATAGAGGCATTTTTACTAACGATTTGCTTATCTTTTTCGTTATATGTATTTCTTAATTGGTTAACAAGTTGCTCAGACTGTAACCAACGATCATCTAATTCAGGAAGAACTGCTTCATGATGTCTCACCTCAGATTGACACGTCTCGTCAAGCTCTTGCGCATGCTCAATATCAATCTGTATTTTGTTATGTTGTTCAGAAGCAAGATCAAATTGTGCCTGCCAGCGTAAGAGCTGATTCTGTAAGCTCTGTAATTGGTTTTCTAAGCGCTGTTTTGAGTCATTAGCAAATTTAATTTCAGACTCAATCCTTGAAATCTGGGCATTTACTTCATATAAATCACCCTGAGCTTGAGACACATTATTTTGTAAATCATATTGCTGATTTCGCTTAATTTCTAAATCAGATTCAATGGACCTTACTGCTGCTATTTTTTCTTCTAAATCAATTTGGGCTTGACGAATAATTTGCTGTTGTTGATTCTGAACCTGTTCACCCTCTAGATATCGCATAACCCACAACATTTGTTGTTGCTCATGCATCGTCTGCTGATATTCAGTATATTTTTGGGCAACTTCAGCTTGCGACTCCAGTTTTACTAATTGAGCATCTAATTCCCTCAAAATATCCTGCACCCGAGTCATATTTTCTTGGGTATCTTCGAGTCGAGCTTCGGTCTCTTTACGACGTTCTTTATATTTCGATACGCCCGCAGCCTCCTCTAAAAAAACACGTAACTCTTCAGGCTTTGACTCAATAATCCTCGAGATAGTTCCTTGACCAATAATCGCATAAGCCCTTGGTCCAAGACCTGTTCCTAGGAACATATCTTGTATGTCTTTACGTCGAACAACTTGCTGGTTAATTAGATAATTGGAAGCACCGTCTCTTGTTAGAACCCTTTTAACAGAAATTTCGCCAAATTGAGCCCATTGTCCTTGCGCACGACCATCGGTGTTATCAAAAACTAGTTCAACGCTAGCTCTTCCAGCAGGCTTGCGTAATCCTGAGCCATTAAAAATGACGTCTTGCATCGACTCACCACGCAATTCACTTGCACGTGACTCTCCTAAAACCCACCTGACCGCGTCAATAATATTTGATTTTCCACACCCGTTTGGCCCAACAACACCAATAAGTTGTCCAGGTAATTCAAAGTTGGTTGGGTCTACGAAGGATTTAAAACCCGCTAGTTTGATTGATTTCAGTCTCACAACGATCTACATTTTTTCACCGTTAAAACATGATGATATCAATTTTTGTAAGGGAATCACTGTTTTTACAATAAATGCCAACAAAGATATAAAATAAACACATTAAATTGCACTAACTTCTGAAAAAACTCTCCTATGACAAATACAAACAAAGATCAACTTCAATCAATTATTGACCAGGCTTGGGATAACCGCGCACAAATATCAAATCAAAATGCCACACCCGAATTGCGCGCTAGTATTGCCGAAGTCATTGAGGGTCTTAATCACGGTGAAATCCGGGTTGCTTCAAGAGAGTCAGTTGGGGTCTGGACCGTTCATCAATGGGTCAAAAAGGCAGTTTTATTGTCATTCAAGCTTCAGGATAACGTATTAATGAGTGCTGGTGGCTACACGCAGTTTTTTGATAAAGTACCTTCTAAATTTGAAAAATATACTCAAGAAGATTTTGTTAAAGGTGGCTTTCGAGTAGTTCCACCTGCGGTTGCAAGACGTGGCTCATTTATTGGAAAAAATGTTGTTCTTATGCCCTCCTACGTCAATATTGGTGCATATGTGGATGAAGGAAGTATGGTTGATACATGGGCAACCGTTGGATCTTGTGCCCAGATAGGTAAAAATGTTCACTTATCAGGTGGTGTAGGTATCGGTGGGGTTTTGGAGCCAGTTCAAGCTGGACCTGTGATCATTGAAGATAACTGCTTTATTGGCGCACGCTCTGAAGTTGTTGAAGGTGTTGTGATTGAAGAAAACAGCGTTTTATCAATGGGCGTATATATTGGGCAAAGTACTAAAATTTATGATCGTGAAACAGGCGAAGTACATTATGGTCGCGTGCCTGCAGGTTCTGTTGTAGTTCCTGGCTCTTTACCCTCAAGCGACGGCAAATATAGTCTTTATGCAGCAGTGATTGTTAAAAAAGTGGATGCTCAAACGAGAGCTAAAACAGCGATTAATGAACTATTAAGAGATTAATGACAGGCATGCCCACTACCCTGTACGGAATACCTAATTGCCAGACCGTTAAAAAAGCACGTACTTGGCTCGAAAGTCATCAAATTGATTATCAATTTTACGACTTTAAAAAACAAGTAGTGGATGAGTCATTGATAAATGAGTGGTTAAAACACGTCGATTGGACGCAATTAATTAACCGTTCTGGCATGACTTATCGAAAATTGTCAGATTCACAAAAAGAACAGTCTCAAACACAAGCTGGGGCGATTTCCTTAATGATTTTAAATCCCTCGATGATCAAACGTCCTATCTTAGACAATTCAAAAATGCTTTATCTAGGTTTTAAAGAAGCTGATTATCAATCCATCTTTGGAGCTTTATGACTTCCACTCTAACGACTACCCAGTTACTAGCTCAAGGACTTATTGCCCATCCATCGGTAACTCCTCAGGATGGCGGTATTCAAGCTCTGATCGCAAGTCGATTGCGACAATTAGATTTTAGTTGTGAAACTATCTTAAGCGGGCCTGAGGATTTTCGGGTAACCAATTTATGGGCGATTCGACGTGGAAAAGGTGCAAATGATGCTCCCTGTTTAGTATTTGCTGGACATACTGATGTGGTTCCACCTGGACCACTTGATAAATGGACTTCTGATCCATTTATACCGCAAATTCGGGATGGTCATTTATTTGGTCGTGGCGCTGCAGATATGAAAAGCTCTTTAGCTGCTTTTGTTGTTGCTACCGAAGAGTTTGTTGCAAAGTATCCAGAGCACTTTGGCTCTATCGCTTTTTTGTTAACAAGTGATGAAGAAGGTCCTAAAAATACTGACGGAACTGTGGTCGTAGTCAATAAATTACAAGAACGTCAAGTTCGTCTTGATTACTGTATTGTTGGCGAACCAACTAGCTCAAACAAATTCGGCGATACGATTAAAAATGGCCGCAGAGGTTCTCTATCTGCAAAATTAACAATAAAGGGTATACAAGGTCATGTCGCTTACCCTCATCTTGCCGAGAATCCTATCCATCTTGCTGCTCCTTTGTTATCTGAATTAGCAGCTATCCAATGGGATCAAGGAAATGAATACTTTCCTCCGACCACCTGGCAAACCTCGAATTTTCATTCTGGAACTGGGGCTTTAAATGTTATACCCGGGGAAGCTATTATTGATTTCAATTTTCGCTTCGCCACTTCCAGTACTGCTAAAGGCTTAATGACTCAGGTGGAAGACATATTAAAAAAGCATCAACTCAATTACGATATTTCATGGAATCAAGCTGGAGAGCCTTTCCTAACCCCTCAAGGCACTTTATGCCAAGCATTAAGTCAAGCGATCGTTGAGGAAGTGGGGGTTGAGCCCCAGTTATCTACTACTGGAGGTACTAGTGATGGACGTTTTATTGCTAAAATTTGCCCTCAAGTTGTCGAGTTTGGCCCCATCAATGCATCGATTCACAAAGTAAACGAAAACGTAAATTTGGCAGATATTGAATCCTTGAAGAATATATACCGTCGCACTCTCGAAGAATTAGTCCGTTCATAGTGCAAAACCTAGAATTATCTTTCAACGATGCTTGTGACGTTTTAAGTGAGCTTCTAGCTAAAGCTAACTTATCTTTTGGTCATGGCGCACCAGATGCTGATAGTGAAGCATTATGGATATTGTCCCATTGTGTTCATATTGCACCTGTAGATGCATTGGATCGTATCGATGAGCCCTATCCCAGCCTTGCATTTGACAGGGCTATGGTCATCGTCCACGAAAGGATTGCATCCCGTAAACCTCTTGCCTATTTACTTGGTGAAGCTTGGTTGATGGGGTATGACTTTATTTGTGATGAGCGTAGCATTGTTCCCCGTTCTTTTATTGCAGAACTTATTTCTGATGAAGTATTAGAGCCTTGGTTACCCCCTGGTGGAAAAGCCCTAGATTTATGCACGGGAAATGGATCTCTAGCAATTCTTTTAGCATTAGCTTGTCCTGATATGTTGGTTAGTGCAACTGATATCAGTTCAGACGCTCTTGAACTTGCCACATTGAATATAGAAAAATATCAACTTGAAGAGTCGATTGATCTGTTTTGTGGCGACCTCTTTGATGGCTTACCCCCTCTTTCTGAAAGTGATAGATTTGACATCATTTTATGTAATCCACCTTATGTCAACTCAAGTTCTATGGAACAACTACCAGCTGAGTACCTTCAGGAACCATCCATCGCTTTGGCTGGTGGCTCAGATGGGATGCTTATTATTCGAAAAATTATTGAACAAGCAAAAGATTATTTAAATGAATCCGGTGCTTTAGTTCTCGAAATTGGTAATGAATATGAAAACTTTAACAATGCATTCCCTGAGTTAAGTGTCACTTGGTTGTCCGTCTCCTCTGGAACTGAGCAGGTATTACTGATAACCTATAAGGACTTACCATAGGTGTATGAATCTGTGATTAAGATTACAATTAATTCCCTTTAACTTTATTTAGTCACTACCTATGAAAATGATGAAATCATTCAAAAATATAGTTTCTGTAATCGGACTAGCCATATTTTCCATTTCATTGTCCGCACAAGCGGACGAATATCCGTCTAAACCAGTAACCATCGTCGTGCCATTTTCTGCTGGTGGCCCAACAGATGCAGTTGCTCGTCTTCTTTCTGTGCCAATGACCAAATTTTTAAATCAAACAGTGATTGTTGAAAATACTGTCGGTGCTGGTGGTACCATTGCTGCGAATCGAGTAGCAAAGTCTCCTAAAGATGGCTATATGGTTCTTTTACACCATATCGGCATTTCAACTGCGCCTGCACTGTATTCCAAATTACCTTATGACACCTTGAACGACTTCGAATATATTGGTCAGGTTGTTAATGCTCCAATGACTCTGATTGGTCGTAAAAACTTACCGGCTAACAACTATAAGGAGTTATTAGCTTACATCCAAAAAAATCGCGATAAAGTAACGTTGGCCAATGCTGGTCCAGGTGCAGTCTCTCAACTTTGCGGTATGTTATTTACAAGTCAATTGGGCATCCCTTTAACTCAAGTACCCTACAAAGGAACTGGTCCTGCCATTACTGATATTTTAGGGGGTCAGGTAGATTTGCTTTGTGACCAAACTACAAATACCCTTTCTCATATCAAAGCAGATAAAGTGAAGTTATATGGCACAACTACCCTCAAACGTTTATCTAGCCTACCGAATGTGCCAACCCTAAATGAGCAAGGTTTAAAAGGCTTCCAAGTTGTTGCATGGCATGGTATGTACACATCTAAAGGAACTCCAACTGCCATAACAGAGAAACTGAATGCAGCACTCAAATTTGCATTAGCTGATCCTGAAGTGAAAGCTCGTCTTGCGGAATTAAATGTAGAAATCGCTCCTCCAGAAGACGTAACTCCTGCTGGTCTCAAGCGTCAAGTTGAATCAGAGATTAAAAAGTGGGCACCGATTATCAAAGCATCAGGTTCTTATATCGATTAATTTGATTTGACCTCAAATAAAAAAGGAAGCTCAGGCTTCCTTTTTTTAATTAACGAGCATGGTCTCAAATAGAGCCCTAGTTTTTTCAGGAATGGGGACTGGTCGATGGCTCTTTCGATTAACGTACACATGTGTATAGGAACCTAAAGCAGATAAAACATTTTCTTGGTTTTTAAATATTCCCAAACGATAAGTAACACTCGAGTTACCTATTTTTTCGACACCAACTCCGACATAAACCACATCCGGAAAAGCAATTGATGCAAAAAATTGACATTGGTTATTGACGACTAAACCAATCACATCACTGTTTTTGATTTCTAATACACCATTTTCCAACAGATTTTGATTGACTGCTGTATCAAAATAAGAAAAATAAATAACATTATTTACATGTAAATAAATATCGTTATCTGACCATCTTGAAGTGATAGTTACTATCTTCGGAAAATCTTCTCTTTTAAATTCTGGAATAGTTGGCATATTACAAATCTCTCACAATTTGAAGTGCAGTTTCGATCCTTTCTACACTGATTAATTCCATATTATCAAATTGAGATTGCTTTGGAAGGTTTGCTTTTGGAATAATTGCTCTTTTAAATCCTAGTTTCGCAGCTTCTTTTAGTCTTTCTTGACCGCGAGGGCAAGCTCTTATTTCACCGGCTAAACCAACTTCGCCAAATACGACTAAATCTCTGGGTAAAGGTTTATTTTTTAAGGAAGATTGTATCGCCAATAGAACAGCCAAATCCGCAGCTGGTTCAGTAATCTTAACTCCTCCGACAGCATTTAAAAATACATCCTGATCAAAGCAAGCTATTCCCGCATGACGATGCATCACTGCAAGTAACATTGCTAATCGGTTTTGCTCCAATCCTACTGCTAATCTTCTAGGGTTCGGAACATGAGACTGGTCTACTAGGGCTTGGATTTCAACTAATAAAGGACGTGTTCCCTCTTGCGTTACAAGCACGCAAGTCCCAGGAACACTGGCATTACTTTGCGACAAAAATAAGGCGGATGGGTTACTCACTCCTTTAAGACCTTTATCGGTCATAGCAAATACACCAAGCTCATTGACTGCACCAAAACGATTTTTAATCGCCCGTACTAAACGAAATGATGATTGAGGATCACCTTCAAAATAAAGAACTGTATCAACAATATGCTCTAAAACACGCGGCCCGGCAATATTTCCTTCTTTAGTAACATGTCCCACAAGAAGAATAGATATACCTGAGGATTTTGCAAGACGCGTTAACTGTGAGGCACACTCACGGACTTGAGCTACTGATCCAGGTGCTGAACTTAACGCCTCTGAGTATATAGTTTGTATCGAATCAATCACAGCAACACGAGGCTTTACAGCCTCTAATGTAGGTATGATTTTTTCTAATAAAATTTCAGGATAAATATCTAAATCAGGTGCAAATGACCCTATTCTTTGTGCACGCAGTGCAATTTGAGCTGA
>Ga0209188_1001866_pt1 | contig 16224 bp, 21 predicted proteins | sample C_130625_EF_Meta_FD_187307 | JGI IMG/M metagenome (GOLD analysis project Ga0209188, IMG submission 187307) | Freshwater microbial communities from Lake Croche, Canada to study carbon cycling - C_130625_EF_MetaG (SPAdes) (version 2) | ecosystem: Environmental > Aquatic > Freshwater > Lake...
ACTATTTAGCAATAAATTTTGGTTGAATGTTGCGACGACAATTGATGATTATGTCGGAATGATATTAATTTTATTTGGAATGGCTGTGTCTAAATTTGTATTGCTTGGTTAAAATTATAATATATTTCTGTAATATATATAAAATGCCTAACGGAAGTTTTTGGGTAGGAAGAGGTGGATTTAATTATAAACGAAGTGGTGGAGCTGGCGCAAGACGCAACTTTGCTCTCGGATTAATTACGAATCAACCTGCTGACGTGAATAACACATACGTGGCTGGTGCTGGCGTTGGCGCATCTAGCATTGCCACAAGACGCGCTAAAATGCTCCACGCAACAAGTTGCAGTGCGCAATATCCTTGCAACAGGTCTTTCTCTCGTCTTGGTTTGCAAATGAGCGGAGGTTCCAATGATTATGCTTTAAATTGGTATGTAAAAAGCATTTAAGATTTCATAGACTTTTTTATTTTATTTAATTTATAATATAAAATAAAAAATGAATTGAATAATCCTGTAAATAATTATGCAATAATGAAAAAACAAATATGAATGAATTATTGGGTTTGGTTTTGTTTGCCACTCTTATTGCATTGGCTGCAACTTTTGCCGTTGCGGTAGTTTATTGCGGTTGTATTGCAGCGTGTCAATATTGTAAAAAGCGAAACACTAAACCACTAGCCTGTGCTGAAAATCAAGTTTAGTTTAAGTTATAATTTCCACTAAATGTTGACGGTCTTTGTCCCGTTGGATATCTTGATGCTGGGAAAGACGTGTAAGCTTGGCGAGGATTACTTGTGAAAGCAGGACGATTATTTCCGTATTGCCAAGTCAATGTTTTATAATAAGCTTGTGAATTAACAAAGTCTAATGGTCCTTGGTTTGCTTGTGTTTGTAGATTATACCACAAATAATGCGTTACACCAACTTTGTTGGGAGTTCCTGCTTTCAATGGTCCTAAACCACAGTTAGCGTCGCTATGATTAACATAGGATTGAATGCTTCTAACGATCCGAGGTCTGCCTGCCATGTATATATTTGCGTTAGATTTTATTTTTTCATTAAAAAGCATTTTAATCTTTATCAAAAAATAAAGATTAGATTTGTTAGCCTCCTGAGGGGATTGAACCCTCGGCCTCTCGCTTACAAAGCGAGTGCTCTACCACTAAGCTAAAGAGGCGTTTATTTTTTACCCAAAGTTTTTATTTTAACCCACCCGAGACTCGAACTCGGAACCTTTGGCTTAGAAGGCCAACGCCCTGTTTGGGGGTTTAAAAAACCCAATCCAATTGAGCCAGTGGGCCACAAATCCTACTCCCAAATTTATACCCCAAGGGCGCCCCATCGCCCACAATATTTATGTCGCAATTTCTTTAAGTATTTTGCCATAATAATAATAAAAATAATAAAAATAAAAATGTGAAAGGACATTCTATCCAACCCACTTGTAAGGACCAAAACCCTTCATATTTGTTTCTGACTTTAACGGTTCAACGTTTATGGACGACCTTTGTCCCACTGCCATCCAATTAAATTGTCCATTTTCCCCATAAATATTGAACTTACCATCTTCATCTACTTGAGACGTCGCATACATTTTTACTTTGTCATCATAAATGGCAGTTACTGTTACTGTAAAGTCTTTAGACCAACCTGAAACATAATCCGGAAGAGAAATTGTTGTTGAATGATTATTTGTTATCTCCCCTGTTCCACGATAATAAACACCAGCTTCTGGTCCTTCTAAACAAGCATGCACCAAGTATTTTGAAGAATTTAATGGATGTTCAATAATAAAGGTTTTATTTGCATAAGTTATCTCTTTACTTGATATATCATAAAATAATGAATTTGCTTGCGTTGCTGGTCTAATAGGTGCAGCATAAAATCCTTGTTGAGTTCCATTTAATACAATTCCACTTGCATTCAAAATTATTGAATTAAACGTTTGATTTGTTGCGCCGGCTAAATAACCAATAGCAATGGAATTAGTAGCTTGATTTGTAGCCCCCGCCAAATAACCAATCGCCACGGCATTTGTTCCTTGGTAGGCAATTCCAGCAGAGTTTCCTACCGCCACTGCATTTGTTCCTTGATTTACTTGACCAGCGTCAGAACCAATCGCGACTGCTTTTTCACGTTGATTAGCGAATCCAGCTAAATTTCCCATTGCAACTGAATTTGTTCCTTGACTGACTTCACCGGCGTGAAAACCAATCGCGACAGCATTTGTTCCTTGATTGGCATAACCAGCAAGGTTTCCCATTGCAACTGCATAACTACCTTGTGATTGACTGCCTGCGTTATTACCAATCGCCACAGCACTAACTCCTTGATATGTAGCCCCCGCAAAATAACCAATCGCAACAGCATTTGTTCCTTGATTGTCATTTCCCGCGTCAGAACCAATTGCCACACCACCTTCCTGTTGATCTTGATACGCTGCGTCGTAACCAATTGCAATACCAGCGACGCCTTGACGATTTTGACCAGCTTCAAAACCAATAGCAATTGAAATTTCTTTTTGACTGTCATTTCCGGCAGTATAACCAATAGCAATTGAATTATCTCCTTGGTAATAATAGCCTGCAGAACTACCAATAGAAATTGAACCTTCGCCTTGATTGTCGTTTCCAGCATTATCACCAATAGCAACAGCATTTGGTCTTTGATAGTACTTTCCAGCAAGGTTTCCCATCGCAACCGCTCGTTCGCCTTGATGGTCATAACCAACTTCAGAACCAATCGCCACAGCATTCGTTCCTTGAAATGAGTTTCCGGCAAGGTTTCCCATTGCAACTGCTTGGTTACCTTGATATAAATGACCAGATTCAGAACCAATCGCTACAGCTTTAGCACCTTGATAGTACTTTCCAGCTTCTGAACCAATCGCAACAGCATTCGTTCCCTGATTTACAGCTCCGGCATAATAACCAATAGCAACCGCCTGTTCGCCTTGATATTGGTCAGCTGCCTCTTGACCAATAGCAATTGCATTTGCTCCTTGAGTATTAAGACCCGAATTTGTCCCTATTGCAATTGCGTGATAAGCTTGGTCAAAATAACCGGCCTGAGAACCAATAGCAATAGCAGAATATTGCTGCTTTTCATTACCCGCCAGACGACCTATAGCAATACTTCTACTACTTTGATAATTAGAACCGGCCTGAATACCCATGGCAATTGATTCAGTTCCTTGAAACGTATAACCGGCCTGATAACCAATAGCAGTTGCAAAATTCTGTTGCGTTCTATGACCCGCACTATCTCCAATTGCAATGGCGTATGATGCTTGTTTATCAGTGCCGGCGCCATCTCCAATCGCAATGGCGTATTGTCCTTGAGTTCCATAACCAGCAGCCTGTCCAATTGCAATTGAATGCTCTCCTTGATAGCGTCCTCCAGCACTATCTCCAATTGCAATAGCAAAACCATCTGTTGTGCCGGTTCCCTCGCTCTGAGCGCCTTGTCCAATAGCTATTGCAAATTGTCCTTGGTTTACATTACCGGCAAAAGATCCAATTGCTACTGCATTCTCCCCTTGTTGTGTTTGTCCCGACCGATTTCCAATTGCTACTGCATTCTCCCCTTGTTGTGTTTGTCCCGACTGATTTCCAATTGCAACCGATAAATCACTTTGATAATAATTTCCCGCATAATATCCTAATGCTACAGCATTTGTTCCCTGGTTAGTTTCTCCTGCGTGGCAACCAATTGTAATATTTGTATCTCCAACAGCCCACGCCCCAGGAGTTGCTTGGTTATTCCAATATAAATAATTACCCCAACAAGTGGCACCAAGGATTAGACCAGATGGGCCAGTATAACCAGTTGGACCCTTAGGTCCTGTATATCCCGTGGCTCCTGTGCCAGAAAATGAACCTGGGTCACCTTTGGCACCTTGCGCACCGGTTGGACCCGACGGGCCAGTTGCTCCTGTGTTTGTTGATGCTGCTCCAGGTCCAGTTGGACCAATTGGACCCTGCGGTCCACCAACGCAACATACTTGATTATGAGTTTTCTGAGGACAGCACTTTTTTGAATTTAAAAAATTACTATAGTTATTGTGCATGTAATAAATATAGAATAAATGATTATTTTTATTTTATTTTTTTTACTAATAATTTGCCAGGTAATCTTCTCTAAATTTATTATATCCGTTTTGAGCAATGAATTGCATTGCTCTCATTGTGCATCCAAATGATGCTCCACTATGTCCATTATATCCCAGTTGAGAAATTTTATCGCTAATTCTATATACTTCTGGGTCCCTTGATATCATATAAGACTCTGTCTCTTTCTTCATATAATCCCACAACTCCAGTTGGCTAATGGCAAAATGTGCAGTTGTATACATGATACGCGAACTGCTATCAATAAATTCAAATTGTCCGTTTCCTACACTCGTCATTATTGTGTGCAATTTACTTTTTCTCATTATCCTGAATCAATTTTTTTATAATAACTTCCCAAGCGCTTCAATTGTTTCCTTAGGCAACATCTCTGGAAACTTTGTATTAAAAATTATTATCAAATTTCCAACGTGGTTTTCTCTCGTTAAACCCATATTGGGAATCACTTTTTCGTAGTTTGGTGGAATGATATTCCCTGTCTGATTATTAATTGTATAGACCTTTCCATTTATATATTTTATCTCAAAACTGAATCCACACAACGCCTCTTTGAGAGAAATCTCCTTGTGCATTATTAAATCTAATCCGCGTCTAATAAATTGCGAATCATTGCTAATGTTAATAAACACTTTAACGTCTCCCTTACAGGTGTCATTTATGGAATTTCCTTGTTCTCTCAATACAATAATCTCATTATGGTCAACTCCCTTAAAAATGTCCACATAAACAGTAACAATTTCAAACACCTTGGTTCCATTCTCTAATGACCAACGTTCAATTTCTAGAGGAATCTTTCCACCTGTCAATACAGTTCCCATGTTAATGTGAATGGTCTTTGTAATTGGCGCCGGTTTATCAAACCCGTGTCCCATATTTACAGGCACACCATTTCTGAAGACGCGCACATTTGCTCCTGGAGGAAATCCGCCGGCAAACATTCCTCCAGGCATTCCGGGCATTCCAGGCATTCCACCAAAAAATAAATTAGCAAACAAATCATTCATGTCCATGTCATCTCCATTTCCACCAAAGCTGTTCATTCTCATAAATGGATTTTTTCCACGCATGTCATATTCGTCTTTCTTTTCATTGTCGCTTAATGTTTCATAAGCCTCATTAATTCTTTGAAATGTTTTAGTTTTTTCAATATCGCCTTGATTTCTATCTGGATGATATTTCAATGACAACTTCCTATAAGCCTTTTTTATTTCGTCTGCATTTGCGTTTTCCGGAACACCTAATATAGAATAAAAACTCTCGCCTGACATTTTTAATATTATTATTTGAGATAAACTTAAATAATAATTTACGAATATAATTATTAATGGAGTATAACCTTTTCATCAATAAATTTCAACCATTGCATTTCAAGGATTTTGAAATTGATGAACAAATGACTAATATACTAAACACATTAATTAAAATGGATAATTTGAATATTCTTTTCATTGGTGATATGGGTAGCGGAAAAACTGCTATGTTAAATGCTCTAATAAGAGAATATTATAATGGGTTCAAAGAATCCCAATACATGGAAAACGTTTTACATATAAACAGTTTGAAAGATCAAGGCATCAATTATTATCGTAATGACGTCAAAACTTTTTGCCAAAATTGTTCCCTAATTAAGAACAAGAAAAAGATTGTCATTTTAGACGACATTGACCTCATAAATGAACAGAGTCAACAAGTCTTTAGAAACTGCATTGATAAGTTTAGCAATAATGTGCACTTTATATCGTCTTGTAGCAATATACAAAAGGTTATTGAAAGCTTGCAATCCAGATTTACAATTATCAAGATTAAACCACTGCAACGCGAAAATTTGGCAAAAATTATGAATAAAATTAAAGTAAGTGAGAACATTGAAATTTCTAACGAAGCCCAAGATTTTATTTTGGATATTTGTAATAACACTGCCAAAATTTTGATTAACTATATGGAAAAGTTTAAGCTATTAAACATGCCAATTACACTGGATTTGGCCACTAGTGTATGCACAAATATTAGTTTCCACTCGTTTCAAAAATATACCGAGTTTCTTAAGAATAAGAACCTAAATGACGCAATACAATTGATATATTCAATATATGACAAGGGATACTCTGTTATGGATATTTTAGATAATTACTTTCTATTTATTAAAACAACAAATATTTTGACAGAGGATGAAAAATATATTATTACGCCATTCATTTGCAAATATATTACCATCTTTTATAACATTCATGAAGATGAAATAGAACTCGCGCTATTTACAAATAATTTGATTGAACATTTTACATAATTTAGCCGTTTTTAGCAAATTTTTATATTTTATAATTATAAACATGTCCGAATTAGTTGTCAAGTTTGATGATAAAATAGTTGTCGGATTAAATGAAACATATGTCGTCGCAAACGTTTCTGATTACGACCATTATATTTTTGTTAACGCTGAACCTGTAGATAACTTTACTCCTGATATTATAACAAAAATTGCGTTTGAAAAATCAGTTACCTTTGTTGGTGAAAATTTGCGCGTATCAAATACTCGCACTGTAAACACCGTTAATTTAGACTTTTACACCAATGCTTTTAAAAATATGTTTTTAAATATGCACGTTAACGACACTGAATCATTGTGGTTGGATTTTATTTCTGAAGAAAAACTCAGAACTTTTAAACAGTTGGTTTTAACTTTGAAACCAGAAGATAACCTGCGTGGATTGAATAAACTTAATAATACTCACTACATTATTAATATGAAAAATTTTGGCGATAAAATTACTATCACTTACCTTAGAAAGGATATTATTCTAGAGCCTATTTTTGAAGAAGAAGAGGAGGTTAAACTCATTGAAGAGATTGTCGCGGTTGAATTAGAATTTTCTCAGGAACAAGCTCCTCTTGTTGAAGAAGAACCTATTATTGTTGTTGATGAAGTTAAAGTTATTGAAAAAGAAGATGAAGTTAAAGTTATTGAAGAAGAAACTGAAATTATTGATGACGCGAAAGTTATTGAAGAAGAATCCTTAAAAGATTCTGTTGTTGAAGAAGAATCCTTAGAAGAGCCTGTTGTTGAAGAAGAAACCTTGGAAGAGCCTCTTGTTGAAGAAGAATCCTTAGAAGAGCCTGTTGTTGAAGAAGAGTCCTTAGAAGAGCCTGTTAAAAAGAAGAGAACTTATAATAAAAAGAAAAAGGTCTAATAGCGGAAAACTTTAGGACAAATTATTTATCTAGATTTTAATATAATCATATATACCATATACATGTCAAATCAAACATTTAAAAAGGAAATTCCCAAAGAATTGTTATTTGAGCTTTTGCAAAATGTTTGCATAAAAAACGATAAATACTACACATTTAATAACGACGCATACAAAAAAGGAGTTTTTAATAATCTAATAAATGAGTTTCTTGGAAAATGTAAACCATATTATCATTTATCAAAGCAAAAATATCTTGAAAGAAAACTTACTTATAATAGTTTCACTACTATTTTACGTCAAATATGCAATTTTACAAAGGTTACTTACACGTCAGTAATAAAATATGACAAATCCACTTATAATATTATTTATTACGTTTATTTTTAATTTCATATAACCTCATGTTAAATTAAATATGAGGTTATGTTCGCTAATGCACACTTGTTTTGTGTTTTTTTCTTGTAGGACATCTCCTATAAAGTTAGATTTGCTTCATAAAAAAGATGAAGATAAATCAGAAAACGACGAAGATGATGAACCAATCAACGACGTTCAACAATATAAACCCTTTAACCATGTAATGAATCGCTGAATTTAAGGCTTGGGATCAGTTTTTTTCATTATCAAATGTGTAGCAAATGGCTGGGGTTTAGGTCCCCACAAACCAAATCCCGAAGGCACTTGCCAATATCCTATCCAATGGTTTGACCATCCACCATTATTCTTCATTGGCTCAATTGTTCCCTTCTTTGAATCTGGTGCGCTCGCCAATAATATGTATTTGCAAATAATAACATTTGATTCCAACACCTGTGTTTGTGACATTCTGGCAAACCACTCATAATGTCTTCTCATTAATATTTCCTTCGCAGGTATGTAAATACCATAAGCTTGAGGATACAATTCAATATAGTCATTTGATAACAAATTATCAACCAAAATCATCGTATCATCCATACTCTTTGTTCCAATCAACTTTCCTGGAATTAAATTAATCTGATGCTTTTGCACGCGACTATTACACCAACGATTAAAATCGCCCAAAAACTCGGCTTGAGCGGTATAATCAGACGAGATTGTTCTTTGCATAAAATCAATCATATCTTTAAGAACTGGACACTCCTTTGGAGACCCCATGAAACTAATGTCTGAGTAAAACTCGTGTGTAGTTGACGTAATGTTTCTATCCACTGTTTCACAAATAAACATCTTTTCGCCACTGGTTCCCATTGCATATAAATCACTCAAGTTGCGCATACATAAGAATGAAGGAGGAACAATTAAACCTCCATATTTGTAAAGGATTTTGCTTAACGCGAGAGAACGCATGTAATCTGAAACAGGGCTTGCAATAGTTCCCATATTGACTGTCCAATTGGGTAATATTTTTCCAAATGATTCATCATCTATTATACAAATGTGGAATGAGTCTTGACACTGATTAATAATGCTCCTTACTGTTAAATACATGTAAGGCTGGTTTAGCTCAAAAGAACTGCGAGAACCAAAACTAATCCAATTACGCGCATTGTATTCATAGGTAATGGGAATCCAAAGAATAGGTTTTTTTGTATCAGCTAAAGATGTTTCGTTTAATAAATATTTTTGAATCGCGTCATAATTTCCAACATTTTCCTCTCTTGTGCGTTTATCTTCATATCTATTATATAAAAACCAAAGGACTATTAAAATGACAATTAGATAAATATAGTTAATGTAATTTTTCACCTTAAATGACATATATAATATTATTATATATTTTATTTATTCTGTAATAGTTGCAAACCACTCCAAAATTCTTGGTTTTTCTGTTTTGCTAGTTCTGTCTGTTTTGCTAATTCATATGCTCTTCTAACTGCCTTTTCTTCCTCCTTTGCATTTTTTTGATTTAAATATTGTTGTGCTTGGATTTCAGAAAGAGGTTTTGTATCCTGATTATTTCTATAGCTTTGATACTCATTGACGCTTCTAAATTTTTGTTTTTGTTCGTAATCCTCTTCTGTGACTGGAATTACTGTTTCTGTGTGCGCTTTGTATAAATCTTGAAACCCCAAACCGCTAAACAATCCAGAATCATATGTCCCAGGAGCATCGCTTGACAATTCTGCAGATGAACCAGAAAATGAGTTATTAGACCATATTTCCTGAACATCTTCTCTCACAATGAGAGAACGCGCTTTATCCTTCTTTTTATCAAATTCTTGTTTCATGGTGGCCATTGATACGTTGTTTGCTGGTTCATCAAGGTCTTCATCGGTTTTTAACCAGTCTCCATAGCCTTTCTCTTCTGCTTCATTAGATAACTTATTTCTCTCAAATTGCTCGTTGAACCATCTATTAAAGTTTGCGCTTTTCTTAAATTTCTCATTGGATTCAAAAAACTGGTCCAGCAAAACATTCTTATCTTCGTCTGAGTAATTTGAATACTCTGTATTTTTTGGGTTTTTTGAATCCACGTCGCCCCTTTTTCTAAATTCCCACACTGAATGTAACATCTTATAAGCTTTTGAATAAAAAAGAAAATATTCCGCTGGAAGCTTTGATTTATCTGGATGCGTTTTTAATACTACTTGTTTTGCCATTTTCATATCACGTTCATCAAAGTTAACTGGAATTTTAAATAATGAGAGAATATCTTGTAAATTATAATTGTTTATATCTAAATCAACTGAGTCCATATAAAAACAATAGAAAAGGTTCTAATTAATTTTACTCAACTATTAGAATTGCAAGAAGAACAACAATTCAATCCTGTATTTTCATATTCATATGTAAGTTTATAAACAACTGATGTCGGAACAGGATAAATAGGTTTAAAAAAAATTTGGTTTTCTAATATAATATTTCTAATTGGAGTGGTGTCATTTTGAATATTCAAACTTTTAATAAGTATTATATTTCCACTTGCATCTCTTGTAGTTGCATATACTTTAATTTTGTTTTCAGGTTTAATGTCAAACTGACACTCAATATTTCTATATAAATCGGCGCAAGTGGAGTTCTTGAATGCTGGAACTATTTCAGAATATCCACAGCATTTGCTTACTTCAAACATATAACAATTTCTGTGAATGCTATCTACGTATTTTTTAAACCCCTGCTTAAACTGTGGGTCTTCCATTTATTAATAATTGGATTACTTAAAAATCCTTTAAATTGTTTATACTTTTGATTGAAGTTAATCTAATTGCAACCAGTTTTCAGGCAAGCAAACCCACTTATAATAACTAATTTTGTCCCACTTGAACAAGTCGTTTGATATATTGAATGATTCAATTTTGACCAAACCGTGGTCCTTGCAGTTGTCGCGGTCTTTATATTCAACTGTTGGCGTGGAATGAATAATGAGTTGGTTCTTGATTGTTTTTGTTTCATCTACGTCATCGTAAACTATGGCAAGATGTCCTTGGTCCTTTTCGCCATTATCCTTGGCCTTGTAACGCGCCATTAAAAGCGTGCCTTTTGGATATCGCGCATTTATGTCAAATTTTTGGACGCGTTTGTTCTGATACAAGTATGCAAACCATGCAGTAGTTCCGCCTGGATATTGTTTATATATATCACTGTATTTGCCGCGAATTTTTGGACCGAGCCCAGGAATAGTTAGTCCGCAGAATCTGCGCAGCAAGTTCGGGAGTCCTGTGCATACAATATATTTATCTTGCAGTCGGATTTCTTCGGCGGACGGCGGCAAAGAATTTTCGCACCAGAATGCATTATCTCCAGAAAACGTTTCTAGTTCTCCATTGACATACCACCTAAATGGCAGACCAACAAGTGATTCTGCGTAAAGCATGATGTCGTTAATATTTGGCGCCATTTTTGGAAGATTTTGGATGGTTTAGTTTCAAGTCAAGAGAGAAATAGCTTTTCAATTTTTTATCAAAATGATAAGAAATTGAAATATTTTTATTATATTTTTACTTATTTTATTTAATATTTTTGTTTAGTTTGATTTTTTCCAAGAACAAACATTATTTTTATTTGCTTTAGATATATAATTGTTGCCGTCATTGCCAACCATAATTTTATTGCAGTTTTCATTAGCAGGATACGGAGGTGATTTTCTATTTTTATATTTTTTTAATGTTTTGCTATGTTGGTTTATAGCGTTTTTACCAGAAACACTTTTAATTTTTTCAGTCATATTTTTACGTTGTGTTTTGTTTAGTCCTAAAGGGTTTGTTTTAGTTTTTAACGCATATTTTAGATTACGTATCCAGCTTTTTTTACAACCTTCTTTACAAGTTCCATTTCCTATTTGTGACAATATTTTCATAGCCCCATTATAACTATAAATAAATGGCATATATATTAATAAAGTAAAATATTATATTTTTAAAGTGCGGAAAAGAAGTTAACGTTTATATTTTATAATTCTTTTGTTAATTCAGGCAATGCCTGTCTGACTTCTTCGCCAGTTAGAACACCATTTTCAAGCAACTTCTGAATAAGCTTATCTACGCTTTCTTTATTTTCAGAAAGAACGGTTTTTGCCTCAGCATAAGCACTCTTAACCAAGTTCAATGATTCTTTATCAAAAATTTCTTTTGTATGCTCTGAATATTTGGCTCCCATAGACAAGCTTCGTCCCAGGAATGGATTTCTCTCATTATCCACCTCGTCATTATAGAAAACTTCCATCTTTAAACCCATCCCATAATTACCAATCATTCGTTGTGCCAAAGAATTAGTTTGCTTCAAATCCTGCACTGCTCCAACAGATACATGGTCATCTCCGTAAAATATATTTTCAGCAGCCTTGCCACCCATGCCAACCATAAGTCTCTTATAAAGCATATCCTTGGTATAAAGCCCACTTTCAGTAACATTTCTGTATTCGTTAAACACCGTGTAACCACCTGCGCCGTTATACGTGCTTTGAATACTGACTTTCTTTAAGTCAAAATAATTATTATATAACGCGGCCAAAATGGCATGCCCTGATTCGTGAATGGCGACGCGGCGCTTGGCCTCATCATCCCTCGTATCCACCTTCTTCACAATTCCAACAATTAACTTATCCAACGCTTCCAAAATAATTTTATCTGTAATAACAACGTTTCCATCTCTTGCAGATAATATCGCAGCTTCGTTCATCAAGTTTTTTAATTGTGCTCCGGAAAACCCTCCTGTCAACTCTGCAACCAAGTTCAAATTTACTGACTCGTCCAAAACTTTATTATTGGTATGCACCTTCAGAATTTTTGCACGCGACTCAACGTCTGGAAGAGGCACATTAATGATTCTATCAAAGCGACCGGGTCTTAATAATGCAGCATCTAGAACATCGCGCCTATTTGTGGCTCCCATAATGAGGATATCCTTGTTATCCGCAAAACCGTCCATCTCTGCCAAAAGTTGATTCAACGTTTGCTCTCGCTCATCGTTTGCCATATTTACCCCCGCACCACGCTGTCTTCCAACCGCATCAATCTCATCAATGAAAATAATACAAGGCTTATTGTCTCTCGCAGTTTTGAATAGATTTCTGATTTTTGACGCACCCATTCCCACGAATATCTCAACAAACTCACTTGCAGCAATTGAAATAAAATTGGCATCAGCTTCACTCGCGATTGCCTTTGCCAATAGAGTTTTTCCTGTTCCTGGAGAACCCTCTAATAAAATTCCACGAGGAATCTCTGCACCTGCCTGTTCGTAGAGTGTGCTATTCTTTAAATATGAGACAACCTCAACACATTCTTGAAAGATTTCAGGACTTCCAGCGAAGCTCGCGAGAGAAATATTGGCTTTTTGCATATTAATTTTATCTTTAGTTAAATCATTTGACATACCGCCACCCAAGAAGGCTGAAGGATTGCGCATCTGATTATTAACTCTAAAAAAACTAATTATTACACTCAGTATAATGCCAGGCAAAAGAAACATTTCTGCGCCATTCACCACATTTCCAATAATCTGAAAATATGGATTTGGTGCAGGCACTTGAGCAAATGTTGTTGTTACTTCATTTTTAACCGAAAGATCAACCAATTTGTCTGTTATAAAAGGAGTAATCTTTGTAACAGTATAGTCCTCTATAGGAGATTCATGTTCCTCTGAGTCCTGTGCAATAACCGTGTCAAGTTTCTCATTAAAATAAAGATTCTTTACCTTATGGTCTTCAATATTTTTAATCAATGTATTATATGACTTTTCGCCAAAAAGATATCTTTTTCTGGAAATACTGTCAGGAATATTCATGCGCATATTTAATGAATGCGTCAAGCTTAATAAACTTAAAAAAATGGCTATTACGTTCATACCTATTTTGTATTGTAATATCGTTCATTATTTTTAAATTATAATAAACTAATAATAATTTAAAAAAAGACGTTGTCTGAAAACGCTGCGTTCGCATTATAATGCTTTTCTGCCTCGGCATATCCTCCAATATATTGTCCTTCATAGAAAACCATGGGAAAAATCTTAACTTCTTTGCCTGCGAGAACTTCTATAAAACGCAAAAAATTTTCTTTATTTTCAAGTATATATTCATCACAGTTTATAAATAATTGTTTTGCCCCAACCTCGCACAAATACTTCTTTATTTTTACACAATTTGGGCAGCCACTTTTTGAATAAATTGTGTAATCATTCACAGCAGGTGATACATATTCTTCTTCGTCCATTTTATATAAATAAGATTATATTTTTATTACTGTTTTCTAAACATTTCGTTATCTTTGCCATTTCATTTTTTTCTTTGGAGGTTGCTCGCATTGTCCTTCCATAAGTGGAGTATAAAAGTCTGTAGTGCTGACTTGCGCGTCAACTTGTATCTGTTTTGAAATCTGTTCTTCCACTTTTTTAAGTTTTTCTGAGATGGCATCTAGTTCCATCATAATAATGGAACAACGAATTGCAAAATTCTCTCTTTCGTCAAATTGGTCCATGGTTCAATAAGTATTTAAATTTCAATTTAAAGAAAAAAACACAATCAATTTTTTTTCGCGAGTTTATATATGCCGAGTCCAAGAAGTTCATCAAGAAGGTCGTCAAAAAGTTCTTCAAAAAGTTCGTCTAGACGTTCTTCATCTAGCAAGAAAGCTAAAACTAGAAAGCGAGTTAGAATTAATTCGCCATTAAATCAATTGCATGCTTACAGTTTAAGCCCAACCGAAAAAGCTAATAAAAGACACATCGCTCGTTATAAAGCGTGCCCAAAATATCCAGAAGAAGACGACTTCCCATGCAGCAAAGCATACACGGTCTTTGAAAATATGCGCGAATACGAACAACACAAAGATGATTTTGGATTAAGAGACCATTCAAAAAGAGCCTCTGTCAGAAGCCACTATTCACAGATGAAAGGGAAATTTGCATTAGAGGGGAAACTTGCTAGAAAAATTCCTCAAGAATATCGTCTTTATGACACGGATACTGGCGCGGTTCATGACCTCAGATTTTTCGGCAAATAATTTATTTACCAACCGCAGCATATGCATTTTTAACTACTAAAAGATGAAGGCCGCATCTTTTGAAAAACGCATCTAATTGACCAGGGTCGCCTCCAGTAACACTATCATCTGGAACAAAAGAAACATTTCCCCTTTTATATAATAAAATAACTGGTATACCATTTACCATGCGCTTTTGCTTTAAATATGAGTATAAATCTATACTCTCATCAACGTCAATATCTGCACATATAACGTCAGGTGGAGATGAAGCAAAAAAACCTTCAACTAGATGGGCAATTTTGCGGCAAGGACCACACCACGTTGCCCCCAATTTTACAATAACTAAACCAGGATTGACCTTTAATAGTTTTAAAAATTCGTCGCGATTAGCAAAAGCGTTAATTACTTGCTTTGAAACAGCAGGTTGGTTCAAAAGTGTCGCCATTTATATTTTGTAAAGGTTATAAAATATAAATCTAAACTATTTATTTTTGTCAATTACGACTTCCTTTGCAATATTGCGAATTATTTTTTCGCGTTTCTTATCGTCATCTTCTAAAGTTGAACCACCCATTGCTTCCAATAGAATATTCTGATATTCTAAATGTTTCTTGGTTTCAGTGTCTTCTGCTGACGGGTTTTCTTCTCTCCATTGAGGAATTTGTTTAATATTTTTATGTTCAACCTCTTTTATGGCGCGTTTAATTTTAAAATTTTCACCGTTCTCTTTTTCCCAGGAATCCTTATCCTTTATGTAAAGTGTTTCTCTCTTTAAATCGCTGCAGTGAATGGGTCTTTTGAATACATCAAGAGCATGGAGGTTGCGCATAAATATTTTGCTCATTCCCTCAACATAACCCACGCGTCCTATCATGTCTAAATCCGATAACTGCAATTTAATTTGCTCTACAAAGTCACCCAAGTTTAATGCATCTTTGCATTGCTCGTTTAAAAATAATTGCAAATTGAAATGATTGTTATTAGTAGTGTTATTGGTCGTATTATTATTATTAATTACAGTGTTTTTCTCCTTACACAGTTCAATTATCTGTTTTTGTAGCTCCATATTCTGATTTAAAAGTGACATAACAAGGTCATTTGTGGGTGGTTGTATTTGGTTTGTGAAATCTGCGATTAAATTTGAACCAATTTGACAACTCTTCTTATGCTTCCATAGACCAGACCGTTCTTTATAAATCTTACCGCAAGTGCACTCAAAAAACTCAGGAACTTTTTCTGAACTTTTTGTTTCCAAATGTTGACTTTTGGTTGATTTCATGTGTTTAGATGTTAATATGTGTCTATCATATTGACTTTTTCTACACGTAAAATAGTCACAACTTTTGCAAATAAATTTGGCTTGAACTAATTGAACTTTTTGAGTTGACATTTGTTGATATATTGGAAACAGAAAAAGTTCCTAAATTATTTTTGCCTAAAATACTTAAAAATTATCGTAACAAAATTTCAATGATTTTTTTGGTAAACCAAACCATAA